>ERZ773193.717-NODE-717-length-49080-cov-14.392861_pt1 | contig 49080 bp, 38 predicted proteins | sample MGYA00511110_ERZ773193 | MGnify/ENA primary metagenome ERZ773193 (study PRJEB29015, sample SAMEA2737784) | human gut metagenome | biome: human gut; feature: human-associated habitat; material: faeces | place: China | collected 2012 ... | reverse complement strand
TCCTGTCTGATCAATTCGCAAAAATGTATTCGAATATTGCACGAAAGAAAGTCTCTTACAGGGGGCTTTCTTTTGTTTTAAGAGAAAACACACATTCTATTTACAGAACAAAAACACACAGAAGAAAGGAGAATGAAAAAATATTCTGTAATGTTCAAATAAAACAAAATGGAGGAGTATTTATGCGTATCGTAACCTACGATTTGGAAAAAAATGAAAATGACATGCCCATGTTAGTAAAGGAATCATCTCAAAATTATCCATCGATATCAAATTCTATTACGGATCCAGGGGAAGCAGTAGCTGTACTCAACCAGGCTTTGCAGCTTGATCGGAAAATGGAAGAGCATTTTTGCCTAATAGCAATGAGAAGTAAAAAGGTCATTGGAATCTTCAAGGTAAATGTTGGTACAATCAATAATTCCCTTGTAAATACAGCCGGGATTTTTACACGTTTATTATTGTGCGGAGCAACACATTTTATTATTGCACACAACCATCCGAGTGGTAATGTATCTCCCTCTCCGGAAGACGAAAAGGTAACAGAGAATATTAAAAAGATATCGGAAATGATGGGAATCATCTTTTGTGATCACATTATCATTGGTTCTGGCTATTTTTCATTCTTAGAGCAAAATATGTTGTGATTTTACAGAATACTTTCAGGCCGGAGTAATTCCGGCTTTTTTTGTCCAGAAAAATCTGTTGTAAAAAAATTCAAACATACTATTAGTATAAGTAAAAAAATGTAGAGAGGTTTTTATTATGGCAAATAAGAAAAAAATGGATGATTACAATTGGCCAAATCTATACAGGCAAGCAGACAAATTTATGCGCCAATATATCCCAGAAACAATGATTCATACCAGCATGCGATCACTGTTCGATGGCAGACCTGCAGTAACCGTGCATTTTCCGGCAAAAGGGCATAAACAGGGATCTATTGCAAAAGAAAGCTTGTTTTCGCTGTATTCGCGGAACTACTGTGAATGGAGTACGTTTGGTTTATGCCAATATCTATTTTACGGCAGACGGATCAAGAATATATGGAGAAGAGGAAGAAACCCTCAAATAAAATGATATATGGAGGAAGGGAGATCGGATATGAGTATTAGATATGATGGATATATTCTTGATAAAAATTATAGTTTCATGGAATTAAATGAGATTATGAAGAAATTCCGAAAAATTGCAGTGAATTATTGTGAAAAAGCAATTCTTGAGCAGACGGTATATCAATTTCTTTATTTTTACCATTTTAGGGAAATACATAGTGATGTAAGGATCAAAGAATTAATAGAAAAAGCGAAAGATAAAGCCCTGGAATATGATAATCAGGAGCTTGCACAGATTCATTTACTTGCAGGATTGCTTGAGATAGACGAAAGCCTTATTTCGAAGATTTTTGAAAAACTCGATATAGATGTAACAGCAGCGGTAAATAGGGTGGAAGATAAGCTTGCATCACTGCCCAAAGTAAGTGGCGGAAATCTGTATGCCGGAAATAATTTTTCAAAGGCGCTCATTCAGGCTGAAAAGGAAGCAAAGCAGATGGGAGACAGCTTTGTATCGGTTGAGCATCTGTTCCTTGGACTGATCGAAAAAGCCGATTCCGATGTGAAGCCATTGCTTAAAACATGGGCGATCGATCGGAACACATTTTTAAAGGCTCTGGCAGATATCAGAGGAAATAAAAAGGTAGACAGTGAGAATCCGGAAGATTCCTATGAAGCAATGGAGAAGTTCGGATACGATCTGGTGGAACGGGCAAGGGAGCAGAAGATCGATCCGGTTATCGGACGAGATGCTGAGATACGAAACGTGATCCGGATCCTTTCCCGTAAGACCAAGAATAACCCGGTTCTGATCGGTGAACCTGGTGTAGGTAAGACAGCGGTTGCAGAAGGTCTGGCACAGCGTATTGTCAGAGGTGATGTGCCGGAAGGCTTGAAGAATAAGAAGATATTCGCACTGGATATGGGTGCGCTGGTTGCCGGTGCCAAGTATCGTGGTGAATTTGAGGAACGTCTGAAGACAGTTCTGGATGAAGTAAAGAAATCAGAAGGTGAGATCATCCTCTTTATTGATGAGCTGCATACGATCGTTGGAGCCGGTAAGACAGATGGTGCAATGGATGCAGGCAATATGTTAAAGCCTATGCTTGCCCGTGGCGAACTGCATTGTATCGGTGCAACGACTCTTGATGAATACAGACAGTACATTGAAAAGGATGCCGCTCTGGAACGTCGTTTCCAGCCGGTACAGATCGATGAACCGACGGTAGAAGATACGATCTCTATTCTTCGTGGTATCAAGGAAAGATACGAGGTGTTCCATGGAGTTAAGATCTCGGATGGTGCATTGGTAAGTGCAGCGGTACTTTCCAATCGGTATATTACAGATCGTTTCCTTCCGGATAAAGCAATCGACCTTGTCGATGAAGCCTGTGCGATGATCAAGACGGAGCTTGATTCTATGCCGACCGAAGTTGATGAGATCACAAGAAAGATCATGCAGCTTGAGATCGAGGAAGCAGCACTGAAGAAAGAGGAAGACCACCTGAGCAAGCAGAGACTGGCGGATATACAGTCAGAGCTTGCAGAGTTAAAGGATAAAGCAAATAATCTGAAAGCCAAATGGGAGAATGAAAAGGCAGGCGTTGAGAAGATCCGTAACCTGAAAGAGGAGATTGAGAAGATCAAGAATGATATTCAGGTTGCCCAGAGAAATTACGATCTGAACAAAGCAGCCGAATTGCAGTATGGCAAGCTTCCGGCAGCTCAGAAAGAGCTGGAACTGGCAGAGCAGTCTGCATCAGAGACAGAACGAAAGCTGGTACATGAGGTCGTATCAGAAGAAGAAATTTCGGAGATTGTATCCAAGTGGACCGGTATTCCGGTAGCCAAACTGACGGCGAGTGAAAAGAGTAAGACACTGAATCTTGCAGATGAACTTCATAAGAGGGTTGTCGGTCAGGATGAAGCTGTTGAATATGTCAGCGATGCGATCATCCGTTCCAAAGCAGGAATCAAGGATCCAAGCAAGCCGATCGGCTCATTCCTGTTCCTTGGACCAACCGGTGTAGGTAAGACAGAGCTTGCAAAGACACTGGCAGAAGCTTTATTTGATAATGAACAGAACATGGTTCGTATCGATATGAGTGAATATATGGAGAAATACAGTGTATCCAGACTGATCGGAGCGCCTCCTGGATATGTAGGCTACGATGAAGGCGGACAGCTTACCGAGGCAGTTCGTAGGAAACCATATTCGGTTGTCTTATTCGATGAAGTTGAGAAGGCACATCCGGATGTATTCAATGTATTATTACAGGTATTGGATGATGGACGTATCACGGACTCACAGGGTAGAACGGTAGACTTTAAGAATACGATCATCATTATGACATCGAATATCGGTGGTGTGGATATCGCAGAAGGCGGTGGCGAGATTACAGATGAGATACGGGAGACAGTTATGAATAAACTGAAACAGCACTTCCGTCCGGAGTTCCTAAACCGTATCGATGAGACGATCATCTTTAAGTCATTAAGCAAAGAGAACATCGGCAGTATCGTTGATCTTATGGTCAAGGATCTGAACAAACGTCTGGCCGGACAGGAGATTACGATCAAGCTTACAGATGAGGCCAAGAGTGCGATCATCGATCAGGGCTATGATCCGGTCTATGGTGCAAGACCATTGAAGCGTTTTATTCAGAAGAATGTCGAGACGCTGGTTGCCCGTATGATCCTCGCGGGTGAAGTGTCCACCCAGTCAGCGATCATCATTGACTATGATGGTCAGAAATTGACAGCGAGAAATGAGAAGTAGTAATATAAACAGGTAGTAAATGCCTGGTAACAACTAAAATAAGCATGATAAAAGGGATTGGCATTGAAAATATTTTTCGGTGTCAGTCCCTTTAATCTTATTTTAATGATGGTATGCCATTGTATATTAGGATAGGGAGGTTGTGTCCATGCGCATTTTGGTTGTTGAAGATGAATTGGATTTAAATCATATAATATGTAATAAACTGACAAAAGAAGGATACAATGTAGATGCCTGTTTTGACGGGCAGGCAGCACTTGATTATCTGGAGACGGCAAGTTATGATGGAGTTATAATGGATATTATGATTCCGAAGAAAGATGGTATGTCGGTTTTAAAAACAATCCGGGCAGAAGGAATACAGGTTCCGGTGCTTTTTTTGACTGCAAAGTCCGAAACGCAGGATATTGTCAGAGGATTGGATGCAGGAGCCAGTGACTATATGACAAAACCGTTTGAGTTTTCGGAATTGCTCGCAAGGTTAAGGGTTATGCTTCGTACTGTACATATAAGTAATGACAGTATTTTGAATTATGGGTCATTACAGATTGATACAAATAATCACCGGGTTGTCCGGGATGGTGTGACTGTTGATCTTACAGTTCGGGAATATGCAATTCTGGAATATCTGGTGCGTAACAGGAACATTGTTGTTACAAGAGAGCAGATCCGTGCAAATATATGGAGCATTGATGATGATATCAATTCAAATGTAGTTGATGTATATATTCGATATCTTCGCAGAAAAATCGATGATCCTTTTGAAGAAAAACTGATACATACGATCCGGGGAGTAGGTTATAGACTGGAATGTTAAAAAGGAAAATCTCATTTATTAATTTTACTGTTATTATTTGCGGACTTATCATTGCAGCAGGAACGATATGTCTCTTATTGATGCAGAAGAATCTGATCACAGAGGATACTAAATATCTGGCTTATACAGAACTGGCGCAGGAAGTGAAACGTGCAAAAAAAAATATAGGATTTGATGAGAATGAAAATCCGTATATAAAAAGCGATTTTTACGATCTGGAAGAGAAAGATACTTATAACGAAAATGTATATGTGTTTTTACAGTCAAGAGATGGAAGTTTTCTTGATGGCAGAATGCCGGATGATTCCAGAACCGGCCTTGATATCGGATTACAGAGCCTTACAAAAGTAACCTTTCAGGGAGAGCGTTATTACGTAGCAACCAGACGTGGAAAAATGAAGAATGGAACAGAGGATAGCAGTTTTTATCTGGTATGTGCTATGATATCGGAACAGATGGTGAAAGACAATTATCGTGGATTGTGGCATCAGTCATATTTGGTGATAGGAGTAGTTAGCGCATTTTTTATTTTATTTGCCCTTTTATTAAGATATCTGATCGCTGTACCAATGAGACAGTTGAATGATTCGATAAAAAAGAGTGGAGAGAATCTGGATTTTACGGATAGTCTGGAATATAAAGGATGTTTTAAAGAACTTCAGATGTTAACAGATGCAAATAATCATTTGTACCAGAGAGTTCAGCAGGAGTTGGAACGTCAGGAAGAATTTAATGCGAATGTATCCCATGAACTTCGGACGCCTATTGCTGTTATGCATGCACAATGCCAGGTGTCGAGAGAGTTGGCAGAAAAGAAGCAGGATAAAGAAGCGATAAAAAGTATAGAGGTATTTGAGCGACAGACAAACCGTATGAAGAATCTGGTCGATCAATTGCTTCAGATGACTGCAATAGATAGAAAGGGGACAACATTCAGTATAGAAGATATTGATGTTCGGGATGTAATTGAATCTGCATGTGATGATATAGCATATATTGATACGAAACACATTACATTTGAATATTCCCTTCAGCCGACTATCATACAGGCAAATATGAATCTTATCTATATTGTTATAAATAACCTGCTTTCAAATGCTGTAAAGTATAGCAATGAAGGAGCTAAAATCTATGTGTCCTGTGGAGAGAAAGACGGAAAGTCGTATATTCGTATTCAGGATGAAGGCTGTGGAATAGAGAAAGAAAATATATCCAAAATATTTGAAAGCTTTTATCGAGAAAAAAAAGATCGTAATGCGGAAGGCTTTGGTCTGGGACTTTCACAGGCAATGAAGATTGCTGAGTTATATGGGGGAGGGATTTATGTTGAAAGTACAAAGAATAAAGGAAGTATTTTCACATTTTTTATTCCAAAACCTTAAAAATAAATAGAAGAATGTCGAATTTTTAATAGAGCTTTAATATTGGATTTTTATAATTCGACGTTAGGGTTCTTTTTTTATGTAGAAAGAACAATATATCGAGTAGGATTTGCTTGGAGGATTATATGAGAAATTATAAACGATTGATTCATTTGTTACTTGGACCGGTTCTATTTCTGTTGGCATGCTTTCTTTTACCGCATGCAGTTCTGCCGACATTTGCAGAACGGGCAGCAGTTGGAACGGTATTCTGGATGGCATACTGGTGGGTAACAGGTCCGGTAGATTATGCAGTAACGGCGTTTTTGCCGATTGCGATCAATGCAGTAGTTCCTATGGCGGAGATGAAGGCCATAATATCGAATTATGCGGACGAAACGATTCTGCTATTGCTTGGAGCTTCGATCATAACAGTATTATGGGAAAATACAGGACTGGACAAACGAATTGCGATCACGTTTCTGCGTCTGATCGGAAACAGTCTTAGAATGCAGCTTGTGTTCTGGTTTGCGTTGTCAATGGTATTATCTGCGGTGCTTCCGAATGCAGTAGTATGCGCAACGATCACGCCGATCGCAGTTTCTATGCTGAAATATATTGGAATGGATGACGTGAAAAACAGCAAGACGGCATCGAAGATCCTGCTGACGATCGCCTATGCGACAGGACTTGGTGGTCTGGCATCTCCACTTGGTGGGGCTATGAATCTGGTAACGGTGGAATATATCCAGCAGTTGACCGGAAAAGAATATATGTATTCCTCCTGGGTTATCCGGTTCCTTCCGGTTATGCTGATCCTAATGCTGATCAATGTAGTATTTATTCTTCGTGATGTAAAGAAGACAGATCTGTTAGGTGGTTCCAGTGAATATTTTGCGGAACAGTACCGGAAGCTTCCAAAGATGAGCTTTGAAGAAAAATCCGCACTTGTGCTGTTTGTAGTGGCAACAGGTCTGGCATTTACCAGACAGCTTTATCAGGATATATTGCCGGGATTAAAGCCTGCATATGTATTTATCATCTGTGCGATCATCGCCTTTCTTTTTACAAATAAAGAGGGAAAACGGCTCATGGTCTGGAAACAGATGCAGGGAAAGATCGTCTGGGATCTGATGTATATATTTGCCGGAGGTCTGGCACTTGGAAGCCTGATCAATGCAACAGGTGTTGCAAAAGCACTTGGAGAAGTGATTTCTTCCCTTGATATGAAGGGTGGTTTTGTAACGATCCTGATCATTCTGACTGCAACACTACTGTTGTCGGATGTGACCTCAAATACAGCTACGGCAGCGGTTGCGATTCCACTTGTGATTTCAATCACACAGGGATGTGGGCTGAATCCGATTCCGTATATATATGTAGCATCCATTGGTGTGAACCTGTCTTATATGCTGCCAACGTCGATCCGTGCGATTCCAGTGGGATATGGACTGGAACCAAAGTATATGTTCCGGGAAGGCTGGAAGATTTCCCTTATCATTATTCTTGTAATGTCGATCATATGCACATTGCTGTTAAAATACTGGAGCACATTCAGTACGGTGTAAAAAAAGCCATACAGAAACGGGCGTGAAACGAAGAGAAAGAAATGGAGAGAAGGCATGTCTGTCGTATCATACATATTTATAGCATTCTTAGCAGTTACAGTTTTGATATATTATATAGTACCAAAGAAAATCCAGTGGTGGGTGCTCTTTGCCGCAAGTGTGGTCTTCTATGCTTATAGTGGGATTGATGATCTCCTGATCGTAGTTGGAACTGCATTTCTGGTATATCCGTTGACGATGTTGATGGAGAAAAATCTGGAGGAACAGGACCGGCTGCTTCTGGATGCAGATAAGAGAGCTGCAAGAAAGATAAAAACAGCACAGAAAAAGAAACGAAAGAAATATCTGGTGCTGGCATTGCTGATCGTAATAGGTGCGCTTATTGTATTCAAGGTGACAGGATTTGCCATCGAGAACATCAAACGTTTTCTTCCATACGAAGCGATACAGCGGATTCCGGACTGGCATTTCCCTGCACCGCTTGGAGTTTCTTTTTATTCCTTTATGATGATCTCTTATCTGGTTGATGTCTATAACGGAAGGATCCATGCACAGAAGAATTTTCTGAAATATCTGTCGTATGTATTATATTTTCCACATATTACGCAGGGACCGATTGCGCGATATGAACTGGTTGCGCATCAACTATGGGAAAAGCATAAGTTTGATTATGATACGGTGATAAAAGGTACATGGTTGATTCTGTGGGGAGCACTTAAGAAAATGGTGATGGCAGACCGTATCAGTCCATTTGTGACAGAAGTATTTAAACATTCTGATCAGTATGAAGGTATGATCTTCTTTCTGGCGGCGGTTATGTACTCCATCCAGATTTACTGTGATTTCTCCGGATGCATGGATATCGTACGTGGCGCATCGGAGTGCTTTGGCATTACGCTTGGAGAAAATTTCAGGCGGCCATATTTTTCCCAGACGTTGCCGGAGTTCTGGAGAAGATGGCATATTTCACTCGGAGCGTTCTTCAGAGAATATGTATTCTATCCGGTATCGACTTCAAAGATCCTGTTGAAATGGAATACCAAGGTGCGGAAATATCTGGGAAATACCATAGGAACCGGATTTGCCTCTTGTGTACCGATCCTGTGCGTATGGATCCTGACCGGACTCTGGCATGGGGCAAAGTGGAATTATATCGGCTGGGGATTGTTTCACGGAATCCTGATCTGCTTATCGACATTATTTGAGCAGCCGGTCGCTAAATTAACAGAGAAACTGAATATACGGACAAACTGTATAAGCTGGAATATATTCCGGATGCTTCGGACATTTTTATTATGTGTGATCGGACGTATCATTTTTATGGGAAAGGGAATCCGTGCGAGTTTTCAAATGATTACATCCTGTATAGTAGATTACAGAAAAATTTATGATCTGGTAAATGATTTTTCTATATCTCAGCGGGAGTGGGGAGTAATCTTTATCGGTGTACTGATTTTGTTATGTGTATCAATTGCACAGGAGATTCGGGAGCAAATAGGAATAAAGGAAGATATCAGAGACTGGCTGCTGCGTCAGAATCTTTGGCTGCGATGGACGGTTCTTATTGCCGGTATTTTATGCGTGCTGATATTTGGAGTATATGGAACCGGCAGCCAGATTGTATTTATATATGAGCAATTCTAAAAGGAGCTAAAATGAAATTAATAAACACAAAAGGATTTCAGATTATAAAGAAAATAATATCTGTTATAATATTTTTCGTTATATTAGTATATTTGGTTTCTAAGACTGGTCAGTTTGCAAGACCGGATGATAATGATACAGATATGTGGGCAACATATTATGCGGAAGATAAAAATACTATTGATGTGATCATGATTGGTTCAAGTGCCTTGTATCGTTATTGGATAGCTCCGCAGGCATATGAAGAACAGGGGTTTACGTCCACGGTTATAGGAAGTGCCAGTCAGGATATCTGTCAGATACCATATATTATGGAGGAAGCAGTCAAAAGTCAGGATGCAGATTTGATCGTGGTAGAGCTTAGAAATATAGTAGCGAGAGATCAGTATGATGCGATTAGTCCGGAAGAACAGAAATATCGATTTGAGGTTGTAACATCCGGAATGAATCCGTCAATTACACGTTTAAAAATGATCAATGATTTATATGATGAAGATTTGATAAGTAAGATGGAAATGATGTTCTCGGTATTAAAGTATCATAATAATTTAATGGAATACGACAGAGACTATTTGATCGAGCGATTAAAAAATGAACCGGTTTCAGACAAATATGTAAATGTAAGAGCAGATGTAAAAGCAAAGAAAAAACTGGTATATGAGTCAGATGATGATACGATATTATCGGAGAAATCTAAAACTTATATAGATGCAATTGAGGACAAGGCAAAAGAGCTGGATAAAAAGGTGCTTTTAATATTTACCCCATATAAACCACGCAAAGATCAGATCGTTGAACAAAAGCAGATCGGTGAATACTGTAAGAAACAGGGATATGATTATTTGGATATGAATCTTTATGTGGATGATATAGGGATAGACTACTCTACAGATTTGTATAATGGCAAACATACCAATGTTGCAGGCTCACAGAAGGTAACATCATATTTGGCGAAATATATGAAACAACAATATGGACTGAGCGCTGATTTAGATAAGGAACAAAGATCTGAATGGCAGCATGCCTGTGAACTATGGCACGAAGAGAGAACTACACTTATGCAGAAATGGGAAGATAATATTGTAAAGGAGAAATAATACAGAAATGGAAACCGTGCTTCATTATATAAAAAAATATGCAGAGACACAACCTGATACGCTGGCTGTCTGTGAGTTGAAAAAACATCTGACATATGCGGAGTATTGGAAAGCAATCAGAAAGATAGCGAATGTTCTGCTACAGAATGGTATAAAAAAGGATGCGCATGTTATTTTGCGATGCACGCAAAATGTTGAGTACATGGTTTTGTTTTCAGCCTTGCAGTATATGCAGGCACTTGTGATCCCTGTTGAGCGATCTACTTCACCGGAGCGTATGCAGGAAATCAGGGATAAGGTGGATGCAGAATGGCTGATCTCAAATAAAGAGTCAGAGGGGCTGCGCTGGTTATCCCCGAAGAAGCTGGTGGAACAGATGGAGAATATAGAAGAACTGGACGTTCCGCTTCCAAATGCAGATTCACGTTCGATGCTGTTGTTCACAACGGGTACGACCGGCAGTTCAAAGGGTGTTGTCATGCATCATAAGAATGATGTGGCGATTGCTGGGAATGTTATGAAGGGAACGCAGATGAAACCAGGAAATGTGGAGATCATACCGATGCCACTCAATCATTCCTTTGGTATAAGACGGTATCAGTCGGATATGATTAATGGCGGAACCGTTTGTCTGATGAATGGCATGGCGCTGATCGGCAATCTCTGGAAGATACTCGAGCAGTATCATGCAACATCTATGGCGATTTCTCCGGCAACGCTCGGAATGATCTTTCACCTGTCAGGTGACAGGATCTCCGAATATGCGGATCAGATCGATTATATACAGGTAGGGTCAGCACCACTTCCGGAAACAGATAAGGAAAAACTACTCCGGTATCTTCCGAATACAAGACTCTATAATTTTTATGGATCATCAGAAGCCGGCTGTTCATGTATTCTGGAATTCAGCCGACAGAATAAGAATGGTTGTATCGGATATCCGACCGTCAATTCTCTGGTGCGGTTTATAGATGGAGAAGGGAATGTTATAGAGAATGGATCCGAGAAACAGCCTGCTTTACTGGGTTGGGGTGGTTCGATTGTTATGGAGGGCTATTACAATGATCCGGAGCTTACTGCGAAAACGGTAGTGGATGGATATGTTATGACAAATGATCTTGGCTATATGGATGAAGATGGCAGTATTATTCTGGTTGGACGGGCAGATGATGTTATCAACTATGGCGGAAGCAAGATCTCGCCGGCAGAGGTAGAAGCTGTTGCGATCCGGTATCCGGGTGTGGCAGATTGTGCCTACAGTTCCGTTCATGATCCGATTACCGGAGAATTACCGGTTATGCTGATTGTACAAGAGGATGGTTTTGACGAAGCTGCATTCTTGATCTATATGCAGCAACAGGTAGAAAGCTATAAGCTACCACAGAAGATATTTTATATTGAAGAAGTACCGAAGACATTTAAAGGCTCGCTTCTTCGAAAAGAAATAAAAAAGATAGCAGAATCAAAGAACAAAGGAGAATAAGATTATGAATGATTTTATTGCAATGTTAAAAAAGATCAAGCCAAATGTTGACTTTGAAAATGAAGATGCATTGGTAGATGATGGAATACTGGAATCACTGGATATCATAACGATCATTGCGGAGATTGCAGACAAATACGATGTTATCATCCCAAGTGATGAGATCACATCTGATAATTTCAATTCTGCAGAAGCCTTGTATGAGCTGGTAGAAGATCTGAAATAATTTTATCGTAAATATGTGCTGATAGTAAAAAGTATAACAGGAAATAGAATGCCCTCAAAGAATGACAGGTCTGCCAGCAGACAGAGAAGATGTCAAACTTTGAGGGAGTTTTTGTTATAAATCTGTGAAGTGCGTCGTAAAAAGTAAAGCAGGATGTTATACTGAACAGGTAAATTACAGATGCTATTTGCCTCTATGTATGAGAGGCCGACAGGACGCATATCAGAAAATACATTATCTGGCAGAAAGAATAAGATTATGAATAAGGTAGAAAAGAACAAGAAAAAAAGGCATATTCACAGAATCCTTCTTCTTACAGGAGTGCTTCCGGTCATAGTGATAAATGCAGCAGCGTGGGCTGCTCCGTGGATCAGTGAAAAGGAGGGATGGGGAAACTGGTGTGACTGGTATGCCGAATATGTGAATCCGGTTATCGTTGCAATATTTGCAAGATTTGGCAATCTGTTTTCCTTTTCGCTCGGAGAGGTTATGATCGTTACGGCGATTCTGCTGATCCTTGCATTCCTGATTCTGAATATTCTGTTGATTTTTTTAAGAAAACATAAGAAATATCGGAGATTTTGCAGGACCTATGACCTTGTTGTTGCATATATAACGGTTGTGGTCTGTCTTATTATGACCGGAAACTGTACAATCTACTATCACTGTTCAGCGATTTCTGTAAACGGGGAAACAGAGGAACGGCAGTATAAGGTAGAAGAATTGCAGGAGCTTCGCAATTATATCGTAAAGCAGTGTAACGAATACAGTACAAAAGTAGAGCGGGATGAAAACGGACACATAACATATGACGGAGATATGCAGGAACAGGCACGAAATGCACTTCGGAAACTGTCCGACCGGTATCCACGATTATCCGGGTACTATCCGAATGTCAAGCATATGATGTTCTCCGGGCTGATGAGCCAGAGCTATATGGCGGGATATTATTTCCCATTTTCGATGGAAGCAAACTGCAATGCAAATATGTATATCACAAATTATCCGGCAACCTATTGCCATGAGCTGGCGCATCTGCATGGGTATATCTATGAGGATGAGGCAAACTTTATATCTTATCTTGCCTGTATCGGCAGCGAAGATCCATTCTTTATTTATTCCGGGTATCTGAGTGTATTATCTTATGTAGATAATGCCTATTATGAGGCTATCGGGGAGGACGCGGAGTTATATCTGGCAAATGAGAGGATATCCGAACAGGTGCTGTCAGATGATATCTTTCTACTCCCGGAGACATGGGAAAAGGTGGAGGATAAGGCCATTCTATCGACGGATACCGTCAATCAGGCATCCAATACCTTCACTGAAACAAGTCTGAACCTGAACGGTGTCTCAGACGGTTTCGCAGCCTATGACCGCGTGACCGGACTGTTATTACGATACTATGATGAAGAGTTGTATTAAATGGTATGTTCATAAGAATTCGGCAATCTCTAACAGGATCATAGAAAAAGATTAACAGGTATCCGGTTTTATATACCTTTATGTAACAGACCTTTTTTCACGTCGGTCCTTAGCGAACTGCTAAAGGCAGTGAGGTTAGTACCGTTACGTGAAAAATAGAGCGCGAGCGTTCTGTGAAATAAAGGGTATATAAAACCGGATACCTGTTAATCTTTTTGCTAAATAGAACGAAAGTGATTTGCGAAATGAATGATAGCAGCTAACTTCTTCCGTACGGTACATTATAATGCCAGCAGCTTCCTGCAAAGGGCAACATGCGCGTCCCCGTCAGTCGTACAGCTGTTATAGATCTCGACTGTTCCATCTCCGGTAGAATCTGATTTTAAGCCTGCTGCGATCAGGCGGCGACGCAGTTCTACGGCAGTTCCGTGGCTTCCGACAAAAATCTTGATGTCCGGACCGACAACGGTTCGGATCATTTTTTCCACAAACGGATAGTGTGTACAGCCAAGCACGATCGCATCAATTCCCTTTTCCAGATAAGGCGAGAGAACCTCTTGCAGATAATCATGAAGCTTCGGACTGTCCAGATCTCCGTTTTCCACAAAGCCAACCAGCTTTGGACATGGTACACGGTAGATTACGGATCGGTCTTCGTATGTATGCATCAGTGACAGAAACTTATCCTGTTTTAATGTCATAGGGGTAGCCATAACCGCGATCCGGTCATGTTCCTTCCAGAGAACGGCTGGTTTTAATGCCGGTTCAATACCGATTACCGGGATATCGGGATGGTCGGTACGGAGCATGGTGGCAGCGGCACTGGTTGCTGTATTGCAGGCAATCACGATCGCTTTTGCATCATGTTCAAGCAGAAATTCTACACAGCTCCGACTTAGGTTCTGAATGTCGGTGACTGAACGTGTACCATATGGAGCATGTGCAGAATCACCATAATATATATAATTTTCCTCCGGCATCAGTGCAACGATTTCTTTTAAGACGCTGATACCGCCAATGCCGGAATCAAATATACCGATTGGACGGGAATTATCTTTCATTTGTAAAACCTCCTAAAAATACCTGCATTTGAAAATTATACTACTATATGAAAAGAAAAGACAACCTATAAGTAAAAAACGATATAAAACATTTTAATAAGGCAAAAGAATAAGGTGAAAATCTTCAGAATCGGAAGAAACCGGAAAAAAAGTTGCGTATTCTGCAGTTGCCATATATAATCGGGGAGTGAACAGAGATATAAAATAAATAAAAAGACAGTAAACGGTCGGATCATATAATTCAAAACAGTCGGCAGACAGTCAGGAGGAAAAGAATGGAAGCAGAACACATAATCCCTATAAGCCGGGATTTGGAATCTCGGGTTAAAGAAAAAATGATCGAATATTATACAGGAGATGCCAGACGGATCCATCATTTTCTGAAGGTTCATTCTTTTGCCAAGCTGATTGGTGAGATGGAAGGCGTTGCAGGAAAAGAGATGGAAATACTGGAAGTAGCCGCACTTGTGCATGATATAGGAATAAAGAATTCAGAAAAGAAATATGGATATAATACAGGGAAAACGCAGGAGAAGGAAGGACCGCCGGAAGCAGAAAAGCTGCTTTTGTCTTTGACGGATGATACTGCATTTATTGAAAGAGTATGCTATCTGGTCGGTCATCACCATACTTATTCGAATATTGACGGAACGGATTATCAGATACTGGTAGAAGCAGATTTTCTTGTTAATCTGTATGAGGATAAAGAACATATTAAGGCAGTCTGGTCTGCCTATGAGAAGATTTTCCGGACACGGTCGGGAAGAAAGCTTTGCAGGGAGATTTTTGAACTGTCATAAATATAAGAAAATCTTAACCGATTTTTAATTATTGCCGTAGTTCATGTGCTTGCAGGAATGGGATAAATTATATATAATGAGATGATGTGCTAAATGTTACAGGAAAAGGTAATATTCATATGACCGGAAATATTGAGAAAAGATATGGATACAGAAGCCTGAAACAGATTATAAAACACAGAAGATATATATGGTTATTAGGAGGACGTAATGAGTAAATACAAGATTAATACAACATGTGTACAGGGAGGTTATGAACCGGGAAACGGAGAACCACGACAGGTTCCGATCTACCAGAGCACGACATTCAAATATGCAACAAGTGAGGATATGGGTAAATTATTCGATCTGGAGGCAGACGGATATTTTTATTCCCGACTTCAGAATCCTACAAATGATCTGGTTGCAAAGAAGATCTGTCAGTTAGAGGGTGGTGCAGCTGCAATGCTTACCGGTTCCGGTCAGGCTGCAAACTTCTATGCAGTATTCAATATTGCAAATTGCGGCGATCATGTTGTTGCATCGAATTCTATCTATGGCGGGACCTACAACTTATTTGCTGTAACCATGAAGAAGATGGGAATCGATTTCACATTTGTTGATCCGGATGCATCCGAAGATGAGATCCGCGCAGCCTTCCGCCCGAATACCAAGGCGTTATTTGGTGAGATCATAGCAAATCCGGCTCTGACTGTATTAGATATTGAGAAGTTCGCAAAGGTAGCTCACGAGCAAGGCGTACCGCTTATCGTAGATAATACATTCCCGACTCCGATCAACTGTCGTCCGATCGAATGGGGAGCAGATATCGTAACTCATTCCACAACCAAATACATGGACGGACATGGAGCAGCTGTCGGTGGATGCATCGTAGATGCCGGAAAGTTCGACTGGATGAAATACGCAGACAAATTCCCGGGACTTACCACACCGGATGACAGTTATCATGGAATTACATATGCAGAGAAGTTCGGAAAAGAGGGCGCATTTATCACAAAGGCAACTGCACAGCTGATGCGTGATTTCGGTTCTGTACAGTCTCCGCAGAGTGCATTTATCCTGAATCTCGGACTGGAGAGTCTGCATGTCAGAGTAAAGCGTCATTGTGAGAATGCACTCGCAGTTGCAAAATATCTGGAACAGAATGATAAGGTTGCTTATGTGAATTACTGCGGACTGGAAAATGACAAATATCACGCACTTGCAGAAAAATATCTGCCAAACGGCTCCTGCGGTGTTGTAAGCTTCGGTGTAAAGGGCGGAAGAAAAGCAGCGGAAGAATTCATGAAGCACTTAAAACTTGGCTCAATCGAGACACATGTAGCTGATGCAAGAACCTGTTGTCTGCATCCGGCAAGTGCAACACACAGACAGATGAATGATGAGGAACTGACAGCATGTGGTGTATATCCGGATCTTGTTCGTTATTCATGTGGACTGGAAGATGCGGAAGATCTGATCGCGGATCTGGAACAGGCATTTGCACAGATCTAGGATCTGATCCGGTCTGAAAATAGAAAGAAGAAAGCCACAGCAGAGCTGTTATACAGAATAACAGATGGAATACTCTGTTGCGGATGGAGGAAGAGATGAAGTTAAGAATTGCCAAGGGCTGTATTGTAATTATGCCTGTGATCGGTACGCTGGGACTGTTTATATTTACATTTGTCGGAAAGATCATATACGGATGGGGACTGTTTGTTATCATGCTGTTATTATCGGGTATTATCAATCAGTTATTTTTCCGTTGCCCGCACTGTGGAAAGTCAATTCCTGCAAATGCGACACTGAATCAGAAATATTGTCCGTTATGCGGGGCTGACCTTGGTCTTATTGATTCACCGTTCAGTTATTATTCAAAATGCAAAAAAAATAAGAATGGACAGTATCAGGCATATACTACAGTTGGGTATCTGGCATTTATTGTTGGTACAGCAATCGTATTATTTATCGTTGTAGCACTTCTGGGATTTGACAGTGTATTTAAAGGAACCGGACGGATCCTGATTCTTGCGGCACTGGCGCTTGGATTTTTGATCGGTATGATGTGCAGATGTATCGTAGGGTCAGCTGCGAAGCTTGATAAAGAACATCTGTATTACAGTAAGATCCCCGGAAGATGGAAATGTTATGATATTTCTGATATAAAGGAACAGGCAAAGCTGCATAAGCCGTTTTACCATGTGGTAAGAGGGTATGTTATGATGACCAATCAGGGTGTCGTGACCATTCCGGTAGCTACTTATAAAGGTGGAAAGGAATTCCTTCAGAAGCTGACAGAATATATTAACGAGCCGATGGTGGATATTATGCCTGAGATGGTGGCATCCAAGAGAAGTGAAGAAGGCAAGAAGGCAGAAGTTGAATACAGAGCCTATAAGGACAGTATAAAAGAGAAAGGTGAAAATTAAGTATGGAAAGCGGCAAGATAAAGAATGAAGCATTGTTGGAGGCAATTGAGATTTTTAAGGCCGAAAATAATCAGCAGAATCTAAAGAATTTTATTGAGAAGTTATTACAGGCAAGATTTATCCTGCCGGCGACACTGGATCCCAAACCGGTGAAAGACGATCAGGGCAGGATCATGGGAGACGGAAAATTCAAAGTGAACTTCCGGGTTATCACAGATAATACAGGAAAGAATTTCTTCCCATGCTTTACAAATGATGAAGAATTCGAGCATGCGATCAAAGAAGTGGAAGTTGAGAAGATGGCACTCACTTATAAAGAGGTTGCTCCGCTGGTTCTGAATTCAAAGGGACAGATTCAGGGTATCGTGATCGATCCGTATACAGTTGGAATGCAGGTGCCGGATGCTCTGATTAAGACAGTTGATGAGAGCAGAAAGAGTGTTCTTGAAGAACAAAAGAATACGAATATCAAGAAACATACTATTCCTGCAAATACAAAGATCCGTTTGAGAAGTCCGAAATATATGCCGGTTGATATGTTAGAGGAAGCAAAGAAATTCTTTGTAGAACGCCCAAATATAAAGGCGGCTTATATTCAGATGATGGAAAAAGAAAATTCAGATGAAGAATATCTGATCACAATTGATTTTGAAGGTGATGAAGAAGATTTATTTGATTCACTTCTTCCGAAGATAAAACCGCTTGCGTTCGGTATTCCGATCGCACTTACCGGGACAGATAACGGACTTGGAAAAAAAGTTCTGGAAAATGCAGAGCCGTTCTATAAAAAAGAAAATTAGGAGACAATAATGGTTAAAAAATATCTTATTATGTTCCTGATATCTATGGTTCCAATCGTAGAGCTGCGAGGAGCAATTCCATATGCAGCGGTATTCGGAATACCGACATTGCGGGCATTGATCATCTGTATGCTCGGAAACATGCTTCCGGTTCCGGTGATCTTCTGGTTTGCCAGACGGGTTTTGATGTGGGGAAAAGACAAAAAATATATCGGAAAATTTTTTACATGGTGTATTCAGAAGGGTGAAAAAGGCGGACAGAAGCTGCTTGAGAAGACAGGCGGTGGAGTCTATATCGCACTGATGCTGTTTGTAGGAATCCCACTTCCGGGTACAGGAGCCTGGACGGGTACTCTGGCAGCCAGCTTCTTAGATCTTGACTGGAAGAAGAGCGCACTTGCCGTTATGGGTGGTGTTGTACTTGCAGGCCTGATCGTGGGAGTTGTAAGTTATGGACTGCTTGGCGCGATCACAGCATTATTCTGATGCTGCAAATAATATAGAATAAATGGACAGAAGATATGCCTGCAGGGTGAGTGAATCCGGGGAAACTACAGGTAGATAAGGAGATAGATATGGTAAATCCGGCATCAATTTTTAAGATAAAATCCGCATGGGACAAATTTGCATCCAATCATCCGAAGTTTCCGATGTTTTTACAGGCTGCGATGGCAAGCGGGATCAAAGAAGACTATATTATAGAAGTAAAGATCACGGATCCGGAGGGAAAGCAGATCTGTACAAATGTAAAACTGACAGAATCGGATATGGAATTATTCCATACCTTAAAGGATCTGAAGGGGTAAATGCAGACAATCCGATAAATGCGTCATATTTCTTTATAAAATTAAAAAATAGGGAATATGTCTAAAAACAGAAAAAGATTTCTTGACTTGTACTGTATACTTGTGTTATTGTTAAACGTGCGATGAAAGAGGTCTTTTTTTTATGCCTTAAAATAAGTAATGGAGGTAGATGGAAGTGCGCGTTAAAATAACATTGGCATGTCAGGATTGTAAACAGCGTAATTACAATATGACAAAGGATAAGAAAACGCATCCAGACAGAATGGAAACAAAGAAGTACTGCAGATTCTGCAAGAAGCATACAGTACACAAGGAAACAAAATAGTTCCGGACCAGTGAAGGAGGATTGGTTTAATGGCAAAAAGTGAAGAAAAATCAACAGCTCTCAAGAAAAGCTGGACCCAGGAACTAAAGGGTGAATTCAAGAAAATCACATGGCTTGACAGAACAACCCTGTTTAAGCAGTCAGCCGTAGTAATCGTTTCAACGGTAATCCTCGGAGCTATTATTGCAGTCGTTGACTGGCTTATACAAATAGGCTTGAATTTCATAATATAATGAGTAAAGGTTGGTGAATTATATGGCAGATGCAGAAAGCGCAAAATGGTATGTAGTCCATACCTACTCAGGTTATGAAAATAAGGTTAAAGCTGATATTGAGAAAACAATTGAAAACAGAAAATTACAGGACCAGATATTAGAAGTATCTGTACCCGTAGAAGAATCCATTGAGGTTAAGAACGGTGTACAGAAAGCTGTTACCAGAAAACTGTTTCCCGGCTATGTCCTGCTCAATATGATTATGAACGATGCTACATGGTATGTAGTTCGTAATACAAGAGGTGTTACAGGATTCGTAGGACCGGGATCAAAACCGGTTCCGTTATCAGATGATGAGATGAAGTACCTTGGAATCAACAAGGAGACAATCGTGATCGATGCGGAAGTAGGCGATATGGTTGAGGTTACAGCAGGTGCCTGGGAAGGTACCGTGGGTAGTATTAAGGCAATTAACCCAAGTAAACAGACCATTACCATCGATGTAGAAATATTTGGCCGTGCAACATCTGTAGAGATTGCATTCGCTGATATCAAGAAATTGTAAGAGTGAGTGGAAGGGTATCCCCCGTTATTACCACAATATTTTTGGAGGTGCGCTAAGATGGCGAAGAAAGTAGAAGGATATATCAAATTACAGATTCCTGCAGGAAAGGCAACACCTGCACCACCTGTTGGACCGGCTCTTGGTCAGCATGGTGTTAATATCGTTGCATTTACAAAAGAATTCAATGCTAGAACTGCTAACGAAGGAGATATGATCATTCCTGTTGTTATTACAGTTTATCAGGATAAGAGCTTTAGCTTTATCACTAAGACTCCTCCTGCAGCACTTCTGATCAAGAAGGCTTGTAATATCAAATCCGGTTCAGCTAACTCAAAGAAGACAAAGGTTGCAACTATCTCAAAGGCTAAGGTTCAGGAAATTGCCGAACTTAAGATGAAAGATTTAAATGCTGCAAGCCTTGAAACTGCTATGAGCATGATCGCTGGAACAGCTCGTTCAATGGGCGTTACAGTTGAAGAGTAATTAAGAATAAAAACATTTTGGTGGGAGGGTCGCTCCCGATAAGACCACAGGAGGTTTATAATGAAGAAGAGTAAGAAATATATAGATGCAAGCAAGCTCTATGACAAAACAGCCGTTTACGAATTCGAAGAGGCAGTTGCTTTGGTAAAGAAGATGGCTACAGCTAAATTTGATGAGACAATCGAAGCTCACTTAAGACTGGGCGTTGATGGACGTCACGCAGATCAGCAGGTACGTGGTGCAGTTGTATTACCTCATGGAACAGGTAAGACAGTTAAGGTTCTCGTATTCGCTAAGGGAGCTAAGGTAGACGAAGCTCTTGCTGCCGGTGCTGATTACGCAGGTGGTGAGGAATTAGTTCCAAAGATCCAGAAAGACGGATGGTTAGATTTCGATGTTGTTGTAGCTACACCTGATATGATGGGTGTTGTTGGACGTCTTGGTCGTGTACTTGGACCTAAGGGCTTAATGCCAAACCCTAAGGCTGGTACAGTTACAATGGACGTAACAAAAGCAGTTAACGATATCAAAGCCGGTAAGATAGAGTACAGACTTGACAAAGCCAATATTATCCATGTGCCAGTGGGAAAAGCTTCCTTTACAGAGGAACAGTTAGACGAAAACTTCCAGACCTTAATGGATGCTATTGTAAAAGCAAAGCCATCAGCTGCTAAGGGACAGTACCTTAAGAGCGTTGTAATTGCTTCAACAATGGGTCCTGGTGTAAAGATTAACACAACAAGATTTGCGTAAATCTTATATACCAATATATTGACAGAACGACCATCATGCAGGACGCGCCTGTGTGGTGGTCGTTTTGTACTATATGGAAAATCTTTAAGGGAAGGTAAAAACTTCCTTGACATATACAGGCTGCTCAGCTAAAATTTTTATGGGTAAACGCTTTAGTGTGAAAAAACATAAAAGCGAAAAAGTAAAGCCAAGATCAGACATGGAGGATAGTCACATATGAGACAGAAGAAGATTCATTACATCTATAACGATGCAATGGAATGTATGGATTTTGATGAAAGAAAAAAGCTTCAGGGAGAGAGACTGAGGGCTACCGTAGAGTTGGAATATAATAATGTTCCGGCTTACAGAAAGAGAATGGACGAAGCCGGAGTAAAACCGGAAGATATTAATGGAATTGAAGATATCGTAAAGCTTCCATTTACGCAGAAAACCGATTTGAGAGATAATTTCCCATATGGACTATTTGCTGCAGATCTTAAAGATATTGTACGTATTCAGGGTTCTTCAGGAACAACCGGAAAGCCGATCGTATCAGGATATACGGAAAATGATATTAAGGTATGGACAGAGATGGTTGCCAGAGCACTGACTGCTGCAGGCGGTACAAAGGATGATATCATTCAGGTTGCTTATGGTTATGGTTTATTTACCGGCGGACTGGGGGCACATCAGGGTGCAACAGAGATTGGGGCTACAGTAATTCCAATGTCATCCGGTAATACACAGAGACAGATTATAATGATGAAAGAGCTTGGTACTACGATGCTCTGCTGTACACCGTCTTATGCAACATATCTGGCAGAGACCATCCGTGAAATGGGAATCAAGCCGGAAGAATTAAAGTTGAAATCCGGCTACTTTGGTGCAGAGCCATGGACGGAAGAAATGAGACAGCATCTGGAAGAGCTTCTTGATTTTGATGCACTTGATATTTACGGATTGACTGAGATTGGTGGACCGGGTGTTGCATTTGAATGTATGGAAAAGCATGGTATGCATATCAATGAAGATCATGTGCTTGCAGAGATCATCGATCCGATAACAGAAGAACCGCTTCCGGACGATACACCGGGTGAACTGGTATTTACGACACTGACCAAGACAGGTGCACCTATGATCCGCTACAGGACACATGATATCTGTACTTTGCATCATGGAACTTGTGCTTGCGGAAGAACAACCGTTAAGATGAGCCGTATCACAGGACGTACCGATGATATGCTTGTTATTCGTGGTGTTAATGTATTCCCAAGTCAGATCGAAGCAGTACTGATGGGCGTGAAAGAAGCATCTGCGCATTACATGTTGGTAGTTGATCGTGTGAATTCACAGGATAAGCTTACTGTTCAGGTGGAATTAAAGGATGATGTTGATATAAACGATGCAGATAAGCTTGAGAAGCTGGCTGCATATATCAAGACACAGATCAAGCAGACTCTGCTGATCAGTGCCAAGGTAGAGCTGCTTCCGCCGAAGTCTATCGCTCGTTCCGAGGGCAAGGCAAAGCGTATCATCGATAACCGAAACACCGGCTTCTAAAATGGTTGATGTAGCATGAGATTATTTCCTGCTATAGTTCTGTCATCATAAATGACTCGTTGCGGTTCCTATTCGCTGCATATGTCTGTTTCGTAAATGCTCCTGCGCCAACTCGTCCTTCGGACTCAGACAGGCACTCGCATTTACTGACAATATGCAGCTCATAACGGAAGCCTCACTAATGTCATTTTTTGATGACAGAGCTAATAGCAAGAAGCAATCTCATGCTTTTTAATTTCCGCATATGTCTGTTTCGTAAATGCTCCTGTGCCAACTCGCCTTTGGCTGAGCGGAGCACTTAGTGAAGACGAGCGTTAGCGCGAAGTCTGGGGTTAATGTAGCTTACTCTAATGTACAATGTGCAACTCATAACGAAATCCTTGCGAATGTCATGTTATAGCGCAAATAATATCCTGAGATATTAAAATTTATTGTGGGTGCCTTTTTGTATAGTGCATTATGGTGAGTACGATTAACTGTGTAGAACATTTCCCCAGTTTTTATATATCGTCAGAAGCCGTATGTGTTCGGTTGTCAGATTATTGTGGCAGAGAGTGCTTGCAGATAGCTTTGGTTGTGCCTATAATATAGACTATGAGATTAAACAGGCAATTGCAGAAACGTATTGTAAATAGAGCATTGAATATTCTGCAATGCCTGTTTTGAACAAACAACCGGGAGGCAGACAGATATGAAAGCGGGATATATACTCCGAGTCAGATATTTTCTGGCACATAATAAAATAAGGGTGGTGCTGTGTCAGCTTGCGTTTCTGGTCGTTTCGTCATTTATCCTGATTCCTGTTGTATTTCGAGGATTTTATCTTGCAATTAAATTATCCGGTTACAGTTCTGTCACGAAGGAGAACTTTTTAGATGTTCTGGTAAAACCGGGAACGATCATATATATGCTGCTTTTGATCGTATTGCTCATGGTATTTATGTTATTGAACCTTACGATGTATGTTGTGCTGTTTGATGCGGCACTCAGGCACAGCAGACAAGGACTGTTCGGATATCTGGTACAGGTTGAGAAGTATTTCTTTCGTTTCTTCGGTAAAAAGAAGATTGGTCGTATCTTTTATATGCTTCCATTTGCATTTGCGGTATATATGCCGCCGTTTTTGATGGCGTTGAATAATAACACAGTTACCAAATATCTGCTGAAGCTTTGTATCAGAGAAACAGGCAAGAAGGCATTTTGGATAGGATTTATAGTAATCTATCTGATCAGTATCTGGATTATGTCGGTAAAAATTCCATATATCCGTTTGTTGATACTGGGGAATGAGGAGACTGCAAAGGCAGCGGAACAGACCAGACTGACCTGTCGGGAATCGGTGCATCATTTTATATTCCAGGCGTTATGGGAGATATTTGTCGGATTATTCTGCGTATTGTTATATGCGATCTTTATCGTTGTAAGTGTATTGGTGATAAAAGCAAAATCCGATGGAGATAATGTGCTTATTCTGTTCTATGAGGTATATAATAATATCAATATCGTGGTAGGTGCTTTGCTGCTTTTTATCTGCGGTATGTTCAATATATCGGCGGTATTGCAGCTTGCTCGACCGAAGATGCTTATGTATCATGTGGATGATGCAGATCTGAAAAAGCAGACTCATTATGTACTTGTAAGTCTGGTTGCTGTAGCCTGTATGCTTGCAGTATATCTGAATGTTCGTTTTTTGTCTGCCGGTGCTACACCGACATATGCTTCCCTTGGGGCAACACTGGTCACAGCGCATAGAGGTTCCAGCAGTGAAGCTCCTGAAAATACGATCCCGGCATTTGAGAAGGCGATCGAAGAAGGGGCAGACTATGTGGAGATGGATGTCCGGTTGACTTCGGATGGAGAATTGGTGCTAATGCATGATCCGTCGACGGAACGGACGACAGGCGTTGATAAGTTAGTCTGTGACAGTACATATGAGGAACTGCAGCAGTTAGATGCCGGAGCAGAATATCCGGAAGAATATGCCGGAACCAAGATTCCGACTTTGAAGGATGCGATCGACACCTGCAAAGGTAAAGTAATGATGAATATAGAACTGAAAACAGTTCGGAATGATGGTGAACTGGAGAAAAAAGTTGCTGAACTGCTCCGGGAGAATCATATGGAAGAGCAATGTATTGTCACATCTTTTAAGCAACGATCTCTTGTGCGGATCAAGAAGGATGATCCTGATATTGTAACCGGCTATATATACAGCTTCGGATACAGCAATCGGACGAATTATGAGGCCATGGATGTATTAAGTATTGATGCCAGATATCTGACCAGGCAGGTGGTAGCCGGAGCGCATAAGAAAGGTATCATGGTGTGTGCATGGACGGTAAATACCAGCAGTGAGATGCGTCGTATGATGGCGATCGGTGTGGATAATATTATTACGGATCGCGTGCCTCTTGCAAAACGAACCTTAAAGCATAAGGACAGCAATGCCGTATCAGATATGGTAAAATATATATTTGAACAGTAAAAAAATTATCAATACTATAGAAATTGAGAAAAGAATGTGCTATAACAGAAACTATGAATATTATTTTTTACGAAACAGAAACTGAAAGGATGAGTAGTTATGGAAAAGAAAAACATTGACTGGTCTAATATCGGTTTTGGGTATATCAAGACAGATAAGAGATATGTATCAAACTTTAAGAATGGTGCATGGGATGAAGGAACATTAACAGATGATGCCAATATCGTATTAAGCGAATGTGCAGGTGTTCTCCAGTATGCCCAGACAGTATTTGAGGGATTAAAGGCATATACAACAGAGGATGGCAGGATCGTATGTTTCCGTCCTGACCTGAATGCAAGCAGAATGGCAGATTCAGCAAAGAGACTTGAGATGCCTGCATTCCCGGAAGATAGATTTGTAAAGGCAGTAGAAGAGACAGTAAGAGCAAATGCTGGTTTTGTTCCACCATATGGTTCAGGAGCAACACTTTATATCAGACCATATATGTTTGGTACAAATCCTGTAATCGGTGTTAAGCCGGCAGACGAGTATCAGTTCAGAATGTTCTGTACACCTGTAGGTCCTTACTTTAAGGGTGGTGCAAAGCCGATTACAATTAAGGTTTCTGATTTCGATCGTGCAGCACCTCATGGAACAGGTCATATCAAGGCCGGTCTGAACTATGCAATGAGCCTTCATGCAATCGTTACAGCTCATCAGGAAGGTTATGATGAGAATATGTACTTGGATGCAGCAACCAGAACAAAGGTAGAGGAGACAGGTGGAGCAAACTTCATCTTCGTAACAAAGGATGGCACAGTTGTAACACCTAAATCAAACAGTATCCTTCCATCTATTACAAGACGTTCTCTTATGGTAGTTGCTGAGAAGTACCTCGGACTGAAGGTTGAGCACAGAGAAGTATACTTCGATGAGGTAAAAGATTTTGCAGAGTGTGGTCTGTGTGGTACAGCAGCCGTTATTTCGCCGGTAGGTAAGATTGTTGATCATGGCAAAGAGATCTGCTTCCCAAGTGGAATGGAGAAGATGGGACCGGTTATCCAGAAGCTCTATGATACATTAACAGGTATCCAGATGGGCAGGATCGAAGCTCCAGAAGGATGGATCAAAGAGATTAAAGTAGACTAATTATAAAGAGTTCTTATAAATAAAAAGATATGGCGTAAGTTCCATTCGGAATCTACGTCATATCTTTTTTTAGGCATTTCCATGAAAATCCAGAAGCTCACGAACGTCTACCTCAAGTGCATCTGTAATATTAAACAGCAGATCCAGCGAAACGGATCGAACGATGTTAGGGGCTTCGACGACTCCCAGATGTTGTCTTGAAATGTCCAGTTTTTCTGCAAGCTCTTTTAATCACCTCAACCATATATTTTATGTATATTCCTATAAAATATAAATTAGACATGATATAATGAACGCAAAATTATTTGCTTGCAAGGGTGCTGATTTTGCGGAATGCATAGAATGTGCGAAGCACATGATATAACAACTGATATTAAAAATATGACATTTAAAATACAAAGATAAAAACGATAATTATAAAAAGGGCTTAATCTAACCATATGATTAGTTGACTTACATAAAAGTGCCTCAGTTTTTTGTAGAAAGCATATATTTTCTGTGCATATATACAAAAATGAAAATAGATGCTTGATAACACTTGATATTTAAAATATGACAATATATACTTCAAATATGTAGATTGATATCTTTAAAATTACAACAAAGGAGCAGAAAAATGAATTTAATTATGAAAAAAAATGTTTTCAGGAGAGGAATGGCATTTGCATTAAGTACTGCAGTTGCAGTCAGCATTGTGCCGCCATTGGGAACAGGATCAACAGCAAAAGCTGCTTCGGATGCAAGCCCGGTGAGGTATGAAGTGAATCTCGGTATGTCATCTTTGTATACGGATTCAACATCATGGAGTAAATCAACAGGAGCAAAGGTATATTATGGAAATCTTACTGATGCGACCGGTAAAAGTCCTGTTGCATATCGTGTGCTTGGAAAAAGTACTGAGACACAGAGTGTAGGTGCTGCACAGGATTATGTATTGCTTGATTCAGATTCTATTTTATACCGTAGTTATTTTGATGAATCATCGGGTGGATGGAATGGTAGTTATCTGGAGAGATTATTGAACAGCAAATATGTTGATTCAAGAAATGCAGAGCAGGGTGCGATGTTTTCAAAAGTAGAAGCGAATCTGCTTATGCCTACGACATTAAAAGAAAATACATATACGATACGAACTTATCTGGAAGGTGAATCAGGAACTGAATCTGTAAAGGATGAGGCAGCTGAAGATTATATCTTTATTCTTTCGGCAAAGGAGATTCGGAATCTATATGCAGACAAGCAGTCTACCAATAAGAATGTATCGGGAGATTATTGGTGGTTACGGTCTTCTAGGGCTAATTCAATGAAAGTGGTATGGTTGGATTCAGTGGGTAATTTTCAGATAGATGCCGAATGTATGGATGGTAACATTGGTGTTTGTCCGGCATTTAATATGAATACAAGTGGAGTCCTGTTTTCAACTGCAGTCGGATTTGATAAGAAGAAAGCAATAACAGCATCTTCCGCACAGATAAAAGAGAGTGCGGTAAATGATTGGACTTTGACTTTGAAAGATACAAATAAAACAATACAGTTAACATCAGGAAAAGAAGCGGTTCTTGCTGCTGATGGAACAGTAACGATTCCATACACATATTCAGATAGTAGAAATTCACAAAATCCGGTTAATCAGGTATCTGTATTAATAACGGATAAGGCATATACCGATAAGGATGCCAAGGTGTTATATTATGGAGCATTATCCGGAAATACAACACAGTCAATAGGCACCGGTACATTTACTTTACCACAGACATTGACAGGTACTTGGGGAACAGATTATCAGGTATATCTTCTTGCTGAGTGTGTAACAGATGGAAATTATTCTGATTATGCAAGCCTGCCATATTGTCTGACTTCTGTTAGTAAGGAGACAGGGGTGCGCGAGACCGTAAAACAGCCGGTTGCTAAAGTTTCGGATGATAAGACCTCTTTGATAATCTCATCAGGAACAGAGGGCGCAGATATTTATTATACTTTGGATGGAAGCATTCCTGATCAGAAAAACGGAACCAAATATACAGGGCCAATATCTTTTCCGACCGGAACCAGCACTATAACAGCCATTGCTGCAAAGGATGGTATGGATAACAGTATGGTTATACAGTTGATCGTTATCAAGGGAGCAGATGGTACTATTGTAATTAAGACTGATGGAACATCAGATCCGACACCAACACCAAATCCGACACCATCTACTGATCAGAAAAAAACAGAAGAACAGTATAAGCCAGGAACAGTCGAATATGAAAAATGGCTGACCAGTGATAAGGTAGATTCTCTGACAAAGGGGCAGTTGACCGGTAGAGCATCTGCAACAACAAAGGCAGTTACGCTTCGTTGGGAGAATCTGAAGGATGCAGACGGTTATATTATTTATGGTAATTACTGCAATACAAAGGCTAAGAAATACAAATACAAAAAGATTAAAACAATTAGTGCAAAAAAATTTAAGAATAAGAGCACTGCCAGCTGTAAGCTTACAAAAGTAGTTGGCAAACAGAAGCTTAAAAAGAATACATTTTACAAATTTAAGGTAGTTGCATATAAGAATGTTAAAGATTCCAAGAGCGGAAAAACAGTAAAAAAAGCAATAGGAAAATCATATCAGCTTCATACAATTATTGAGACTAAGTCCGGTAAATACGGAAATCCAAAGGGCGTTATTGTGACAACCACAAAGAATAAGAAGATATCAGCTGTCACATTAAAGAAAAAGAAATCTGTTCTTTTAGATGCCCGTGCAAGTATGCCGAAGAGAAAGAAGCTGAAAAAACATTGTGAGGAAATCCGTTGGATTTCAACAAATAAGAAGATTGCAACCGTAACACAGGCCGGAAGGATCAAAGCTAAAAAGAAGGGTAAGTGTTACGTATATGCGCTTGCGCAGAATGGGGCAAGAAAGAAGATCAAAGTTACAGTTAAGTAGAAATGATTAAATTCACATGGAGGAAATTATGAAAAAAGAAATATTTAAGCGAGGTGCAGCGCTTGTGCTGGGAGCTGTTATGACTATCAGCATCTTACCGCCGCTTGCTTCGATACCAAAGGTAGAAGCCGCTGTACAGAAGACAAAAACGGTTTCGGGTCTTGGAATTGATGGCATCATCAATCCATATGGTTCAGATACAACGGGTGGTTTAGGTTCTGACGACTGGAAGGGCAACTATGTATACTACGGAAAATACAAGGAAAGTCCTATCCGTTATCGTGTATTAGATACAGATTCGAAAAAAGACTTCCAGACAGGAACAGACAGTATGCTTCTTGACTGCGAATCCGGAGTTGAGGTTCTCTATTATGATGTAGATGCGTCTGCGAATGACTGGAAAAACAGTGATGTTTATAAGTGGATGAACAGCACAGACACAGCGATATATAATGCATATACTCAGAGCAATATGAGTGGATTTTTAAGATACTTTTCAGATGCAGAGCAAGCTGCGATTGTAAGCAGTAACAAGAAGATACGTTCCGGTGAAGACGGAAAGGGTGAGTTTGCTCCCGGTGCAATCAAATACTATAAATTTGTACCATTGACAGGCGAAAAAGTATTTGCATTAGATGAAGCAGAGATAACAAATAAATCGTATGGATATCCGAATTCACTTTCAACCATGAAACAACGAGGCAAAAACAAAGTCGGTTGGTATTTTCTTCGATCAGGATACGGAAGCACATCAACAAAGTATCATTTTTATGGTCAGGTAAATTGTGTAAATTGTGAGGGAGCTTTTCATGATGTAACCTTAACAGGCGCAGCAGATGGTAAAACTTATGGTTATGCAAATCCGGCATTTAATATTGACACCAATAAGGTGTTATTCAATTCACTTGTAGAAGGAACTGCCGGAAAATATGGTGCTGCCTATAAGTTAACAATGCTTGATAATAACATTAAGCTTGCTGTTACATCAAGCAGTACAACGAAATCAGGCAATATTGTGGCTGTTCCATATAATATCTATGGATCAAATGGCACAAGTGTAAATCAGTTGTCTTATCTTGTCACAAATAAGCAGTTTGATGCTGAGGGTGCAAAGATAAGAGCATATGGCAAGATTGCTTCCGTCAGTGGCGGTAAAGCCGGTAATGCAAAGTTGAATCTTGCAGCTATTGCAGAACAGGTTGGCGGTGGATGTACAGCTGATACACTCTTTGATAATTATATGGTTTATCTTGTTGCAGAGAGTGTACAGGCAGATAGGGATCGTACAACAGATATAAACGAAGGTTTATTTGCTGATCTGGCCAGTACACCGGTATTATTGTCAAAACCGGCAAATGAAGGTATGGTAGCAGATGATGATAAGACTGTAATAGAGAATGGTACTTCAGGTATCGATACACCATATGGTTCACATCCGGGAGAAACGCTTGATGTGAATGAGGAATGGAAGGGCAGTTATGTATACTATGGTCAGTATAATGGAGAACCTGTAAAATATCGTGTACTTGATACAGCATCAGGAGAAGATTTTAAGACAGGAACAGATAGTATGCTTCTTGACTGTGACGAACAGCTTATTAAAATTCCGATCATGTTCTCATCAGGTACTGTTTCATGGGAAGACAGTAATATGTATAAATGGTTAAATAACGAATCATCCAAAAATGATGCGAATGCACCGGTTAACTGTATCTCGGATAAGATAGACGGATTCCTGTATGGCTTCTCGGATACAGAGAAGGAGACGATTGTCGCATCTACAAAAACCGGAAAAAATGCTAAGGATGGAGATACATATTTCTGGAATAAAGCTGAGATCAGCTATATGCCGATTACAAACGAAAAGGTATTTGCTCTTGACCTTACGGAAGCGGCAAACACAAGCTACGGTTATCCAAATACTTATAAAAATGCTGCTCAGAGAAGTAAACCGGGAAATGGCTGGGGATGCCGTACAACTTATCATTGGATAAGTACCGGTACTGCAAATTCATACCCATATGCTATGGGATATTCAAATACAGGTGCTGTAAGCATGGGTGTAACGTCGTCACCATATTATCCGTCACCTGCTTTCAATATAGATAAGAAAGATATTTTATTTACAACCCTTGTAGACGGAACAGCAGGTAAGGTCGGTGCATCTTACAAATTTACATTACTGGATTCCGGCATGAATGTACAAATTACCGACAGTGTAATTACAAAGACAGGTAATACGATTACTATTCCATACGAGATAACAGGAAAGAAAAAAGATAATGTTTCACAGCTTTCGTATTTTGTTACCGATAAGGTATATAATGCCGACGGAGCAAAGATTAAGGCATACGGTAAGCTAACAGATGTATCATCTAACCTGACAGGAAGCCTGCAGATGGATCTTGCATCAGTTGCCGCAAAGATTGGAAATGGATGTACAGCAGATAATCTGTTCCAGAGTTATAAAGTATATATTGTTGCAGAAGATATTAGTGCGGATGATCCGGCGACTATGGGAATCGATGAATCCTTATTTACAGATTATGCAAGTATGCCGGTGATCTTATCAAATCCGGTATCGGCAGATGATAGCAAACAGCAGCAGGTTGAGATGCCGGTTGCAGAAAAATCAGCAGATGGTACCTCGTTGATTCTGTCAAGTAAGACGGCAGGTGCTACAATTATATATACAATAGATGGAACAACACCATCAGCCTCAAACGGAACAGTATACAACGGACCGATTAAATTAACAAAAGACAGTACTACAATTACGGCAATAGCTGGAAAAGACGGAATGAACAACAGTAAGATCGTTCAGGTTATTGTTCTGAAGGTTGCAGGCAAGATTACACAGATTACAGTTGTTGAAGATCCGAAGCCGGGTGAATCCAAGCCTGATACACCTGCTCAGAAGCAGGAGACAACTTCGGTAAGCTCTTATGTACCGGGAACAAAGAAATTTGATAACTGGGTTAAGAGCGATGCTGTTGATAAGTATACAATGGGACAGTTAACCGGTAGAGCATCTGCCACAACAAAGACAGTTACTTTACGTTGGGAAAATGTAAAGGGAGCAGATGGATATATAATTTATGGTAATTACTGTAATACCAAAAAGAAAGTATACAAATACAACAAGATCAAAACTGTAAGCGCTAAGAAATTTAAGAACAAAAAGAATGTCAGCTGTAAGGTTACCAAAATTGCAGGTGGTAAGAAATTAAAGAAAAATACATTCTATAAGTTTAAGGTAATAGCATACAAGAATGTGAAGGATGCCAAAACAGGAAAGACTGTAAAGAAGGCAATTGGTAAATCATACCAGCTTCATACAATTACTGCTACCAAAAAGTACAAATACAGCAATCCGACAGCTGTTGTAGTTAAAACAACTAAGAAAAAGACTGTTTCAAAGGTAACAGTGAAAAAGAAGAAATCTGTACTGCTTGAAGCAACTGTAAAAATGCCAAAGGGCAAAAAATTAAAGAGACATTGCGAGAAGATTCGCTGGTTTTCAACAAATAAGAAGATAGCTACAGTTACTCAGGCCGGTAGGATCAAGGGCAAGAAGAAAGGAAAATGCTATGTATATGCCATAGCACAGAATGGTGCGCGTAAGGTCTTAAAGGTTACAGTAAAATAAAGCCTCCCAATATACAAAGTATTAATATACAGGAAGACCCGTTTGTCAATCGACAGGCGGGTCTTTTTTCATTCATTTTTTATGGGAATTTAATTGACTTTTATATAGGTAGTGATAGAATACCTCTACATGCGAAAATTATAGAGAGGTGAAACTATGCAGATAATTAAGAATTTGAAGCCATATTGGAAATCGGTTCTGATCATTGTTCTGTTATTGATCGTTCAGGCATATTGTGATCTGGCATTGCCGGATTATACGTCGAAGCTGATCGATACCGGTATCCAGAATTACGGCATTGATCATTGCAGTCCGTTGCAGATCCCGGAAAAAGCGTATACCATTATTAAAGGGTTTATGGATGAAGATGATGTGACGGTGTGGGAAAAGTATTATGAGCAGTCGGATGATGGCATATACCATATGACAGATGACGGCAAGGATCATATAGATGAGATCGATCAGGCGTGTATGGAGCCGATGATGATGTATTATTATCCATATACGATGGTGGATTCAGATGAAGATAATCAGTTAAAGCAGATGCTTGCAGCAAGCGGTATGACATTGGACGAGCTGCCGCCTGAGATGTGGAGTCAGATGGGAACGCAGATGAAGCAGATGATCGATTCCATGCGTGACAGTATGGGGGATGATATGATGATGTCATCTGCCATTACCTGTACAAGAACCTGTTATGATAGTATGGATTATAATTATAAGGATATCCAGATGTCCTATCTGAAACGTGTCGGTGTAGAGATGATCCTTATGACATTGTTAATGGTTGCATCGGCGATACTTACCGGTCTGGTAGCCGCAAGAGTAGCTGCAGGTGTGGGCTGTGATCTGCGAGAAAGCATTTTCAAACGGGTTATTTCATTCTCAGATGCAGAGATCAATCGGTTTTCGACTGCATCCCTGATCACGCGTTCGACAAATGACGTTCAACAGATCCAGATGGTTACGGTTATGTTGCTCCGCATGGTCTTATATGCACCGGTTCTGGCAGTTGGCGGTATCATAAAGGTTGTAGAGAGCGGCGCCAGCATGGGATGGGTGATCGTAGTTGCGGTAGCAGGCATCCTGGTTGTTCTCGGAGTGTTAATGGCAATTGCACTTCCAAAGTTCAAGATCATGCAGGATCTGGTTGACCGTGTTAATCTTGTGTCCAGAGAGATCCTGACCGGTATTCCGGTTATCCGGGCATTTGGCAGAGAGAAGTTCGAAGAAGAACGTTTTGATAAGGCGAATAAGGATCTGACAAAGACATCATTATTTGTAAACCGCGTAATGACATTTATGATGCCGGTTCTGATGTTTATTATGTATGCGGTTACGATCCTGATCGAGTGGGTTGCGGCTCACAGAATCGATTCGGGTGAGCTTCAGGTTGGATCCATGACAGCGTTTATTACTTATACGATGATGATCATTATGTCCTTCTTAATGATCGGTATGTTATCCGTTATGCTTCCAAGGGCAGGTGTGGCAGCAGACCGAATCAAGGAAGTTATTGATACAGAGAGTACGATCTGTGACAAGCCGGATTGTAAGAAGTTAGAAGCTGTAAAGGGTGTTGTCCGTTACGAACATGTAAGCTTCGCATATCCGGGAGCGGATGAAGATGTTCTGACAGATCTTGATTTTGAAGCAAGACCGGGCGAGACGACAGCAATCATAGGAAGTACCGGCTGCGGTAAATCTTCCCTGGTGCAGCTTATGCCAAGATTCTATGATGTCACAGGTGGTAAGATCACGATCGACGGAACGGATATCCGGGATGTATCAATTGAGAGCCTTCGGGAGAATATCGGTTATGTGCCGCAGAAGGGTGTGCTGTTCTCCGGCACGATCGCATCTAATATCCGGTTTGGTGCAGAGGATGCAAGCGATGAACAGATGAAGAAAGCGGCAGCGATCGCACAGGCAACAGATTTCATCGAGGAAAAGGATAAACAGTATGACAGCAGCATTTCACAGGGTGGTACAAATGTTTCCGGCGGTCAGAAGCAGAGACTTGCGATCGCCAGAGCAGTAGCCCGGAATGCAAAGATATATATATTTGACGACAGCTTCTCCGCTCTTGATTTCAAGACGGATGTAGCAGTCAGAAAAGCACTTCGTGAAGATATGACAGACAGTACGGTATTCATCGTTGCCCAGCGTGTCAGTACGATCTTACATGCAGACCAGATCTTGGTGCTGGATGAAGGAAAGATCGTAGGCAAGGGTACACACAAAGAGCTGATGGAGAATTGTCCGGTATATGAACAGATCGCCCGTTCGCAATTATCTGAAAAAGAGATTGCGGCGAGCATAGCATAAGAACTCAGGAAAGGAAGGTAACAGACATGGAAGAAAACAGACCAAGACGTGGTGGACGACATATGGGACCTCCTGGAATGGGAGGCGGCGAGAAAGCAAAGGATTTTAAAGGAACCATATCGAAGTTGGTTCGATATACAAGAAAATATCTGCCGGCAGTGATCGTGGTCATGATCATTGCGGTGTTCAGTACGGTATTCAATGTTGTCTGCCCGAAGGTACTCGGTAAGGCAACGACAGCATTATCAGAAGGCATTATGCGGAAGATAAACGGAATCGGTGGAATCGATTTCACCTATATCGGTAAGATTCTCCTGTTCTGTCTGGGACTGTATCTGTTAAGTGTATTATTTAACTTTACACAGGGTATCATCATGACAGGTGTAACCCAGAAGCTATGTTACAAGATGCGTAAGGATGTATCTGAGAAGATCAACCGTATGCCACTTAAGTATTTTGAATCCAGAACCTATGGTGAGGTATTATCTCGTATTACAAATGATATTGATACAATGGGAAACGGATTAAATCAGAGTATCACACAGCTTATTACTTCGGTATCGACTGTTATCGGTGTATTTATCATGATGCTTACGATCAGCCCGCTTATGACGATGATCGCAATTATCATCCTGCCGATCAGTGTGGCATTAATGGGTATCATCATTAAGAAGTCACAGCGTTTCTTTAAACAGCAGCAGGAGTATGTCGGACATATCAACGGACAGGTTGAAGAAGTTTATGGCGGACATACGGTAATCAAAGCATTTAACAAAGAGGAAACAACTTTAAAGGAATTCCATGAGACAAATGAAGTCTTATACAAATCCGCATGGAAAGCCCAGTTCTTTTCCGGTCTGATGCAACCGGTTATGATGTTTGTCGGTAATCTCGGATATGTAGGCGTAGCTATTTCTGGTGCGGCTCTTGCCATTCGTGGTACAATCACGATCGGTGATATTCAGGCATTTATCCAATATGTGAAGAATTTTACACAGCCGATCCAGCAGGTAGCACAGGTTACAAATATGATGCAGCAGATGGCAGCAGCGGCGGAACGTGTATTTGAACTGTTAGAGGAAGAAGAGGAGGTTCAGGTTGTTGAGCATCCTGCTTCTGTCGAGGATATAAAGGGTGAAGTAGATTTCCGTCATGTAAAGTTCGGATACGATCCTGAGAAGATCATTATACATGATTTCAGTGTTCATGTTGATCCGGGCAAACAGGTAGCGATCGTTGGTCCGACCGGAGCAGGTAAGACCACTATGGTTAAGCTGCTGATGCGGTTCTATGATGTAAATGAAGGAGCCATCCTGTTAGATGGTCACAATGTTAAAGAATATAATCGAAGAGAGCTTCGTGATGCTCTCGGTATGGTTCTTCAGGAAACATGGCTGTTTAAGGGGACGATCATGGAGAATATTCGTTATGGAAGACTGGATGCGACGGATGAGGAAGTAATTGCGGCAGCAAAGGCAGCTCATGCACATCGATTTATCTCGGCACTTCCGGGTGGTTATCAGATGGAACTGAATGAGGAAGTGACGAATATTTCACAGGGACAGAAACAGCTTCTTACGATTGCAAGAGCAATCCTTGCAAATAATCCGGTTCTGATCCTGGATGAAGCGACCTCTTCCGTTGATACCAGAACAGAACACAGCATTCAGCGCGCGATGGATAATCTGATGAAGGGCAGAACAAGCTTTGTTATTGCGCACCGGTTATCTACGATCAAGAATGCAGATATTATTCTGGTCATGAAGGATGGCGATATCATTGAACAGGGTAATCATGAGGAACTGATGGCACAGAACGGATTTTATGCAGAGCTATATAATTCACAGTTTGAACAGGTATCTTAGTGCAGTATATAAGATATAAAAACAGAATATGAACAAGTGCAGAACAGTCTTGCTTTTCTTATCTGATTATAAGAACTTCTTTTATTCGGATAAGAACAGGACTGTTTTTACTTTGCAGGACTGTTGTTTATAATATGATAAAAATATTTTTTTGTATGACAATATGTCGAAATTGTATAAAATGTACAGAAAATAACGCGGTGTAAACTTTTTTTAGTCATTTTTATATACTTTTCTGCCTAATTATGCTAAACTGAAAAAAGGATTTTGTATTTTAGAGGGGAGCATGTATGGAGCGCAGAAAAATTGGAGTTATTATCGCGCAGGCGGAAGAGAACTCACAGAGCCTGTTTATGAAAGGATTAATGGAGGAGGCATATGTCTATGGATACGATATATGTGTATTTTCCATGTACTTAAGATTTCAGGATACTCTGTATAGACAGATTGGGGATTCGAATATTTATAATCTGATTCAATGGGATGCATTTGATGCGATCATTGTTCTTCCGGATACCATTCAGGCAACCGATATAGCAACCCGGTTAGAAGACAAAATTCACGAGGTATTCTCAGGAGTTGTTCTTTTCGTAGATAAGGACAGTCGTTATTTTCCGACTGTAAAGATAAATCATTATAAACCATATAAGAAATTGATCGATCATTTGATCGAGGTTCATCATTATTCCGATATTATGTTTTTAGACGGGTGGAAGAATCATGTTCATTCCATACAGAGAGAACAGGCATATAGAGACAGTCTGACGGAGCATGGAATTCCGGTTGATCCGAATAATATTTATTATGGAAATTACTGGTATGATTCCGGCAAAGAGGTTGTGAAGCTGATTCTGGATTCCAGAGAGAAACTTCCGGAGGCGATCGCATGTGCAAATGACTGTATGGCGATCGGGGTAGCGGCAGAATTATTCAGTAATCATATTCATGTACCGGAGCAGGTAGCAGTGATTGGTTACGATTCTACCGAAGAAGGGAAAAACCTGAAATGCAAGTTAACATCCGCTGATATTCCGGCCAGAGAATGCGGCAGATATTGTGCGAAATATATCCATGCATCCTTTGAGAAAGAACCGATACCGGAATTTGAATCAGAATCCGTGATCTTTCAGGGGACAAGCTGCGGATGCGAAAGGAAAATGCAGCCAGAAAAATATTTTGATGAAAAAGAGAATTTCTGGAATACGGATCATGCGAAGATGGGATACTCTTCTTATTATAACAAGTTTATGGAGGATTTGTTATCTGAACGGGATCACAGAAGTTTTTTCAATACGATATTTCAGCATGTATATCAGGTGCGGCCATTCCATTCGCTTAGTATATGCATGAATGATTACTGGAATTCATCGGAGGTTATGATCAGTGAGGACGCAATGCGTTCTAACGGCTATACGGACAAGATATATCGTATCATAAAATGTGGACCGAGTGAACACACAGACAATCGTATCAGCTTTGATGACATATTTGAAATGAAAGAGATGATACCGGAACTATCTGAGCAAAGAGAGTGTCCGGAGACATTTTTCTTTACACCATTGTATTTTGATAACCGAAGCTTTGGTTATGCAGTTATTGGTTTTACAGATACAGAAGCACAGTTTACAGAAGTTTACATAAACTGGTTAAAGAGTATTATGCAGAGTATGGAAGCGTTTTATCGTCAGAATGGTCTGCGGGAGTTGTTGCGCCAGATGGAAGCAACACAGATTCGTGATGCAATGACCGGCTTGTATAATTATAAGGGCTTCTTACAGAAGGGAAATGAGCTTTGTGAAAATGCGACATTTGATGGTAAATCAATAGCGGTGATCGCGATTGATATTAATAAATTAAAGGATATCAATGCAAGCTATGGAAGAAAAGCAGGGGATGCCGCTATTTTAAAATTGGCGCAGCTGATATCGGAAAGTCAGGATGATGATGCTATATGTGCCCGTATCAGTAATGATGAATTCGTTGTTGCATTCCCGGTTGAAGCATCTGATGAAACATGCGGAGAGGCGTTTATCAAACGTCTGTCGGATAAGATAAAGCAGTATAATGAATTGCGCAAAGAGGCATATGAGATTGAAATCTGCACGGGTATCCGTTGTGATATGATCTCCGGTTCGGAAGCCCTGGATCATCTGATCAATGAAACTATCAATGTGAAGAACAATAAGAAGGCCATAGAGCAAGGAAAAGAGGAAAGGGCAGGTGTTCTGACGGATAAACAGAAAGCGGATGACCATTTGATGGAATTTATTCTGGATAATAACCGGTTTGTTTATCATTTCCAGCCAATTATCAATGCCAGAACAGGAGATGTTTATGCATATGAGGCTCTAATGCGTGCGGACACAGAGCGTAAGATTTCGCCGCTTGATATGCTGGAAAGTGCAGATCGTCTGAACCGTTTATATGATATAGAAAAAGCGACATTTTTTAATGTGGTTGATTACATAGAGGAACACTCTCGGGATTTTGAGGGTAAGAAAGTATTTATTAACAGTATTCCGGGGTGTCAGCTGACAGGTAAGGATAAGAAGAAATTAACTGAGATTATGGAACAGCATGCAGGAGAGCTTGTTGTTGAATTTACAGAAGAAACAGAGATGGGGGATGTTCAGTTAAAGGAGCTGAAGAACTCCTTTGCAAAGATGAACATTGAGACTGCCATTGATGATTATGGTTCCGGTTATTCCAATGTAAATAATCTGCTTCGATACATGCCTCGGTTTGTAAAAATCGATCGTATGCTTATGACAGATATACACAAAGATATCCAGAAACAGCATTTTGTAAAGGATATTATAGAATTTGCGCATGATAATGATATTCTGACGCTGGCAGAGGGAATTGAATTGACACAGGAGCTGCGGGAGGTTATTAAGCTGGGCGTTGATCTGATTCAGGGTTATTATACATCAAGGCCGCAGCCGTATGTTGTGCGTTCAATCGATGAACGTGTGATGAATGAAATTGTTCAATATAATCAGAGCCTGAATGCCAGACTGTATAAGAAAGAATATGAGACGGATTATAATGATACGGTTTCCTTGGTACAGCTTGCCGCTAATAAATATACAAGCATTAAGGTTAAGAAAGCGCGGGGAATCAATAAAAAGATCATAATCAAAGGTTCTGTTGGTTTCCAGCCGAATATACTGATGTCTGTAGAAGATGGATTCCGTGGCACCATCATACTTGAGAATGTCAGTCTTGCGGGAGAACGCGGAATTCCGTGTATTGATATCGGTAAGAAATGTAATGTAAATCTTCAGATTGCCGGAGAAAACGAACTACGTACAGGAGGTATCAGAGTTCCGGACAGTTCAGTGCTTACGGTTGTAGGAGACGGTAATTTGACGATCAATCTGAATTCGGGAAAATACTTTGGCATTGGTAATTCATTGGATGAGTATCATGGCGAACTCAACTTCTATCAGGATGGTGGAATCATCATTAATGCAAATGGTATGAAGGGCATTGGTATTGGTTCCGGACTTGGCGGTTTTATCAACATCAAACGCGGACATTATGAGTTTGATATGAAAGGTCAGGAAGGAGCCTGTATCGGATCTGTAAACGGTGATTCCGAATTGCTTATAGAATACTGCGACATGGATATTTATTCCGGTATATCAAACGGTACGATCATTGGATCTGTAAATGGTGATGCAGATATTAAGCTTGAGAATATATCGGCAAAGCTTCAGGGGGCAGGTAATATTATAACCGGTATCGGAACGATTGCCGGTAACAGTTGTATGGTTCGTCTGGAAAATGTAAATATCTCGTCGAATATCCGTGCAAAGGAATGTTATGGCATCGGATGCCGTGCAGGAAGAACGGATATCTATATCGGGTATGCGGCAGTTAAAAGCGTGGTACAGGGCAAGGCGGCGGTTGCCTTTGGTAATTCGGTCATGTCTGCCAAGCTGTACTGTTCCAATGCTGATATTGGAACGAATGCCGTTACAGAGTTCAATTCAGATATCGGAGCACTTGAAAAGAATATACAACTGGAGAACGGTCGTGCAGAGTTTATCCTGAATGGACAGGAGATCAAACGTCAGATTCTCGCAGCAAGATTATAAGAGGATATACACAGCCAAAAAGCGAGGGCTGTAAAAAATACACCCCTACAGATTGATTGTGCATATAATAAACAATGACACATTTCGTTTCTACTCGATGCACTCGCATGATTAGTCAGCAGACGCCCAAACTCACCCTGACGGGTTCAGACAAGGGCTTAGTGCTGACTGCTAGAGTGCATCTCATAACGAAACTACATGTATGTCATATGTTTATCATATACACATCTAATCTGTGGGGGTGTATTTTTGTTTGCTCCTGCAGATTGATTGTGCATATAATAAACAATGACACATTCCGTTTCTACCCGATGAGCATATGTAGTAAATAAAAAAGACAAAACCGAAATGGTTTTGTCTTTTTCTACGTGCATGAGAGGATTCGAACCCCCGACACCTTGGTCCGTAGCCAAGTGCTCTATCCAGCTGAGCTACATACACACGTTGTTCAACAACAGATAGTATTTTATACCAGTTCTATAAATTTGTCAAACAAAATCTAAGATTTTCTTAAAAAATTTCTGTATTTTTTTCAAGACACAATTTGATCTGTGGCTGAGCACCATCTCCGTAGATCATATTTTTAATCTCCTGCATTTCGAGGTCTGTTTGAGAGATAACATCAGCACAATGTTTTAAGCGACCGGAGATAAGTTCGGGATCGGCGACATCCTTTTTATAACGGAGCTGGTGGTCAAGACTTGCCCAGAAGTCCATCGCGATGGTACGGATCTGAACTTCTACCCGCATATTTCTCGTATGGTCGGCAAAGAAGACAGGAACTTCTATGATCAGATGAAGACTACGGTAACCATTTGGCTTTGGATGGCTGATATAGTCTTTTGCCTCAATCAGAGTAATGTCATTCTGACTGATGAGCTTCTCTGCAACGGCGTAGATGTCATCGATAAAGGAACAGATAACACGGAGTCCCGCAACATCATTCAAATTATATACGATATTTTCCACGGATACCTGACATCCTCTTGAAGACAGCTTTGTTGCGATGCTGACCGGTTTCTTGATGCGTGATTGGATAAATTCAATCGGATTTCGGTTGTAGCGAACGCTGAAATCTGTATTTAATACATCCAGCTTGGTCTGAACTTCCTTGATCGCACAGGAGTACATCATCATAAGCTCCTCGAATCGTTTCATGTCTTCTATAAAAGGATTCTGCTCCGGATATAGAAGAGCGTCAATATAGCTTCTGTATATATTTGTATTTGTATTATTATCTTTAGCAGACATATTCATAATCTCCGTTTCTGTTTTAGGCAATCTTTATTTTATCAATTTGCATGAATAGACAAAAAATCATTGTCCCTATCATTCTACTACATTTTAAAGGTAGAGTATACTATAAAAACGTGATAAAATGAGCATTGCGACGGAATGTGCTTGCACAAGCCGGCATAATGCGAAAAAAACATGGAACCGACAGGTGACATGATAAAATGAGCATTGCGACGGATGTGCTTGCACATACCGGCATAATGCGAGAAAGAAGTGAATTATATGAGATATTTGGATCGGCTGATTGCATCAGAGGTTCTTCCGAATGCTTATAAAGAGTGGCGGGGATACCGACAGAAGCTGACAGACTTTATAGAAGAAAATTGTGTGGCCGAAGGAGGGTGTAAGCCTGTTCTTGCTATATGGGGAGCAGGACGGTCAAATGACATCGATCTGGCAAGACTTGCAGAGAGATTTAAGCTGGTTTTGATCGACCGGGATGCAGAGGGACTTGCACAGGCGTGTAAGACCTATGGATTGGAGGAAACAGATGCTATTTGTGTGGATCTTCCTTTCTGGAATGTAGAGCTTGAGACTTATGAAATGTTTGAAGCATTGCTTGCAGAGGGTGAAGAAGCAGAGATCGTGATCGAGCATTTGAAACAGGTTGCATTTGACAACAGCCACAGGGGATTGCCGGAGATCGGACGAAGGTTTGACTACAGCGTCTGCGTAGGACTTCATAGTCAGTTGAATGCGAGATTTGCAGGCCTGTTATATATGTATCGGGAGAATTATGACGAGGAAGAATTGCAGATGATCGAGAATGCGATCCGGGCATTAAACGAAGCTGCGGTTACCCGGACAAATGATGTGATCTATATGCTGACGGAGAAATTAATGGTGTTCGGGTTAGAATGGGCAGTTGTAAATGAATCCGCTATGGATCAGTGGGAGAATCTTGTCCCTGAAGAAATTGAAGGAGCATTGCAGCTTCGTCATGACATCGGAATGCATAAGGATTTTGATATCCGGATTGAAGCGGAACGGCGGTTGTTCTGGCCATTTGCATGGAAGGAGCGAAAGAAGGGGTATGTGATGGAATTGCTGGCAGTACAGCCTCTTGAATAATAGAGAATTGGGTCTATACGAAGCCGGACAGAATATTAGCAAATTGAAGTGAAATGAACAGTAATAGAAAATCGGAAAAATTCCATAAAAAACAGGGGTAAAAACGTATAGCGGTTATAGGGAGAGACAAATGACAGACAGAGAATTTGGAAAATATATGTCTGCGATCGCACAGGGAGACCGGGAGAGCCTCCGGGCAGTATATGACGAATATCTGAAGCTGATCTTTGCGGTGGTTTATGATACGATCCGGCAGAGAGAGGAAGCGGAGGATGTGACATCGGAGTTCTTCATCAAGCTTTATCGGATCGCAGACAGTTATAAGAAGGGAACCGGTCATAAGAGATGGCTTGTGACGATCGCAAAGAATATGGCGATCGACCGGATACGAAAGATCGATCGTGAAATGCTGGTGGATGAAATGCCGGAGCGAAACGAAGGAAAGACGATGGAGAGTCAGGTAGTGGAGAGCCTGACATTGAAGCAGGCAGTTGCCACGTTAAAGCCGGAGGAGCAGGAGATTCTGGATCTGAAGGTAGTCGGAGGATTTACATTTAAAGAGATCGCGGAAATGAAAGGGCGACCGATCGGAACGATCACATGGATCTATAATCAGGCAATACAAAAATTAAGGAGGTGCAGGCTGTGAGAGATGAACAGAATAAGAACAGACAGACGGAAGAAGACAGATTCATAGAAGCTTATCTGAATCGGATCGATGCAGAAGCACCGGATCTGTGGGATCGGATCGAAGCAGGGCTTGACCGTGAAGCAAAGGATGCAGAAGAAAAACAAAAGAAAACCTCTAAGGTAAAATATGTAATTCCGGTTCTTGCGATCGCAGCGGTTCTTCTGGCCGCAGTGATCGCGACACCGTTGCTGTCTGATTCTAAGCGACATTCGAAAGAAATAAATGCAGGCAGGACAACGGATGTTTCAAATGATGGGCTGGATGCAGCAGAGAATTCAAATATATCCGATCGGGCGGAAGATTATGTGGATGAAACAGCGGATTCCATACCGGAGACAGTACAGAATGAAACTGCCAACAGACCGACACAGAATACAACAGAAGCTATACAGATGAATGGAGCCGGTGGAGATTCGTCCGATGTTCAGGCGGAAGCAGGCCATACAAAGAGTCAGACAGATGCACAGGAAAATGCGGGATGTACAGATCTTCAGGTGCCGGAATCAGCTGATATGGATGCATGGCAGGAAATGAGTAATATAGCAGTTACACTTCAGATCACAGAGATTGTAACAGCAGAGCCGGATGCGGTACAAAAATATGCCGCAAAACTCTTGCAGGTATCTGATGCATCCGGGGAATTAATAACCGGTCAGGACATCGTATTGCAGCCGGAAGAAGCAGAGACATTTTCGGTAGGGGAAGAAGTAACAGGTACACTTCTCCGATATGATTCTGAACAACAGGCATGGATCTTAAGCAGACAGTAGTTGATCTGTAAGAAAAAATTCCATAAAAAGAGGATACCCATCCGTATCTTAGTCATAAAGAGAATAGATAGCTGTAAAATTTTGTTTTCACATTCGACGATTGATAACGTCGGAGGTGATCAGAGCAGAAATTATGCAGATATCGGATAGTGACTAAGATAAGGAGGGTATTTTTTATGAGAAAAATCAGACGGATGGTAAGTGTGGTTATGATCTCCTGCATGATGGCGGGCTGTCTTGCAGGCTGCGGAAGCTGGAAAGAAACAGGAGGCACGCATGGAGAACGACAGGGAACGGAAAGCCGGTCAGGTACGGAGCGGGAGAGCATCGCAGAAAGATACAGACAGGAAGCCGTAAAAGAGGAATTTGAAGAAAATATAGCGGAATCCGGACAGTCACAGCAAAATATGGCTGTGCCGGAATGCATAGAAGAAGAGGCTTGTGATAGTGTGGTTTCGGCTGCCGATACATATAATTCCGTAACGGACAGTGCATCAAATTCTGAATATGTAAAAATCGGATATGGAGAATCCGGTTATGATACCAGAGAGTATGACTATCAGGAAGAACACCGTTTTGTGTCTGCTAAAGATTTCCCGCTTTCAACATTTGCGGCAGACTGTGATACAGCTTCCTACAGCAATATCAGAAGTTATATCGAAGAAGGAATGCTGCCGCCTGCAGGAGCAGTCCGGGTCGAAGAAATGATCAATTATTTTGATTATGACTATGTATCAGGCCCGGAGGCTGGGAAGAAGTTTGCAGTATATACGGAATATGCGGATTGTCCATGGAATAAAGATACAAAGCTGATGATGGTAGGACTGAATACGGCCGCGATCGATATGAGTGAGAAGAAAGCATCCAATCTGGTATTCCTGATCGATACATCCGGTTCTATGTATGAGGAAAATAAACTGCCGCTGGCACAGAAAGCATTTAAAATGCTGGCAGAGAATCTGGATGAGAACGACAGGATCAGTATTGTTACATATGCGGGTTCGGATACGGTTGTTCTAAATGGCGTGGCAGGTTCGGAGGCCTATACGATATGCGAGGCACTGGATTCGCTGGAAGCATCCGGCAGCACAAATGGAAGCGCGGGACTGATCACGGCATATGAGATCGCAGAGCAGCAGTTTATAAAAGACGGAAATAATCGGGTGATCCTTGCGACGGACGGGGATTTGAATGTCGGGCTGACAAGCGAGAGTGATCTGGTAGGATTGATCACTGAGGAGAAGGACAGCGGTATATTCTTGAGTGTTCTGGGATTTGGTTCTGATAATCTGAAAGATAACAAGTTAGAAGCATTGGCAGATCGCGGAAACGGTAATTATTCGTATCTGGATTCAGTCTATGAAGCAAAGAAGGTTCTGGTTGACGAAATGGGTGGAACCTTATATACGGTTGCAAAGGATGTCAAAATGCAGATTGAATTCAATCCGGAGCAGGTGAAAGGTTATCGGCAGATCGGATATGAGAACCGTACGCTTTCCGCAGAAGATTTTGCAGATGATACGGTGGATGGCGGCGAGATCGGAGCCGGTCATGTGGTGACTGCACTCTATGAGGTGGTTCCAGTCGATTCGGAATTTGACGTGCCGGAGACAGAGACAAAATATACATCGAAAAAGCAGAGTACAGATTATTCCGGCGAACTGGCAACCGTGAATATCCGTTACAAAGAGCCGGATGGAGATAAGAGCACACTGGAAACAGCCGTTATAAAGGCAGAAAGCGGTCAAAAGGGAATGTCTCATGACCTGAGCTTTGCATCGGCGGTTGCGGCATATGGAATGCTGCTTACGGACAGCACATATAAAGGAACAGCGACGTATAAGATGGCGGAAGAACTTGCGGAAGCAGGAATCACGGTTGAGATAAATGAAAGGGACATGGCTCAGGCAAGCAACGATCAGTTATACCGGAGCCAATTCCTTGAACTGGTGCGGAAGACGGAGAAGTTATCTCAACGTGAACCTGAGGCACAGATGTGGCAGTGCGATTAACAGACGGCCGGTTATTTATACTCGAAATTCATAATAAATATAAGCCGTAAAAGGTGTATTTTTTCTCTGATATATGCTTTTTTATTTTTAACAGGGGAGGGTACTTTATTTTTCCCTTCCACAAATAAAGCATATTTTTCTTCTTCAGAATATTTAGTTATCTGCTTTAAATTTGGTTTAATTTTCATAGTTTTCATAGTTTTCTCTCCGCTTCTTTACTAAATAAATAGGCGAGAGCCAATTATTTAGTAAATCTTATCCTCAAAATTAACTATCAATAGATAATAAATCTTTTAAATCTTCTTCTGATAAGAATTTTGATAGTTTCTTTTGAGAGGCCTTTATCTCTTTTATATTCTTTTTTATAGTCAAGATGTCATCTTGACTAGACTTAATGATTTTGATATTTGATTCTTCAATATCACACAAGACTTCGTTAATATATTTCAATCCAGGAATAATGTTGTTGAAATCTCTTTCAATTGTAGTCACAAAGTATTGAGGATTACGATAATATATCTTACTATCAATGCTTACATTTTTAATTACTTTATCTTGATTCCATAGGTTTTCATATATTGGAATTATGATGTCATACTTTTCTGAAGTTATTGATGGTACAGAATAACGTCCATTAAAACCTTCTTCTTTTAAATCAAATACAAGATTTTTACATTCAAAAGTATCTATTCCTAAACACTTAAGCATTTCAAAATAATTGTTTTTTTCATTTAATAAACTTAAATATTCTGTATATACTTCTTTTTTTGCTTTATTTACTTCAAAAACCAAATCTTCTACAAGAAGTCTTTGTTTTTTAAAGTTTTTAGTGTTAGATAAATCTAAAGATGTAAGTTCTTTGAGAGTTTTATTTTTCATTTCTTAATTCCTTTCTTATTTTTTTTAATAATTCATCTTTGGTTTTGAAACATTGTTCATGTTTCAACTTTAACAAAAAACCATCCAGGCATTTTACTACATAGATATCATTTTTTATTTCAATAATTCTAGCAGACTCAATAGTCATATACCAGTTATCTAAAAAATAAATAATATCATTAATTTTCAATCTTACTCATTTGTATCTTCGTTGTTTTGTGCAGAAAAAGCTGTAGCTGATGAATAATAAGTATATCCATTTTTTTGAGCCACTTCTGCCACTCTATTAAATGTTGTTAACTCTTGTTTTTGCATTTCCAAATCGTCTATTTCCGACTTGGTTGTTTCTATTTGCGTTTGTAATACTTGAATTTTTTTATTGTATGACGCCTCATATGATTTTACAAACGTAAATCCAAAAATGAAAATACATGTAGTAAAAATAAGAAAGGTTTGAGAAAATTTTTCAAATCCTGTTTTCCTTTTATTTTTTTTTGCCATAAAACCTCCTAGTAGATTTTTTGTATTTTTTCAAAAACCAAATCATCTACAGTTTTTAACTGTTTTTCTTTAACGATATCGATTTCATAGCCCAATAACTTTTCAATATCTTCTTTAGATAAATCATGACTCTCTATTAATTCATAAGGCGCAT
>ERZ773193.703-NODE-703-length-49626-cov-6.462831_pt1 | contig 49626 bp, 51 predicted proteins | sample MGYA00511110_ERZ773193 | MGnify/ENA primary metagenome ERZ773193 (study PRJEB29015, sample SAMEA2737784) | human gut metagenome | biome: human gut; feature: human-associated habitat; material: faeces | place: China | collected 2012 ... | reverse complement strand
ATGTTTGTTGGTATAATAATGTTTATGGTATTCCCTAGAGAGCTTATATCTATATTTTCACAACAGGAAAATGTTTTAAATATAGGTAGTTCAGCATTGAGAATTATTTCCACAAGTTTTATTCCGGCTGGTTTTGTACTTATGTTTATAGTCTATTGTCAAGGTGTAAACAGGGGTGGCTACAGCATTTTGCTTACTGTACTTAGACAGGTAATATTGTTTGTACCATTGGCTTGGATTTTCCACTACAAAGGTCTTTTCTATGTATGGTTTACTTTTCCTGCAACTGAAATTATTACAGCATTAATGAGTTTTTATCTATATTTTGTAAGAGATAAAAAGAAGTAAAATAAGCTTGACTCTACAATAGTTATAGACTTTATTATATGTTATGATGATTTTTAGAAAGGAAATTTAATTATATGGAGAAAAAATTGACAGAGGGAAGTGTATTTAAGGCATTATTGTTCTTTTCGTTGCCTTATTTACTATCTTATTTTTTACAGACCCTTTATGGTATGGCAGATTTGTTTATTATAGGTCAGTACAACGGTGTTGATAGCACTACAGCTGTTTCTGTAGGTAGTCAGGTTATGAATATGTTTACAGTTATGATAGTTGGCTTGGCTATGGGTGCAACTGTAATGATAGGCAGATGTGTGGGCAGTAATGACTTTAGACAAATGTCAAAGGTAATAGGAAATACTGTTACATTTTTTATGGGCTTTTCCATTGTTTTAACAGTCGTACTTTTGTTTTTTGTAGAAAATATAGTAAGTATAGTTTCTACACCGAAGGAGGCTGTTTCTGGTACAATAACATATTTGATAATCTGCTTTATGGGCATACCTTTTATAGTAGCCTACAATATTATTAGCTCAATTTTCAGAGGTATGGGGGACTCAAAAAGCCCAATGTACTTTATAGCTGTAGCCTGTGCAGTAAATATAATTGTTGACTATGTTTTTATAGGTGTATTAAAAATTGGACCAGCAGGTGCAGCTTTAGGTACAGTATTATCTCAGGCAATAAGTGTTGTTGTGTCTTTGACAGTTATACTAAAAAGAAAAAGTGACGCAACAATGACGCACAAAAGGAGGAAATAAAATGACAACTTATCGAAACCTTTACCACGGCATGGTGCGCAGCATGAGCGAGGCCATTGATCTCTACGACGAGGGCAAAGGCATCCTTGCCCGCGAAGTCCTGAAAAAAGCCCTGCTGGACGCAGAAGAGCAAATCATCGCGCAAGATATCATTCCCGATGAACCCATCAACAGTACCGACCCAGCGAAGGACTAAAAAAGAAGCAGCCCTGAGCGCGGCGAGCGAAGCAATGCCGCCCCCGCAGGCAGTCTGCCGCCATTCTCTCGTCACATGCGCCTCACGATAGTAAGGCGCGGTTGATACTGGTAACGATTCGCAGAGATTCATGGCGAAGCCATGTACACCGCACCCGATTCCGCAGGCCGAGCAGCTCTTCAAGCCTCAATCTCGCAATGTAGCGGAGTCGAGGGGCAAGACCCCTCGCGTTCTCTTGGGGTTTCAAAGGGGCCATTCTCTCACGTGAGAGAATGGCCCCTTTGGCTCGTGCAGCGCTGCGCGCTGCTTACTTTTTGTTAGGATTATAATAATCCGTCTCCTCCGGCAGGACGATCGGCAGCCCGTTCTGATACACCGGCAGCGTCTGGAACTTGAATCTCGACACCTTATGCTTGCGGTCGATCTGCTCCTTGATGGCGGGGTCGACCTCGCCCTTGCGAATGTACTCGTTCACCGCGTGGTAGGTAAAGCCGAGGTTGTCCTCGTCCGTCTTGCCGGTCAGGCCGTCGGACGGCGGCTTGATGAGGAAGTGCTCGGGCAGGCCCAGCTCCGCGCCCAGCGCGATGACCTCCTCGGTCGTGTACATGCCGAGCGGCGAGAACGCGCCCGCGCTGTCGCCGTAGATCGTGCAGTAGCCGACCCAGTCCTCGGAGAGGTTCGAGGTGTTGATGACGATGCCGCCCTCCTCGCTCTGCGCGATGGCGTACAGCGTCGCCATGCGGATACGGGACGGCAGGTTCACCTTCGTCTGGCGGCTCGCGTCGATGCCCACGCGCGCCATCTCGTCAAGAATGCCGCTCGTGCCGCCGTGAATATTGAACGTGTAGTGGCGGATGTTCAGCACGTCGACAAGGCCGTTGGAATAGTCGATGTCCGGCTGCACGCCGTCGGGCATCAGCACGCCGACGACATTCTCGCGACCGTAGGCCGCCACGCTCAGCGCCGCCGTGACGGAGCTGTCCTTGCCGCCCGAAATGCCGATGACGGCGGTCTTGCCTCCGCAGGCCTTCATCTGCGCGCGCATCCAGTCGAGAAGTCCCGGAAGCTGCTGCTTTGCGTTGAATTCTGCCATAGTCTTTTGCTCCTTCATATTACTTCAGCAAAGCGGGAAGACTCCCCTCCCTGCTGAGAAAAATTTTGCTTTTGTTGTACCACACTTCCGCTAAGCTTTCAAGTACCCTTCGGCCTGCTTTAAAAACATTTCCCGATATTTTCCGTTCTGCGCCATCAGCTCCGTATGCGTGCCGGATTCTATGATTCTTCCATCGGAGAGAAGATAAATTCGGTCCGCGTCCACGACCGTGGAGAGCCGGTGCGCGACCATAACGGTGGTCGTCGGCGAGCGGTCGAAGATCAGCTTTGCGATGCGGTACTCGGCGATCGGATCCAGCGCGCTGGACGGCTCGTCGAGGATGAGCAGCCCAAATTCGCTGTGCAGCAGCCGCGTCAGGCATAGGCGCTGCGCGTCTCCGCCCGAGAGCACCGCGCCGTTTTCGTCAAACTCCTTCGTGACCTGCGCGTCCAGAGAAAGCCGCAGGCCGACCTCCTCAAGGCAGGATTTGAGCCGCGCATCGTCCGCGTCGGCGTAGGCCGTCATATTTTCGCGGACAGACAGCGCGTACAGGCGGGACTGCTGAAACGCGATGCCGATCCTGCCGCGCAGCGTGCTCACGTCATAGTCCGCGATCGGGCGGCCGTTGATCTGCACCGTTCCTCCGTCCGCGTCGTACAGGCGGAGCAGGAGCTTTGTGAGCGTCGTCTTCCCCGCGCCATTTTCGCCGACGATGGCGATCTTTTCTCCGGGCGCGATGGCAAGACTCAGATCACGGATGGCAAACTCATCGCTGCCGCCGTAGCGGTAGGACACATGGTCGAATCGGACGGAAAACGGGCCGTCTGACGCTTTTTCGCCGTCTGTCGACGCTTCGATGGTCGAATCTGTGTCGAAAAAGCGCTGCACCTTCTGCGCGTAGGCAACGCCTAAGGCGACCTGCGAGCTCCACCAGCCGAGCGCGTTGAGCGCCTCCTTGAGCGCGAGCGACGAGGCGATCAGCGTCGCATAGACGCCAATGCCGCCGATATTGCCAGACATCACGCCCCATGCGACATAGACCGGCACGGCAAACGTCGTGCCGAGCTGCGCGAGGTTCGCCAGAATATCGGTCAAAAATTCCTTTGCGCCGTATTTTCGATAGATCGCGGCCCTGCTCTTCACAGAGCCGTCGAACAGCGAAAAAAGCGGCTTTTTGATGTTTGACGCGCGCAGGTCGGCGACCGCCGTATGGTCAAAAAACAGCCGCCGCAGATAGTCAGCCTTCCGCTGGTCGTTGACCATGGCCGTCTCACGCTCCACGGACACCCTGCTCCAGTAAATTTGCGCATACGCGACAAACGCAGAGCAGCCCAGAACGATGAGCAGCAGCGCAACGCCCTGCGACGCGATCAGCGCGCCGTAGACAATGCATTTCGCGACGCCGCTCAAAAGCGAGAAGAGATTTTGCAGCGTCTCCGACGACTGCGAGGCAAATTTCTCCGTCGTTAGCTTGTAGCTGTCGAAATAGCTCGGATCGTCAAAGTGCCGGTAGTCGACCATCAGGGCTTTTTCGTAGATCGACCGCTCGATCGTCCCCTCGATCTCCTGCTTTTTCCACCGGAGGTAAAAATCCTCGTACACCGCGTGGAGCAGATTGAGCGCCAGCGCGAGCAAAAGGTATGTCAGGCCCGTCAAAAATGCCGCTTCAAACGGCTTTCCCGCTTCGATCATTTCGATCACCGCCTGCGCCAGCGTCGCGGAAAAATACCCCGCCGCCGGCACAAACAGCACCGATGAGATAAACGAGCCGACCATTAAGGTCTTGCCGTACTTCCACCAGGGCGCTAAAAGGAAGCAAATGCTGCCCCAACCCTGCCTGAGCTTTCCAACCGTCTTCTCCGGAATCAACCTTCTTTCTGTAATTGTCGTTGGTTTTATTCTTACTTAAACTGATTCACCGTCGCGGCATTATTTTCCCACGCGGCAGGCCGCGCGGGAACCCTATTTTATTCCATGTCTTGCGGCGGCGAAGTGAATCCGCCGCTCGCGCCGCCGGACTTCCGGCGAAAGGCCATACGGCCATTCACTTAAATTTATGCCACTCTGCCACCGCCATCTCATCGCAGCGGTTGTTGTACTCGTTCTCCGCGTGGCCTTTGACCCAGTGGTAGTGCATTTCGTGCCGGGCGATGAGGGACAAGAGCTGCTCCCACAAATCGACGTTCAGCGCGGGCTTTTTGTCGCTTTTGACCCAGCCGCGCTGTTTCCAGCCGTAGACCCAGCGCTTTTCAAGCGCGTCGATGACGTAGCGCGAGTCGGAATAGAGTTCCACGACGCACGGCTCTTTTAAGAGCCGCAGCGCCTCGATGACGGCGGTGAGCTCCATGCGGTTGTTCGTCGTGCTCGCCTCGCCGCCGGAGAGCTCGCGCTCGTGCGCGCCGTATTTGAGCACCGCGCCCCAGCCGCCGGGGCCGGGGTTGCCCGAGCACGCGCCGTCGGTATAGATAATGACCTGTTTCATGCGTTCCCTCAATAAGAGCTGATCTCGAGCGATGCATCGTCCTCGCCCGGCGTGATCGAACGAATTTCGACCGTGTACTTCATTTCCGGCGAGACGACGATCTCGACGCGGTCGCCGACCTTTTTCCCCAGGATGGCCTTGCCGACGGGCGATTCCTTGCTGATGAGGCCCTTGAGCGCGTTCTGCCGCAGGGTGGTCACGAGCTGGATGGTCTGCTCTTTCCCCAGCTTTTCGTTATAGAGCACCACGTGGTCAAAAAGGCCGACGGTGCCCTCTTTTTCGTTCACTTCGATGACCTTCGCCGTCGCGATCATGCGCTCCAAGTAACGGATGCGGCTCTCATTGCGGTTTTTCTCCTGCTTGGCGACCTTGTACTCGTAGTTTTCGCTCAAGTCGCCGAACGCGCGCGCCGTCTGCACATCTTCGATGAGCTTGGGGCGAAGCTCCAAACGGCGGTGCTCGAGCTCTGCCTTCATCTTGTCAATGTCGACCTGTGTCAGTTCGTCATACATGGTGTGTTCGCTTCCTTTTTATTTTGCTTACCCTCTGCTCTGCGCGTGCGCCTTCTTGACGCGCGCGACGCGCTGGGCGTATTCCTCGCGGTCCAGAATGCCCGCGTCATATAAGACCTTCAAACTCTCAAGCCGGTCCTCGCAGCTGTCCATGTGGACAGAATGGACCTCGCCGCTGTCGGCCTGCTTCCTACGTGCGACAGCCCAGCGTTTCTCGCTGTTCTCACGTTCCTGCGCGGCCAGATTCTTGTGAAAATCGCGGATCTGTACGCCGCTCGGGCGCTTTTTGCTTTCGAGCTCTTTTGCGCGCATCGTGTCGAGGTCATCAAGCGTGCGGTTGGCCTTTTTGATGAGCTCGTCGGGCGTCGACGAAATGTTGCCCGTTTCCCGATCATTGACCTTTTTGTCCTCGTTGGCGACAGCCGCCTTAAACCCCCAAACAAGTGCGATGATAATAAGGATCAAAACTTCTCCCATTGTCCGCGCTCCTTTCTCTTACAGCCGGTCCAGAATGTCCCTGCGTTTTTCCTGATACTCCTCTTCCGTAATGAGGCGGCGGTCGTAAAGGGTCTGCAACTCCTCGAGCCGCGCTTCGGCGTCGGACTTGCCGCCCTTTGCGCTCTCGTCCGACTCGTCGGTGATCTCGTAGCCGCCGTTGTACTTCACAACGCCCGCCGCGAGCAGAAAATTGTAGATGCCCATGCCGTACGTCATCAGGCACCAGATGGCCTTGAAGCCGATCATCGCGCCGATGCTCGGGATCGTAAACAGGCCGAACACGCCCATCGCGCACGCGATAATGCCCGACAGAATGCTCGCGCTTTTGCTGGGCTTATAGTGGATGTTTCTTCTCATGGTGACCTCCTCACAGCTTCTTTCTGCGTTCGTCGTACTCTTCCCTGCTCAGAATGCCCGCCTCGTAGAGCCGCTTGAGATTTTCAAGCCGGTCCTCCCTGCTGTCGGTCTCCGCACTCTGCGGCGCGGCGTTTTCCACAGGCTTTGGCGGAACGGGGATTTCTTCTGCCTCTTTAGACGCAGAATCGTCAGAAATTGTTTCTGCCCGCTCCTTCTTTCTCCACGGCATCGCCGCGCGGACAAAGCAGACCGCCGCACCGAGGCCGAAGAAAATTGCACCGGAGCGTCCGCTCTGTTCCTTCTGCTTCCGATCGTTTTCCACCATTTCCTGAACGGTGCGGTTCATCTCTTCATCGCCGAAGTCAAAGTCGCTCATATCGATCACAATGCTGTTTGTATTGTCAGCCTCCGGCGCGATCTGCGGCCAGATCAACGCCAGCGCCGCACCCAGCAAAATCACGCCGAGCACGATCATGCCTGGGCGGGTATAGATAGCGCGCAGCACCTCCATATTGTTCTCATGTTTGCGCTGCTGCTGGCGCTCTATTGCGTCGCCCAGCGGCTGCAAAATATTTGCCATTGCCATGCCCTCCTCCTTTTGGCTCTATTCTACCGAAGAGAGTTTTGTCTTTCCAGCAAGCTGGGGTTTACATGGGTTGCATTTGCATGCAACTTTGATGTTACATGGTGTTTTTTTCAGCGCAAAAGCGCTGAAGGGGGACTCCCATTGGCATGGGAGTGCGCTGTCAAAGGGGGTATTCTCTTCTCGAAGAGAATACCCCCTTTGTATCCCCCCAGAGAAGGACGAGGGGGAACCCCTCGACCCCCGACATTGCGGGTCTTATTCTTGAATGACTGCACGCGCTGCGCAGTGTGGGTGCAGTGTACATGGCTTCGCCATGAATCCCTGCGATTCGTCACCGTTTTCAACCGCGCCTTACTATCGTGAGGCGCGAGTGACGTTTTCTCGGCGGCAGACTGCGTACCGAATGCGGCATTGCTGCGCTCGCCGCATTGATGGGGCTGGCGGTAAACGGAAATTACTGCGTACTTCTACAAGATAGGCAGAGCGGCAGCGGGTAGTAGGAGCAGAGGCGTCGTATAGCAATGCTAACGCGGCAACGCCGCGCGCAGGCATCCGATTCGGCAAGCGCCGCAGCTCTTCGAGCTGCTCGCCTGCAATATGAATTTTCTCTGGGAGGGTGCAAGGGAGGGGTATCTCTTTTCGAAAAAGAGATACCCCTCCCTTATCCGCGTCCCCCACACCAGGTGGGAAAAAACCGGAACTTATTGTTCCAAAAGGAACCGTGCGATATTTTCTATTGCAACAGAAGCCTTTCTAATGGGAAACATCTGAAACACATGCCACATCCCCTCGCTGACCTGCAGGCGACAGGGAACGTTTGCGCGCTTCATCGCCTGATAGAGTTGTTCTGAATCCGAATACAGGATCTCGTGGTCGCCGACCTGGATGAGCGTCGGCGGGAAGCCGGTGAAGTCGGCAAAAAGTGGGGACACGTCGCTCGAACGGTAGTCTCTTCCTGCGGCGTAGGCGAGGCGCACGGCTTCGATGTACTCGGGCGTGAGCATCGGGTCGATCTCCGCACGCTCTGTATAGGACTGCCCGGACATCGTCATGTCGGTCCACGGGGACATCAGGATGAGCGTGCCGGGGAGCTTGCGGCCCGCCGCTTTGAGGCGATTGCAGAGCACGAGGGCGAGGTTGCCGCCCGCGCTGTCGCCCGCGAGGACGATATCGCGCGCGCCGTAGCCTTGGAGCATCAGATAGTCCCACGCGCGCAGCGCGTCCTCGACCGCGGCGGGGTAGGGAAACTCGGGCGCGAGGCGGTATTCAAAGCTCAGCACATCGTAGCCCGTCGCATGCGCGAGCTTGGACGACAGTACGCGCGAATAGCCGAGGTTGCCGCTCGTGTAGCCGCCGCCGTGGCAGTATAAAATCGCATGGCGGCTGCCGTGGGGGGCCTTGAGCCGCGTCCACGCCGCGCTCATGCCCGAGAGGGCAAATTCCTCGTAATCCATGCCCGTCATCGGCGCAGTCAGCTTGCCGAGGACCTCCTGACTGCGGCGCTGACGCTCAAGCTCTTCGGCGGTCATGCTTTCTGGCGCACCGGCGCTGTGCAGCGCCTTGAGCGCACGCATCAGCGGGTCGAGATGCGCGTTCTCGGCCTCGCTCTTCTTTTTGCGGATGATGCGGAGTTTGGGTTCCATAGCTCCTCCTGAAAAACAAAATTCTTTGGGAGCATGATATCATAATTTCGTAAAAATGCCAAGGAAAAGCCGCATCTTTCTTGTAGCGCGGCGCGCTTTGTGCTACAATGAACCTCTCAAGACCGCGCAGAAGGAAAGAGGGAACATCGGATGGCCAAGCCCAACAGCAAATGGTATAAGCTCGATTCCGCGGGCACGCTCTACTCCGCGCTGCAAAAGGAGGAGTATTCAGCCATCTACCGTTTTTCCGCCCTGATGGAAAAGGACGTCGACCCCGCGGCGCTCCAGCGCGCCATCGACCGCTGCATGCCGCGCTTCCCGACCTTTGCCGTGCGCATCCGCAAGGGCGCGTTCTGGTATTATTTAGAGCACAACAGCGCGCCGGGGCCGTTTTTGAAAGAGGACGTGTCCGACCCCTGCCAGCCCGTGCGTTTCAAAGAAGACAACGGCTGGCTCGTGCGCTTTTACTATTACTGCAACCGCATTTCGATTGAGGTCTTCCACGCGCTTTCCGACGGCGGCGGAGCCATCGTCTTCTTCCGCACGCTGCTGGCCGAATACCTGCGCCAGACCGGCGTTGATATCCCTGCGGGGAACGGTGTGCTTGATTTGAACGAGCCGCCGCGCGAGGAGGAGATGGAGGACGCCTATGCCCGCTACGCAGGACACCACGCACTGGGCCTCCACCGCCAGCCGACGGCGTATCAGAATACCGGCACAAGCGAGCCGTTTTACACGTTCCATGTGACGATGGGCTTCGTGCCGCTCTCGAAGCTGCGCGAGGAGTCGAAAAAGTACGGCGCGTCGATCACCGAATACCTCTCCGCTGTGCTCATTTACGTCATTTTGGAAAAGCAGAAGCGCGAAAAGCCCTACCGCCTGCGCCCCGTGGCGCTGGCCATCCCCATCAATCTGCGCGGCTGGTTCCCGAGTGAGACGCTGCGAAACTTCATTACCACCGTCCGCCCGTATATCGACCCCGCGCTTGGCGACTACACGTTCCCCGAGATCGTCTCGCAAGTGCGGCATTTTATGAAGCTGCATATCAACCGGCAGGAATTGCAGGCGGCGTTCACGGGGAATGTCCGCTTTACAAAGAATTTTGCGCTGCGGCTCGTGCCGGTTGCACTCAAAAATCCCGTGATGGCGCTCAACTATCGCCTGCACGGCGTGCGGCCCTATTCCTGCACCTACACCAATCCCGGCGCGTTCACCGTGCCGCCCGAAATGGCTGAGCATATCCGCGGGGCGGAGGTTATCCTCGGGCAGGCGACTGTGCCGCGCTGCCACTGCGCGTCCATCAGCTATGGCGACACGATGGAGATCACCTTTGCCGGCACGCAGGCGGAGACGGACACCGAGCGCGACTTTTTCCGCTTCCTCGTGCGCGCGGGCATCCCCGTGCGCGTAGAGAGCAACCGATGAATAGCAGATCGAAAGAAGGAATTTGATGTCATATTGTGTCAAATGCGGCGTGGAGCTGGACGAGGGCGCGGAGCGCTGCCCGCTCTGCGGCACGCCGGCGTGGAAGCCGGATGAGACCGCGCCGCGCTATTTCCCGACCAAGCCGGCCGAGGTGCCGCGAGCGTCGCGCAGAGCCGCCGCCGCGCTGCTAACGGCGATGCTCGCGTCCGTGTCGCTCTGCTGCGGGCTGCTGAATCTCATTTTGCCGACGGAGCACCCTTGGGCGCTCTACGTCGCGGGCGCGGCAGTGATGCTGTGGATCTGGTTCGCGCTGCCGATGCTCGTGCGCGGCATCCCAATTTTCTTCCGACTGACGGCGGACGTCGCCGCCATCGGTATTTACGTGTGGATCATCTCCGTTGCGCTGCACGGGGGGCGCTGGTTCCGCGGGCTCGTGCTGCCGATGCTCGGCTGGGCGTGCGTCGTCGTATTCCTGCTGAGCTTTCTGCTGCGCGACGGCAGGCGCTCGCGCCTTTCTTCCATCGCCATGTGCATCGGCGCGGTGGGCCTGATGGCGATGGGCGTCGAATACTGCCTTGACCGGTATTTTCTTGAGGTGTGGCAGCCGAGCTGGTCGCTCGTCGTGCTTGTCATCTGCATCGGGCTCATCATCCCGCTGCGCATCGTGCGCCGCGTCCCGTCGCTGCGCGAGGAAGCGCGTAGACGCTTCAATATGTGAAACCTGCTTCTGAAAATGGAAAACCCGCCCTGACGCTTTTGCGTCGGGGCGGGTTTTGTGATGTTTGCTTACAGCAGCAGCCAGCTGAGCACCATGCCGACAAGCAGTGTGATCCCGGCGGTGAGCAGGGCGAGCAGAACTTTCTGATAGGGCCGCTTGCCCGCTTCGACCTTCTGCTCGATCTCGTCGAGCCGCTTCCCTCCGCTGAAGGCCAAGATCTCCCTGTAGGATTGGACGTTGTTTGCCTTCTTGATGCGCTCAAGGCGGTGGGCAAAGTACATCGCGCTGCCCCAGAGCAAAAGCTCCGGAGTGAGGCCGTACAGGCCGAACCACTTGATTAGAGGCACGGGCAGAATGATCGTGGCGGCGAGCAGAATGGTGTAGATGATGCCGTCGCGGTTCATGGCTTTGACATCGGCGGCATTGACTTCCTGTTTCATGGCTTCCAAATCTCCTTTGATGAGTTGGTTGAGCGAAACATCAAAGAGGGCGCTGAGCAGGAGCAGGCTGTGGATATCGGGATAGCTCTTGCCCGTTTCCCTTAGTTAAAGATATTGTTATCTCTGAGTGCCGAGTATCCCCGACACTCAGATGTTTGTTTTTAGTCAATCTTGCCGATGAAGCGATAGTAAATATCCACTTTCTGCTTTCGGCTGCCATCCTCGTTCTTCACAGCTTCGTGAACTACGATTTTCTCAATCAGAGTGTTCAGAAGTTCGGCGGTCAGTTCCGTCGGATTGGAACATTGCTTAATCAGTTCAATCCATCTTTCAGCATCCACCGCTGTCTGCACAGCAACTTCCATTTCTTCTCGCAGTTGCTGGATTTTATTGTCCAGCTCTCTCTGCTCTGACTGATACCTTTCGGACAGCATATTGAAATTGTATTCTGTAATTCTTCCAGCAGACCAGTCCTCGTACATCTTAGCAAACAGCCCGTCCACCTCGGCTTTACGCTTCTCAGCTTTTTTCAGTTCCGCAGCACGCTTTTTCTTCGTGGCATTGCGTTCCTTATCACTGGTGTTAAGCAGTCGTTTCAGCAGTTTTTCTTCATCCTGCTGTACCTGTTCGTACCAGTATTGCAGTCTGGAAAGTACATAAGGGTAAAGCACATCATAGCGGATGTAGTGCATGGAACACTGCCTTGTCCCTTGTCCGTTTTTGCTGCAATGATAGTAGCCGTAGGGATTCTTGTTCTGTTTGTTTTCTCCGTAGGCAAGTGACCATCCGCAATCTGCACATTTGATAAGTCCTGCGAAAATCTGCGGCTGTCCGTCTTTTCTTGACCTGCGGCGGCTGGCTATCTGCTCCTGCACCTGCCAAAATACATCCTCGGAAATGATTGCTTCGTGGGTGTTCTCCACTCTGTACCATTCTTCCTTTGGCTTGCGGACTTTCTTTTTGTTCTTGAAAGAGATATTGGTCTGCTTATTGTGTACGCTGTGACCGATATAGTTTTCATCTTTCAAGATACTTTTGACCTGTGCGACAGTCCACATATATTGTTTGCTTTCGTCCGCACCCTCGAAGATGTGGGCGAATGTTCCGTACCTCTGGAAGTTCAGCCACGCCGGAGTTGGAACCTGTTCCTCAATCAGCAACCTTGTGATTTTGGCTGCACCTGCGCCGTGCACGGCAAGGTTGAATATCTTTTCGATGATCCACTTTGTTTCTGGGTCTACCAGAAGATGACCTGTCCTGTCCGGGTCTTTGATGTACCCGATAGGGGCATAAGCTCCATAGTGTGCGCCGTTTGCAAAGCGGGTATGAAAGGCTGCCTTGACCTTTTTACTGGTCTGTCGGGCGTGCATTTCATTCAGGATATTCAGGAACGGGGCAAGCTCATTTTCGCCGTCGATGGTATCCACATTGTCATTGATGGCAATGTAGCGGACACCCTTGCTGGGAAAATAAATCTCCGTGTACTGTCCTGTGAGAATGTAGTTTCTGCCAAGTCGGGATAAGTCCTTTGTGACAACACAGTTGATTTTTCCGTCCTCAATGTCATCAATCATCCTCTGGAAATTCGGTCTGTCAAAATTCGTTCCAGACCATCCATCATCAATGTATTCGTCAACAACATTCAGACTGTGTTCTCTGGCATATTCACGGAGCATCATCCTCTGGGTCTGTATGCTGCCGCTTTCCCCTTGAAGCTCATCGTCACGGCTCAGTCGCAGATAAAGTGCTGTATTATAAATCGTTGTATTGTATGGTTGTTTCACTTAAAAATCCTCCTTCAAAAGAAACAACCCACGCTTACAATACTTGCTCTGTCGCAATTATAGCGTAAGCGTGGGCTGTAAGTCAATGTTGTGTATTAAGCAGAAATCCTGTGGTCAGCGGTGTACAGTATCACATCTTCAATCAGATCGCCGAGGGGCTTTCCGTCCTGGGCGAAATGCTCGGAGATTTCGATGTAGTTCTTACCACATACGAAATACTGTTTTCCGTCCTCGCCTGTGATAACCTGACCGTTCTGCATTTTCATATCGTTCTTGTTTTTTACCATCCAGTATCCTCCATAATTAAATTTTCAAAGTTCAAATCATCTGCTTCTATGATGATGTTTTGCTTCCTGTTTCAGCTGTGCCAGCACATCCGGCGGAATACGGGCAACAACTCTCTGAAGTTCGTTCAGTTCGCTTTCCAGCTTCGCACGTTCAATGGTGTTGTTCATTTTGCCTTTTTCGCTGGCTTTTGCCCTTTCTTCCAGTTTGGTGTTCTCAGCCAGCAGGTCATCAATCGTGACCTGATACTTTTTCAGCTGTCCGCTGAAATTCTCCATCTGTGGAAACCACTTTTTCAGAAGTGCCAGAGCTTCCGCTTTCTTCTTGCCACTATTGAATGTGCCGATTTCATCCAGCACCTTTTCAATCTGACGGGCTTCTTTGGAAAGATTAACCGCCTGTTTGAACAGTCTTGTCGGAATGTGCTTCCTGCCTGTCTTGCTGGCACTCTCGCCACGCTCCAAGTCAGGATATTTCTCTACCATGTAGGCAAAGAAATCGTCCTGCCATTTCGTGAGATTTTTCCTGTTGCCGATAATCTCTTTGGCACACAGACGGTTATCTTCCGTTAGCGGTACAAAGGTCAGATGAAGATGGGGCGTTTTCTCGTCCATGTGGACTACCGCAGAGATGATATTTTCCCTACCCACACGGTCAATGAGGAAATCGCCTGCTCTCTGGAAAAAGGCTTGTACTGTCTTTGGGGATTTTCCCTTAAAGAACTCCGGGCTTGCGGTAATCAGCGTATCAACAAATTTGGTGCTGTCCTTTCGTGTTCTGCACCCGGCTTCTTCGATACGCTTCTGGATGAAGTGATAATATCTGCCCTCCGGCTTGACGATGTGGAAGTTGTATTTGCTTCGGCTTGTGTCAATGTCGGGATTGCTGGCATATTTTTCTTTCTGTCGTTCGTGATGGCTCTCCAACGCTCTTGCAGGAGTGCCCTTGTGTTTTTCAAATCTTAAAATCGCATATTGCGCCATGAACTTCCTTTCCTATCCATCCATTCCTTTCCCATCCGGGATTTTTCCACAGGAAAATCCCGCTGGAAATATCTCTGATAGGATTGGAATGGATAAGATATATTTCAATCTTTTTAATCTCTGTATTTCTATATTCCGTCCGGTTTCCGTACTTCTTGAAGATTGATTTCGGTACTTCTCAAGTACGGTTTCCAGACATCAGGCGTACCATTTCCGTACTTCAACGATTCAGTGATTGGTACTGCTTTCGTAGAAAAGTGGATAAATACGGTTTGGTTTTCCACAGCCCTGTTTCTTAATCTCCACCAGCCCTGCATACTGCAATTCTCGCAGAGTGTTGACCGCTTTCTGCCTACCACAGTGAAGCAGCTCCACCACTTCATTGATGGGATAGTACAGATAGATCCTGCCGTAATCGTCCGACCATCCGTTCTTGCTGGAAAGGTCTGTCCTACGCAGGATATATGCGTACAGTATCTTCGCTTCATTGGAAATCGGCTGATAGGTTGGTGCTTCAAACAGGAAGTTTGGCAGCTTCGTGAAGCTCTGCGCCTTTTCCTGCTGATGGATATACATAAACTTTGTCATATTTGATTCGTGGACAATTAGAACCCCATTTGCCGAGGTGGATGATAACTAATACCACCCACCTCAGTTTGGTGCTTAAAAAGCCCTGCAAATGCTGGCTTTTCAGCCCTCTAATTGTCCACTCTTGACCTCCTTTTCCGTTCACTTTCTGCTTTCTGCCGCCTGTGAACTTTAGCGGCACAGTCCGGGCAATATTTCGCCCTGTTGGACTTTGGTACAAAAGCCTGTCCGCAGATCACGCAGCGTTTGGTGTCCTTGTCCTTAAAAATCTCTGCTTCCAATGTCCCAAGTTGGGGCAAGACCGCATATCGGAACCACTTACAGCAGACCGAACAGGAAATGCACTGTGTACAGGTGTGGACGTCCCCATCATCCTGTTCCAGACAATTCCCATCGTCATAGCTGCAACACTCACGGCGAAGAAGTGACTTTGCCTGTTTGTGCTGTGCCGGTGTCATACGGTACAGAGAACCATCTCGCTTGCGTTCAACAGGCGGCAGGTCTTTGTAGATTGGATTACTCATTTACTGCCTCCATTCGTTGTATATTCTGTTTTCAAGGTGCGTCCGATCGATCGTGAGTAAAGTGTAACACGAAAAAAATGCAACTCTGGATTCCTTGCCAGAATTGCATTTGAGCGAAGTCTACACTTTGGAAATTGCATTTTTGCAATTCCGTAGTATAATGATTGTAGATGTGCAAGCTGAAAGAGCAATGCAAATTTGAAAGGATATGAAGAAAATGATGATACTTACAAAAACTACCGAAAATCATATACAAGAATTGGTTGCTATATCAAAATCTGCATTTGATAGTGATATAACAGTTGGGGCTCCAGAAGTTGATGGACCACCAGAATATGACTCTGTAGAATGGCATATTGAGATGATGAATCAAGGACATTTATTTACCGCAATAATAGAAGATACGATTGTAGGTGGAGCAATTTTATTTGGAGATGAGAATACTCCATCATTTATGTATGTTGGAAGAATTTTTATATCACCCCAATTTTTTAGAAGAGGATATGGGATTGAATTAATGAAACAAATTGAATCAATGAATCCGAATGTTACTATGTGGAGTTTAGATACTCCCATATGGAATCAAAGAACTAATAATTTTTACAAAAAAATTGGATATATAGAGAAAAGTAGAGATGAAGAAATGATTTATTATCAAAAAGGTTCATTATAAAAAACTCTATATAGCTGATACACTTAAAAAATTTTCCAATTCCTAAACTGAAGGAGATCGTATATGAAACCTATCGAAGAAGATACACCGGGGCAGCGAATTGCTAATTTATGCAAAGATTATGGTATATCACAGAAAGAGCTTGCAGAGAAAATCGGGCTGTCCGCTCCGCAGTTAAGCCGTATTATATCTGGTAAAACTCCAACGATTAACAGTGATGCCCTCATTGGAATTGCAGAAACATTTAAAGTGTCTACAGACTACATTCTCGGCTTATCTTCAATCAGTGTACGCAAGAGCTATGACATTTCCCAACTCGGTTTATCCGAAAAAGCAGTCAAAGGACTTGTGACCAAAACCACAGATGTCGAGATGCTTAACCGCCTGCTGGAAAATCCAAAGTTTCCGCAGCTTCTCAATCTGATACGTATTTACTTTGAGGATACTGTGGCATTGGGAATGATGTCCCGAAACGATATGATAAATATGGCTACAACCTCTCTGACAGAATATATGCAGCAGAATCCGGCACACAAGGAAGAAGTAAAGCATGATATTCGCTTGCTGAACGCCCAGAAATTTGGCGAGCATGAAGCAGAAATGGAACGTATTAAAAGTATATTTCTGTCCATTCTGCGAGAAATCAAGAGTGATATAGCTAATCATCATATGCCGGAACAAACTGCAAACTCAGAGTTATTACAAAATATAATTACTTCGGCAAAAGAAAATCCGCCTGTAACGCTGGATGATGCACTATCTATGGTTACGGATCAGATGTCACAAGTAGTTAATATGGATGATGAAATGAAAGATATGTTTAAAGATTTATTCTTACGGATGAATAGTCAAATAATAGAAGAAAAATAGAACGAAGGCATTCCCTCATTTTTAATGAAAAGAAGGAGATCGCACATGAAGTATTCCTTAGAGCAAGCAAAAGATATTATCTCAAAATCAATACAAGTAAATTCCCTTGAATTTATCGGATGTGGTAATCACTCAGAAGCTTTTTGCGTCAATCATGAGATAGTCATTAAACTCCCTAAGCACCGAAAAGCCAGTGACTGTCTTAAAGTCGAAATGCAGGTATTACGAGGATTGAATCAAAAAACATCTTTAGACATTCCAAATGTTCTTTTTGACGGCATATTTTCCGCTAACAATGAGAAGTTCGTGTATTTTGCTTCCAAACGATTGAACGGTAAAAATTTATCCAAAAAAGAATTTATAACCTTGGATGAAAGAACTCTTGTTAAAAATGCAGAAATTATAGCAAGTTTTTTGTATCATCTACATAATGAAAAACAGATCTTGCCCATCAAAAGAAAAGATTTCGTTTTGCTACATGGTGACTTTAGTCTCAACCACATATTGTTTAACGATGAAAATGTTGTATGTGGAGTTCTTGATTTTGGAGATAGTCGGATTGGAAAATTCAAAAGCGATTTTATTTATCTACTCGATGATGAAGATGACGAAGAATTTGGGGCAGAGTTTGGAAAACTGGTATTGAAAAAGTATGAAAGTTTTTATTCGAGGTGACAAAAAAATATTAATAATTTAGAACGATGGCATGATAATAAAAGATAATGAGCCGGAAGTTTCATATACGCCCTGTCTGCTGACGAAACCAGCTCTGCATTTATGGTTTCCCCGACCACAAATACAGCCTGTTTTCCTGCTCTTTCAAATCAGTAGCATGCCCCGTGTGCTACAGCATTTTCACAGCAACGCCGACAGAGCGTATAACACACTACACTTTGCCATGCAAAGTCGTGTGCCAAAAGGAGCGTTTGCCCCCTTTGGATACCCCATATTTTCGTGTCTGCCAATAGAAAACTGAAACTATCCAGTTCCCCATCCTTGCCCCGAAAATACAGAAACAGGCACAGCCTTCATCTTTAAAGTGATGAAGTCCGTGCCTGTTTCTGTTTAGCCGTATACGATTTCGCTCAGCACGATTTCTTTCGCTCTGTTGCAGATGCTATTGCATCTTCGCACCCATTCTATCTGATCGTGCGCTTTCAGTTCCTCGGTGACACCCTCGGCAACTTTCATCTGTGCGATAATCGTATCCAGCCTTTCCTGCGCCTGTTCGTTCACATCTGCAAGATATGACCACAGTTTGCAGGATAATATCAGCTCGCTATATCTCGCCGGATATTTTTCTTTCAGAAATTCCCTGTGCAATCGCCCAAACTTTCCAATAGGGCGATTTTCCTCCGGCAATTTCAAATCTGGGATATAATAATCTCCGACCAGTACATAATCAATTCCGTTTTTTGTCTTTCTCTGTTTCAGTTCGTTCATGTTCATTACCTCCATGTTTTGTTTATGGCAAGTAATGCGTAAGCGTGGGTTTATGGTGTGGTATCTTTAACTTTGGGAAACTCCGGTCTCCCAGTTGGAAACGGTCTGGCGCGTGACGTAGACCTTTTCTGCCAGTTCCTCCTGTGAAAGCGAGAGTACGGCGCGGTGCGCTTTGATCTGATTGCCGAGTTCCATAAACTGCCTCCTGTGCGTTTCGTTCGATCTGCCCCAAGGGTAACCGAAACGGGAAAGTTTGTCGAGCAAAGCTGTTTTACATGAGGAAAAATTGATTGTCAAAAGATTTTGACAAGCGCCTTTTTGCCCCGATATCAGCGGCTTGCCAGCTTTTCGCGCAGCCTTGCGATGCTTCGCTGCGGGGCGTCGATGGCTTCGCCCTGCGTTTCGTGCCAGTCGGCCTTTTCGATGGCGATGACCTTTTCGTAGTAGGTGATCGCCGTTTCATAGTCACCGCGAATTTCGCAGATCTGCGCGATGGCCTCGGCAGGGTCGACAAAGCGGGGCGGCGGCATGAGCGCCATCGTCTTCTCGTAATCCGCAATGGCTTCGTCGTAATGTCCAAGCTTGGCAAGCTCGCTCGCGCGCATAACGTAGACCTCCCACGTGTCGGGATACTTTGCGCACATGGCCTCCCACTGCGCGAGCGCGTCGTCGGTGTGCCCCTCCTGCAAAAGGATACAGCCGAGGTAAAAGTCGTCGTTGTAGGTCGGCTTCAGGCGGTGCATTTTGTCCAAGACCTCGCGCGCCTCCGCGCAGCGGCGGTCGGCGATGAGAAGGTCCAGAAGCCACAGGTGCGCGCTGTGGTTCTCCGGATGCGCGGCGAGAAACTCCTGATAGAAGGCGATCATGCGGTAGTGGTTCGTCGCGTTCCAGTCGAGGTACGCGCCGTGCTCGGCGTCGAAGATGGCGTTGTGCGCCTCCTTGCAGTCGAGATTCAGTGCGAGCGCCTGACGCGCGAGGGGAGAGGCGAGGTCATTGTATTCCCGAGCGCGCTTGCAGTAAAGCTCTGCGAGCAGCAGCGTCGCGCGCGGGCGCGTTTCCTCCTCGCGGCACTTTTCCTGCAAAAAGTGCTCCTCTTCGTCAAATTCCTGCTGTGTGAGAAAGCGCTTGTCCCAGAGCATATTGTCGATGCGGGCAAAGCGGCTCTCGTCCGTGAGGGAGAAGAGCGAGTCGATGCTCGTTCCCAGCGTGACGGACAGCGCGGGCAAAAGCTGAATATCGGGAAGCGAGCTGCCGTTTTCCCACTTGCTCACGGCCTGCGCGCTCACGTGGAGGGCTTTTGCAAGCTGCTCCTGCGTCATGCTTTTGGAGAGGCGCAGCGTTTTGATCTTGCTGCCGATGTCGATGTTCATAAAGGCAAAACTCCGTTTCTATAAAGTGCGGACGTCCTTGATGAGTTCAGTATAGCCGATTGCAGGAAAACGTGCAATGGAGGGGGAGTTTCGCGCGCTCAAACGGCGGTTGAGCGCAAAAAGGACGGAAGATGCTTTTCTTCCGTCCTTTTTATGCAGTTCCAGTCGAATCAGTCGCCGACGCCGGGGTTCAGAACCTTGCCGACGTTCCACAGGTGCGCGACCTGCTGCGCGGCGGCCAGACGTTCCTCGGGGGACTCGTAGCTTGCGTGCGCGGTCTGCGCGCCGCAGTCGACACAGGTGACATAAACGCACCAGCCCTGCTCATCCTCCACCGTACCGGTGCCGCGGCAGTAGGGGCAGTCCTGCAATTCGATCTCATAAATCGGGTCCATGGTATCATCCTTTCCTACCGCGCAAAATTGACAGTTTGCGCGGAAATGACCTAATGACCGTAGTATAGCAGGGAAGCGGGCGCTTTACAAGCAAGAAAATAGCAAAAATGGGGCGCTCGCAAGCGCCCCGTTTTTACACGTTTGACGACGGAACAGGAAGCTGGTACTTTTCCACGTAGGATTCGTACGTCTGCTGGAAGCTGCCGTCGGCAGTCTTGGCCTGGCGCAGCGTTTCGTGCAGGTTGAGGTTATGCGCACGGGCGTCGATGACGCAGCCGGCGATGTTGGAGCAGTGGTCGGATGTGCGCTCAAGGTCGGTCAGAAGATCGGAGAGGACAAAGCCAGCCTCAATGCTGCAATGGCCCTGCTGCATGCGCAGAATGTGGCGCGTGCGCATCTGCTCTTTGAGCGTGTCGATGACCTGCTCGAGCGGCTCGACTTGTTGGGCGAGCGCGACGTCCTGCGAGGAGAAGGACTTGAGCGAGAGCGAAAGGATCTCGCGGATGGCGGAGGTGAGAATGGCGAGCTCGTTGAGGGCGCTGCCGGAGAACGTGAGGCCCTTTTGCTCCATCTCCTCAGCGGAGGAGAGAATGTTGACCGCGTGGTCAGAAATGCGCTCAAAGTCGCCGATGGTCTTGAGTAACTCGGTCGCCTCCTCGCTCTCGTCGCGGCCCAATTTCTGCGTGCTGAGCTTGACGAGGTAGGTGCCGAGGATATCTTCATAGTGGTCGCAAAGCTCCTCATCGTCGCGGATGCTCTGGGCGAGCTCGGGCGTGTTGTGGTCAAGGGCGGTGAGAGCGTTATTCAGCGCGCGCACGGCGCAGTCCGCCATTTCGCGGGCGACGGCGCGGCTCTGGCGAAGGGCGAGGGACGGGGTGGGGAGAAGACGCTCGTCAAGCTCGGTCGTCTTTTCACCCTGCGTCTGGGGATCGTCGGGGACGATGCGGCAGGCGAGCTTTTCAAGAAGGCCACCCGCGGGCAGGAGCATGGCGGTGCAGAGGACGTTGAAGACCGAGTGTGTGACGGCGATGCCCGCCATGGTGGCGGATTCATTGAGCAGCGCGGGTGCAAAGGCCGCGCGCACGATGCAGAAGACCGTCAGCAGCACGACAACGCCGATGACATTGAAGAGAAGGTGAACGACCGCGGCGCGGCGGGCGTTTTTGTTCGTGCCGATGGACGACAGCATGGCCGTGACGGTCGTGCCGATGTTCTGGCCCATGATGATGGGAATGGCCGCAGCATAGCTCACAGAACCCGTGACGGCGAGCGCCTGCAAAATACCGACGGACGCGGAGCTCGACTGGATGATGGCCGTGAGCAGCGCGCCGGCGAGCACGCCGAGGAGGGGATTCTGAAAGGCAACAAAGAGATTCGTGAACGCGGGGACGTCCTTGAGGCCCGCGACCGCGCCGCTCATCGTCTCCATGCCGAACATGAGCGTGGCAAAGCCGAGCAGGATCATGCCGGTGTCCTTTTTCTTGTTATCCTTGCAGAACATGTAGTAGATGATGCCGATGAGCGCAAGGACGGGAGTGAAGGATGAGGGCTTTAAGAGCTTGATCCAGAAGTTGCCGGAGTCGATGCCGCCAAGGCTCAAAAGCCAGGCCGTGACGGTCGTGCCGACGTTGGCGCCCATGATGACGTTGATGGCCTGACGCAGCGTCATCAGGCCCGAGTTGACAAAGCCGACCACCATGACCGTGGTGGCGGACGAGCTCTGGATGATGGCCGTGATGCCAAGGCCCGTTAAAAATCCGGCGAATACGCTGCCGGTCATCTTGTCGAGAAGGGAGCGGAGCTTGCCGCCCGCGCGGCGCTCGAGCGCCTGGCCCATCAGGTTCATGCCGAAGAGGAACAGGCACAGCCCGCCAATCATCGTGAGCACATTGAAAATATCCATATTTTCTATCTTTCCTTTTTTCTTTTTTGAGACCCTATTTATAACCAAGTAATAGTTTACGCGCCAAATGTCAAAACTGCCAGAGGAGAATTGTAAAATCTATGTAAAATACACAGCGGCGACGGAATGCGGCGTGATTTGTGTCATGTTGCACAGTTTTTTTCCGCATGAACTGGAAAAAAGTGCAGACACTAAGCGCAGCATTCGCCGCGGCGTCTGCCTCCGCGGCAAAAAGCAACTTGAAATGTCGGAGGAATCGTATGAAAAAAGACTTTATCGACACCAATGAATTCACGAAGCAGGAACTGCTCGACATCATCGACTTGTCGCTCGCCATCAAAAAGGCCATCCAGGCGGGCTACTATCCGCCTCTGATGCGCAACATGACGCTCGGCATGATCTTCCAGCAGTCCTCTACGCGCACGCGCGTCTCGTTTGAGACCGCGATGAGCCAGATGGGCGGGCACGCGCAGTATTTAGGCCCCGGTATGATCCAGCTCGGCGGGCATGAGACCATCGGCGACACGGGCAAGGTACTCTCAAAGCTTGTCGACGTCGTGATGGCGCGCGTCATCGAGCACAAGACGATCGAAGAGCTCGCAAAAAGCTGCACCATCCCCGTCATCAACGGCATGTCGGACTACAACCACCCCACGCAGGAGATCGGCGATATGTGCACCATCATGGAGCATCTGCCGCAGGGGAAGAGATTGGAGGAGTGCAAGGTTGTCTTCGTCGGCGACGCGACACAGGTGTGCGCATCGCTCGGATTCATCACGACAAAGCTCGGCATGCATTTTGTCCAGTACGGCCCCAAGGGTCACCAGCTGAACGAAGAACACAAGGAGATCCTGAAGAAGAACTGCACGCTCTCCGGCGGCAGCTACCTTGTCACCGATGACCGCGAGAGCGTACGCGGCGCGGACTTCATCTATACCGATGTGTGGTACGGCCTCTACGAAAACGAGATGCCGAAGGAAGAGCGCGTGCGCGTCTTCCACGACTATCAGGTCAACCGCGAGCTGATGCAGCTGGGGAACCTCGGCTGCAAATTCATGCACTGCCTGCCCGCGACGCGCGGCGAGGACGTGACCGACGAAGTCGCCGACAGCGACGCCTCCCTCTGCTGGGAGGAGGCAGGCAACCGCCTGACGGCCATGCGCGGCCTTCTTGTCTACTTTACACGCTGCCGCAAGGAGCCGAGCGGTCTTCAGATCGCGGCGGCGAAGGAGGAGCTTGACAAAGTGCTCTGCGACAAGCTCGGCTGCGTCGAGGCCTACTGCGGCGTTTCGAAAGCGGAAAAGAGCTGAGATAAGCCATGGAGAAGAATCAATTCCGGCTTGCAGACGTCATTTTGTCGGTCATCTGCGTGGTGTTTGTCGCCGAGGCGGCGGCGCCGGTCGCGTCGATCGGCAACAGCCAGTATTTCTGGTGGATCTTTATGATATTGGCGTTTCTGCTGCCCTACGGCCTCATCGCCGCCGAGCTCGGCACAGCCTACGCGGGAGACGGCGGGCTCTATGACTGGATCCACGCGGCGTATCCGGACGGCAAGTGGGCGGCGCGCGCCTCGTGGTACTACTGGATCAATTTTCCGCTGTGGATGGCATCGCTTGCGGTGATGTGTCCCGAGCTCATCACGTTCATCACGGGGCGGAGCCTCGGAACATTCGGCTCGCTCATCGTGGAGCTTCTGTTCATCTGGATCGTCACACTCATCGCATGCTATCCCGTGTGCGACAGCATCATTATCCTGAACGTGAGCGCTGTCATCAAGATCGTGCTGGCGCTGCTGGTCGGCGGGCTCGGCGTGTGGTATATCAGCCGTTACGGCTTTGTCAACGACATGTCGGCGCGGACGTTTCTGCCGTCGTTCGACTTAAACAGCCTCTCGTATATCTCCGTCATCATCTTCAATTTCCTCGGCTTTGAGGTCGTGTGCACGTATGCAAACAATATGAGCGACCCGAAAAAGCAGATCCCGCAGTCCATCGTGACCGGCGGCATCGTCATCGCGGCCATCTACCTCTTCTCGGCGTTCGGCATCGGCGCGGCGGTGGATGTGCGCGAGATCAGCGTGGATTCGGGGCTTATCGACGCGGTATCGCTCATTCTGGGCGGCAGCGGCGGCGTGCTCGTGGGCGTGGTGGCGCTTTTGTTCCTCGTGACGCTGTTCGGCAACATGATCTCGTGGTCGATGGGCGTCAATTCGACGGCGGCGCTGGCGGCGGACCACAACGACATGCCGCGGGTGTTCGCCAAACGCTGGGCAAAGAACGACATGCCAGTCGGCGCGGCAGTCACGTCGGGCGTCGTCGCCTCGTGCGTGTGTGTTTTGGGCGTGCTCATCGAGATGGCGTCGCCGGATTCGTCACTCTTCTGGAGCTTTTTCGCGCTGAATCTCGTGATGCTGCTTTTGAGCTATCTTCCCGTGTTTCCGGCGTTTTTGAAGCTGCGGCGCGAGGATGCGAAGACGCCGCGCCCGTTCCGCGTGCCGGGGTCTGACACGGCGCTCAAATGGATCGCCTACGTGCCGATGGTGCTCATCGTCATTTCGATCATTTTCACTGCGGTCCCGCTCTCGTTTGACGCAGAGACGCTTGCGAGCTTTCTGCCCATTACGATCGGGTCGATCCTCAGCGTGGCGATCGGCGAGGTGCTGATCGCGCTGCGTGGGAAAAACGCGCGCAGCTAAGTATGGTTTCATCATAAGGAGACAAAGCTATGGCAAAACGAATCATCGGCACAACGCCGAAGCAGGACGGGTATCGCATGCCCGCCGAATTTGAGCCCCAGCAGGGCGTGTGGATGCTCTGGCCCGAGCGAAACGACAACTGGCGCGACGGCGGCAAGCCCGCGCAGAAGGCCTTTGCGGATGTTGCCAAGGCCATCGCAAAATTTGAAAAGGTCACGGTCGGCGCATCCGTGCGCCAGTATCAGAACGCGCGCGCCAAGCTCCCCGAAAATATCCGCATCGTGGAGCTCGAGAGCGACGACGCATGGGTGCGCGACTGCGGGCCGACGTTCCTTGTGAACGACAAGGGCGGTCTTCGCGCGGTGGACTGGGAGTTCAACGCCTGGGGCGGGCTCGTCGACGGGCTGTATTTCCCCTGGGACAAGGACGACCAGATCGCGCGCAAGATCTGCGAGATCGCGGATGTGGACAGCTACCGCACCGAGGGCTTCGTGCTCGAGGGCGGCTCCATTCACGTCGACGGCGAAGGTACGGTGCTGACGACCGAGATGTGTCTGCTCTCTGAGGGCCGCAACCCCGACAAGAGCAAAGAAGAGATCGAGCAGATGCTTTGCGACTATCTTGGCTGTGAGAAGGTGCTGTGGATCAAGGACGGCATCGACCCTGACGAAACGAACGGACACATCGACGACGTTGCCTGCTTTGTTGCGCCCGGCGAGGTCGCGTGCATCTGGACGGAGGACAAGAACCATCCGTTTTACGAGCAGGCGCAGGCGGCGTATAAATTCCTGAGCGAGGCGACGGACGCCAAGGGCCGCAAGCTGAAGGTGCACAAGCTCTGCCTGACGAAAAAGCCGTGCTTACTCGAGGGTGCGGACACCATCGACGCCGTCGAGGGTACCATAGCGCGCGAGGACGGCGAGGTCAGCATCGCGTCGTATATGAACTTCCTGATCGTCAATGGCGCGGTCATCTTGCCGCAGTACGGTGACGAAAACGACGCAGTCGCCATCGAACAGGTGCAGAAAATGTTCCCCGACCGCGAGGTCGTGGGCGTGCAGACGAAGGAGGTCGCCTTCGGCGGCGGCAATATCCACTGCATCACCCAGCAGCAGCCCGCGGCAAAGTAGTAAAAAAGAGCGCCGTCCGTGCAATAAATGTACGGGCGGCGTTTTTATGGTGCTTATGCAGTCTGCTCGCGGGCGATGCGGATGAATTCGGAGAGCACGCTCCACGGATACGAGCGGCTCAAGTACCCAAAGCAGATGGGATAGGACGCCTCGGGGCAGAGCGGGAGAATGTGCAGGTGCGCGAGCTGCTCGGGCGAGAGCGCTGTGTGCAGCAGATTTTCCGGGCAGAAGCATGCGCCGACGCCCTGCTCGCAGAGCGCAAGCAGCGTTTCGACGTTTTCTGATGTTGCTTTGCTGACGGGCGAGACGCCCGAGGAGCGCAAAAGTCCGCGCCCGATGCGCCCGCCGATGTCCTCCGCGGAGCCGAGGACAAAGGGGCAGTCACACAGGGCACTTAGGTTTCCCGCGGCGATCTCGCCGCGGTGCGTGTCGAGGTCGATGCCGCACTGCGCGAGCAGCCCATCGGACAGGCACAGCACGATGTGCTCCAGATAGTAATCCTCAAGCACCACGCCGGGGATCGGGTGTGGAAAGCCGGCGATGGCGAGGTCAATGCCGCCGCTGAGCAGCGCCTTCTGGATCGCGTCGTTCGAGCCTTCGAGCAGCGTGATCTCGACATTCGGATACTGACGCTGAAAAGCGGGGATCAGGCGCGGCATGATGGCGCGGCCGCGCGTATAGGCGATGCCGACGCGCAGCTCGTCTTTCTGATTTTCGGAGATGTCGCAGAATTCACGCTCCATGGCCTGGCGCGTCTGGCCGATGGATTCGGCATAGCGCAGAAACGTCCGGCCTGCGTAGGTGAGCTCAAGCGGCGTGCGGCGCACAAGGAGCGTGCAGCCGAGCTCCTTTTCAAGTCCCGCAATGTGGGACGAGAGCGACTGCTGCGTGATGTGCAGCGCTTCGGCGGCGCGGGTGAAGTTTTTCTCCCGCGCAAGCACGAGAAAATAGTCAAGAGAATGGAAATTCATGGGAACGCTCCTTTCACAGCTTCTTCTTGTAGAATATATCAATTTTAACAGTTTTACAAGCGCGAAGGCGGCAATTATACTGTGGGCAGTGGGTGCGGACGGCAGGAAAAAGATTCCCTTTTTCCGCCGTGCGTGCTAAGATAGCGATACTGTGTTAAAATGGATAGGGAGGACTTGGATGGCTGCGATCGTTTTATTCTGCCTTGCGCTGCTCGTGTGCATCGTATTGAGGACGAATATCCTCTACGCGCTCCTGGCGGGGCTTGTGATCTTCACGCTGTACGGCAAAAAGCAGGGCTTTTCGTGGAAAGAACTCGGGAAGATGATCTGCTCGGGCGTGAAGACGTCGGCAAGCGTGCTGCTCGTCTTTCCGCTGATCGGTATTCTGACGGCGTTCTGGCGTGCGTGCGGCACGCTGCCGTTCATCATCTGCTGCGCCGTCGACCTCATCCGGCCGGAAATTCTGCTGCTGATGACGTTTTTGCTGAATTGCGGCGTCTCGATGCTGACAGGCACGGCGTTCGGCACGGCGGCGACGATGGGCACCATCTGCGTGAGCGTCGGCATTTCGATGGGCATGGACCCCGTGCTGCTCGGCGGCGCGATGCTTTCGGGCGTATACTTCGGCGACCGCTGCTCGCCGGTCTCGACGAGCGCGCTGCTCGTGAGCGAGCTGACGGAGACGAACATTTACGACAACATCAAGCGCATGCTCAAGACCGCGCTCGTGCCGTTTCTTCTGAGCTGCGGCGTCTATGCGGCGCTCGGCATGGTGAAAAGCGGCAGCGGCGCGGCGGGCGAGCTGTGGTCGCTCTACGGGCGCGAGATGACGCTTCACTGGGTCATGTGCCTGCCGGCGGTGCTCATTTTGATCCTGTCAGTCCTACGCGTGAACGTGAAAAAGGCGATGTCGGCCAGCATTCTGGCGGCGGTCGTGCTGTGCATTTTCCTGCGGCATCTGGACGCGGTGACGATCCTCAAGACCGCAATCTTAGGCTACACGGCGTCGGACGCCGAGGTCGGCGCGATGCTCAACGGCGGCGGCATCATTTCAATGGTCCGCGTGGCGCTGATCGTGATGATCTCGTCGGCGTATTCCGGCATTTTTCGCAAGACGGGGCTGCTCGACGGGCTGTGCGGGCGCGTGACGACGCTGAGCGAGAAAACCTCGCCCTATGCCTCAATGCTGCTGACGGCGGTTCTGGCGAGCCTTCTCGCCTGCAACCAGACGTTGACGATCATCCTGACGAACCAGCTCTGCTCGCCGTCGCAGAAGGATAAAGAAGAATTTGCCATCAACCTTGAAAATAGCGCGGTCGTCGTCGCGCCGCTGATCCCGTGGTCGATTGCGGGGGCGACGCCGCTCTCGACCGTCGGCGCGCCGATGACAGGCATGGCGTTTGCGTGCTTTTTATACATCCTGCCGCTGTGCGAACTCGTGCGGCGGACGGCGCAGCAGCGCGCGGCGAAAAAAGCCGCCGCGCAGAAATGAGAAAGGAAGTTTGCATGAACGGAGAGACTTTACTGGCGGAAGCCATCGAAATGAAAGACGAGATCGTCGAGAACCGGAGAGCGATCCACCGCGCGCCGGAGGTCGGCGCGCACCTGCCGCAGACGGTCCAATTTGTCGAAGAAAGGCTGCGCTCGCTCGGCTATGAACCGCGCGAGCTGGGCGGCGGCGTGGTCGCGGAGCTCACGGGCGAGGATACGGGGCGCTGTATCCTGCTGCGCGCCGACATGGACGCGCTCAGGGTGCGGGAGAAGACCGACCTGCCGTTCCGTTCGGAAAACGGCAGCATGCACGCCTGCGGACACGATATGCACGCAGCTATGCTGCTGGGTGCGGCAAAGCTGCTCAAGGCGCATCAAAGCGAACTCAAGGGCACGGTGAAGCTCGTCTTCCAGCCCGACGAGGAAGGCTTCACGGGCGCGAAAGCGATGCTTAAGGCCGGTGTGCTGGAGGCGCCGGAGCCGCAGGCGGCGATGGCGCTGCATGTGAACTCCGGGACGCCGTCGGGCCTGGTGCTCTGCGGCAAGGGAACGTTTATGGCGGGTTGCACGCTGTTTCGCATCACGGTCAAGGGTGTCGGCTGTCACGGGGCAATGCCGGAGACGGGCGTCGACCCAATCAACATTGCCGCGCACATCTACCTTGCGCTTCAGGAGATCACGGCGCGCGAGCTGCCCGCGAAGACGCCCGCCATCGTGACGATGGGCAAATTCAGCGCGGGGCACGCGCCGAATATCATCCCGCAGGAGGCCGTGATCGAGGGCACGATCCGCACGTTCGACCGCGACGTGACCGCGCTGATCCTGCACCGCATCGGCGAGATCGCGGACGCGACGGCCAGGGCCTTCCGCGGCAGCGCGAGCGTCGAAGAGCTCGCGAGCGCGCCGCCGCTCAAAAACGACGAGGCGCTGACCGAGCAGATGGCACGCTGCGCCGAAATGCTGTTCGGCGAGAAGAGCGTCTACCGCCTGCGTGAGGGCGGGATGGGCTCGGAGGACTTTGCGTCCTACACCTACGAGCTGCCGTGCGCGTATCTGTTGCTCGGCGCGGGCACGGCGCAGGAGGACGCGCGCTACGGAAAGCCCATGCACAACGAGAGCGTCGTCTTCAACGAGAACATTTTACCGCGCGGGAGCGCACTGCTCGCCTATGGCGCGATGCAGTGGCTCGAAGACCGGCAATAAAAAAATCCGCTTACGAATTTCGTAAGCGGATTTTTTATAATCGGTTGTCGATGACTTAGCCGACGAGCGCCTCGGTATCCATGGCGATCATGAGCTCCTCGTTCGTGGGGATGAGGAGGACGGTGACCTTGGAGTCGGGCGCGGAGATGACGCGTTCTTCGCCGCGGACCTTGTTGGCGTCCTCATCCATCTTGACGCCCATGAACTCGAGGCCGGAGGCGATGGCCATGCGCTGGGCAGCGCTGTTCTCGCCGACACCTGCGGTGAAGATGATGGCGTCCACGCCGCCCATCGCGGCGGCATACGCACCGATGAGCTTCTTCACGCCGTAGTTGAACATATCGACGGCAAGGCCGGCGCGCTCATTGCCCTGCTCGAAGGCATCTTCGAGATCGCGGAAGTCGGAGCTGACGCCGCTGACGCCCATGACGCCGGACTTCTTGTTGAGGATTGTGAGCATCTCGGTGATGTCCATGCCGTACTTGTTCATCAGGTACTCGAGGATACCGGCGTCAATGTCGCCGGAGCGGGTACCCATGGGAAGACCGGCGAGCGGGGTGAAGCCCATGGAGGTGTCGATGCTTTTGCCGCAGTCGATCGCGGTGACGGAGGAGCCGTTGCCGAGGTGGCAGGAGATCAGCTTGAGCTGCTCGATGGGCTTGCCGAGCATATCGGCCGCGCGCTGGGAAACATACTTGTGAGAGGTGCCGTGGAAGCCGTAGCGGCGGACCTTGTCCTTCTCATAGTACTCATAGGGAATGGCATAGGTGTAAGCCACGGGAGGCATGGTCTGGTGGAAGGCAGTGTCGAACACGGCGACCATGGGCACGCCGGGCATGAGCTCCTGGCAGGCCTTGATGCCGATGATGTTGGCGGGGTTGTGGAGCGGGGCGAGGGGATTGCACTCCTCGATTGCCTGCATGACCTCGTCGGTGATGACGACGGACTTGGCAAACTTTTCGCCGCCGTGGACGACGCGGTGGCCGACAGCGTCGATCTCCTTCATGGAGCCGATGACGCCGTTCTTCTCGTCGACGAGCGCGTTCAGCACGGCCTGGATGGCCTCGCTGTGGGTGGGCATGGAGACGGAAGCGGCCTTGATGGCTTCCTTGCCGGGAAGCTGGGGCTTATAGGTGAACAGACCGTCGATGCCGATGCGCTCGCACAGACCCTTCGCCAGCAGCTCGCCCGTGGTGGGGTTGAGCAGCTGATACTTCAGGGAAGAAGAACCTGCGTTGATGACCAGAACATTCATAAGTATACTCCTTTTTCCGAGGGCGCTTGCATTGCGCCCGAATTTCCGATAAAATAAGAATCAACTTGATCGGATGTACAATTCGATACAGAATATATTATAACAACTTTTTTCGCAAAGACAAGTAAATTTAACAAAACGTAACTCTTTTGTAACCGCTTTGAGAGGACTTCCATGAGGGTATTTGGTATAATATGCGAATATAATCCCTTCCACCGCGGCCACAAGTGGCAAATTGATGAATTGCGCCGTCTGGCAGGCGAGGAAGAGTGCGCGGTCGTGTGCGCGATGAGCGGCGATTTTGTCCAGCGGGGTGATTTTGCCATTGAACGCGCGCATGCGCGCGCCGAGGCTGCCGTGCGCGGCGGGGCAGATTTAGTCCTTGAGCTGCCGCTGCCGTGGGCCATTTCGTCGGCGGAGGGCTTTGCCCGCGGCGGCGTGAGCATTTTGGCGGCGACGGGCGTGGTCGACACGCTGGCCTTTGGCAGCGAATGCGGTAACGCGGCGAAATTGCAGCGCGCGGCAAAGTCACTGCTGCGGGCGGATTTTCCCGACGCGCTGCGAGAGGAGCTTGCCAAGGGCCTGTCCTTTGCCGCGGCGAGGGAGAGCGCCGCGAGGGCGCTCATCGGCGAGGATGCCGCGGTGCTCCGGGAGCCGAACGATATCCTCGGCGTAGAATACTGCAAGGCGCTGCTGCAAAGCGGCAGTACCATCGCGCCGCTGGCAATATTGCGAAAGGTCGTCGGGCACAACGGGGGTGCGGCGAAGGGCTTCGCCTCGGCGAGCCACATCCGCGAGCTGCTCACGAACGGAGAGGACGCCTCCGCGTATCTGACGGCGGAGAGCGCCGCCATCTATGCGCGCGAATGCGCAGCGGGCCGCGCGCCGGTGACGATGCAGAATGCGGAGCGGGCGGTGCTTTCCCGGCTGCGCGCGATGTGCGAGGAGGACTTCGCCCGCTATGACAGCGGGAATGAAGGCCTTTATCGCCGGTTTTATGACGCAGCGCGGACGGCAGCGTCCGTCGACGAGCTGCTCTCCGCGGTGAAGACGAAGCGCTATGCCTATGCGCGGCTGCGGCGGATGCTGCTTGCGGCGTATCTGGACGTGACTGCGGCGGATGTGCCGCCGGAGGTCCCCTATCTGCGCGTGCTGGCGTGCAATGAGCGGGGACGAAAGCTGCTCAAAACGGTCAAAAAAACGGGATGCGCACCGGTGCTGACCAAGAGCGCCGATGTGCGCGCGTTGAGCGAGGAGGCGCAGAAGCTCTTCGCTCTGACGGCGCGCGCGGCGGATCAATACGTGCTCGCCTATCCCGAGCTGCGCGCGGCCAGAGGCAGCAGCGCGTGGACGGAGGGGCCTGTGATCGTTTGAGCAAGGAACCGAGACCTCGAAAGGAGAACAGAATGAAAAAATGGATGACGCTGCTGCTTTGCTGCGTGCTGGCGCTGAATTTGACCGCCTGCGGCGCAGGAGCGCCCGGCGGGCCGGAGGACAACGCGCCGCCGCAGGCGAGCGCGCTGCACTTTGAAGTCGCGACGCAGATCTACGAAAACGAGTACAAGGCCGACGACGGCACGGTGCTTCTGGCGGAGCGCTACGAACTGCCGGTGCTCGAACTGCGCACGGAGGACGGCGAGCTCTACACGCTGGCTGAAAACGTGACGGCGAACGGCGGCGCGGGTATTCCCGCACAGGTCACGGCGCAGAACACCTTCAACACGGAGATGAACAATGTGCTCGCGGGTCTTGAGTCCGAGGCGGCGCAGATGGCCGCGGAGGCCAAGGAGCTCTACGCGGAAAACGGCACATCGGTCTTTTTGGACGGAAGCTACTGGACGAACGAGCTGAGCCTGACGCAGACCTACATGACCGAGGGGAAGCTCCTGAGCATCGCGGCGGAGAACTACACCTACTACGGCGGCGTGCATCCGAATTCCGCCACCCGCGCGTGGAGCTTTGATCTGACGACGGGCGAATTCCTGACGCTGGACGCACTGGCCTCGGAGGAGGGCGATTTGCAGGGAAACTCGCTGCAGGAGAGCATTTATTGGAATATCTACGAGCAGATCGCGCAAAAGGGCCTCAGCGAAGGATATTTTGACGATTATGACTCTTATTTGCAGGATTTCCCCACGCTCGCGACGCTGAACTTTACGGAAAACGGCCTGACGGTCACATTCGACCAGTATGTCATCGCGCCGTATGCGGCGGGGCCACAGGTGTTCTCGGTGCCGTACAGCGAATTCTACAACGCGCTCAGTGAGCACGCGAAGACGATCCTGAGCGTGTCGCAGGAGCAGACTGTGACAGCGGATTTCAAGGCGGCGGCGATACTGTGGTCGTGGTTTTATATGGACGATCCGCCGATGGACTACAATGTGACAGCCGAGATCGACGGCGATCTTTATGATCTGGCGGACATCAAGGGCGTGGAAACACTGGAGGATCTCCGTGCGCTGCTGCTGCGGTATCTCACGCCGGAGCTTGCCGACGAGTGGCTGAATAGCGCTGAGCAGCGTTATCGTGATATTGACGGCAGACTCTATGTCATGTCCGCGGGCCGCGGCGGCAACGAGAGCCTGGGCGGATACACGTGCACGGCGGCGCTCGACGGCGACAGCGGCGTGCTGACGCAGACGGTCACGCTGCTTGCGTGGGACGACACCGCGCAGACGTGGACAGACACCGGCAAGACGGAAGCCTACGAATATCCCTTTACCCTTGTCGACGGCCACGCAGTGTTCTCCGCATTCCCATATCCGTATTGAGAAAGTAAAAGAGAGGGAGGAGAGTCCCATGGCGTAAAAAGCGCGGCAGTGCCGCAGAAGCGATCACGATAGGACCACTTTTACGGAGGATGAGAGAAATGAAGAGAGTAAAAATCTTTCTGCTGCTTTTTACCCTGTGCTGCGCACTGAATGCCTGCGGCACAAAGCCCGCGGACGATGTACCGCCGCCGGATGATGAGACGTCTGCGGTGGACATCGAATGGTTCAACACGGAATTTTTCAATGTGGGCAGCGGCGTGTGCATGACGAATATGCTGCTCAGCAGCTATTACGACACCGCCGCGGACATCGACCTCTATGAGCTCTTCTATAATGGCCCGACAGGAATACAGGAAGAGGTCACTGAGGCAGAACAGACAGCGATCGGCCCGGTGGCGTTTGAGCATTATCCCATCAAAACGCAGAGAACGGAAATGGACGCCTTTTTGCAGGAGTATTTGGGCGTGGCACTGGACGAGACGAACAAAAAGAATCTCGACCAGTTCATCTATCTCGAGGAGTACGACGCCTATTATCTGCTCCACGGCGATACGAATTTCCAGCGCTGCACGGTCACCTCGCTCGAGCAGAACGAGGACGGGACTATCGCGCTCACCTATGAGCAGGAGAGCGGTGAAAAGGGGATCGTCACGCTGAAGGGCAGCAAAGGCAGCTACCAGTTTGTGTCGAACAAGGAAGCGTGAACGTGAAGATAAAAGAAGAATGCTGGCTCTTATGAGCCAGCATTCTTTATGTCATTTACCGGTAGCGCTCGCGGTGTGCGTGCATGATGCCGGCGAGCAGCGTGCCGCTGTCGGGCGGGGTGTAGGTAATGGCGTTCGCGCCCGCGGCGATGGTCTTGCGGATCGTGTCATCCGAGGGGCCGCCGGTGGCGATGATGGGGATCTCGGGATGACGGGCGCGGAGCGCGGCGACGAGCTGCGGCGTCTCCGATGCGGCGGAGACGTTCAGAATGTCGACGCCCGCGGCGATGCGCGCCTCGGTGTCCTGCGTGGCGGAGACGATGGTCGCCACGACCGGAATGTCGATGTGCGTCTTGATGTCGCGCAGGATATCGGCTGAAACGGGCGCGTTGAGCACGACGCCGTAAGCGCCGCAGTGCTCGGCCTCCATCGCCTGCGCAACGGCACGCGCACCGGTGGTGAAGCCACCGCCGGTGCCGACGAGTACGGGCATATCCGCTACGCTCAGGACGGCGCGTACGATGCGCGGCTGAGGCGTGAAGGAATAGACGGCGATGACCGCGTCGGCGTTGCAGCTTGCGATGGTGGCAACGTCGGTGGAGAAGACAAAGGACTTGAGCGTCCTGCCGAAGATGCGAATGCCGCTGCATTCATTGATGCACTCGGGCACCAGCAGCATGTGGTTGCGGTACTTTCCGCTGAAGCTGGGGATGGGAGTGGGAGTAAAATCGCTCATAAAAGCACCTTCCTTTCCGCAGGTAATAGATGACCGGTAAAATGTTATGCAGGGAAATTATTCGACATGAATGCTTGCACGCATGGCGAGGATCGTCTGCTCAATGAGCGTGTCAAGATCCCAGCCGAGCATTTCCGCGCCGCGCTCGATGACCTCGCGCGAGCAGCCGGCGGCAAACTTCTTGTCCTTATACTTTTTCTTGACGGACTTGACCTCAAGATCGCTGACGCTCTTGCTCGGGCGCATAAGCGCGACCGCGCCGATCAGGCCTGTGAGCTCGTCGGTGGCAAAGAGGACCTTTTCCATCTCGTGCTGCGGCTCGGGAAGGCCGTCAAAGTGCAGGCCGTAGCCGTGGCTGGCGGTGGCGCGGATCAGGCGCTCGTCGAGACCAGCTTCCCGCATGATCTCCTGCGACTTGATGCAGTGCTCGTCGGGGTACATCTCAAAATCGAGGTCGTGGAGAAGCCCGACGATCTCCCAAAAATCCGCTTCCTCGCCGTAACCGAGCTGTTCTGCGTACCAGCGCATGACGTCGGCGACGATGCACGCGTGCTTTAAGTGGAATTCGCCCTTGTTGTACTGCGTGAGCAATTCCCACGCCTGCTGTCTGGTGTACGCCATAAAAATGCCTCCCTTTGCTTATGGCTGCTCGTCCGTAAAGTGGACGTGATTGAAAATATGGTCAGAGCAGAAGCAGTGATACCCCGCGCACTTGCTGCAATAGCGGAACTGGAGCTCGGGATTCGTCACATCGGTGCGGCCGCACACGGCGCACTTGTGGCGAAAGCCCTGCGTCTGCTGCTGATACTGCTCCTGACGCTGCTGGGCGCGCACGGTGTTGTGGAAGTGCGTGGCCTGCTTGCTCTGGTGGCGTTCGAGTCCCCAAAACCGTGTAAGCTCGGGCCAGAAGAAAATGACGAAATTCAAAAGCGCCACAATAGGCATGATGGAATAGTACCATCTGCCGGCGGCAATATAGCGGGCGATGTCGAAGAAGAAGTAGAACACGTCGATATACGCGAGCCACTTCATGCGGATGGGGAAAAAGAAAAACAGCAGCACTTGCGTGTCGGGATAGAGGAGCGCGAACGCCATGAACATGGCGAAGTTGACATAATTTGCACCGTAAACGGGGATGTTGTAGCCCGTGATGAGGCTGACGATGCTCGCGCCGAGGACGGTGAGCAGCATGCCGCTCAGGTAATACGTCGTAAACTTGGCTGTGCCCCACTGCCGCTCGAGTGTCGAGCCGATCCAGTAGTAGAAATAGCAGGTGATGAGAAGATAGAACGGACTCGTGCTCTCAGGGATGAGGACAAAGGTGATGAGCCGCCAGACCTGCCCGTGGAGAAGACCCGAGAGCGTGTAGGAGAAGAAGCTCAGAAAGTTGCCGTTCGAGAAGTTGGACAAAAGTCCCAGCACCACGTTGCCGATGACGACATAGAGCATCAGGTTGGGGATGCCAAAATTCGGGTGCAGGATACAGAAGCGGTCGATCGCCTGGTTGAGTTTTTTCAATACGGGATACCTCGTTTCGATCAAATAACATTTAAGAACATTATGACACAGCGACGGGGAAAAGTCATCAATAAAGTTTGAACAAATGACCATTCCTGAATGGAATGAAGAGCAGAAATGCGGAAAGAAACGAATTCTTTCCGCATTCTTAACACTTGTTCACTTGAGATCGAGCTCGGGCGGAACGTCGATCTCCTCGCCGACGTATTTGCCGTTCTTTTTCCGCTGGCGCACGCACTCGGTCAAAAGATACTCGATTTGGCCGTTGACGGAGCGGAAATCGTCCTCTGCCCAGGCGGCGATGGCGGCGTAGAGCTTGGGGGACAGGCGCAGGGGCACCTGCTTTTTGGCGTTGTCGTTCATGGCAGCCTCCCAAAAAGTAGCGCGGCGCGCTTAATAGAGGCTTCCGGAGTTGACGACGGGCTGGGCGTCGTGGTTGCCGCAGAGCACCACCAGCAGGTTCGAGACCATGGCCGCCTTGCGCTCCTCGTCGAGCTCGACCGTGCCCTTTTCCGCCAGGCGATCGAGTGCCATCTCGACCATGCCGACCGCGCCGTCGACGATCATCTTGCGCGCGTCGATGATGGCGCTGGCCTGCTGGCGCTGGAGCATGACGGCCGCGATCTCCGGCGCATAGGCGAGGTAGGTGATGCGCGCTTCGATGATCTCAAGGCCCGCGTCGGCGACCTTGGCCTGAATTTCATCGCGGATGCGCGCGGCTACGACCTCGCTCGAGCCGCGAAGGCTCCCCTCGTCGGCCTGACCGTCGCCCGTGGTGTCGATGCCGGGGGCAACGTCATAGGGGTAGATGCGCACGATGTTGCGCAGCGCCGCGTCGCACTGGAGGGAGAGATATTCTTTGTAGTTGTCCACGTTGAAAACGGCCTTGGCCGTGTCGGTCACGCGCCACATCACGGCGATGCCGATCTCCACGGGGTTACCGAGACAGTCGTTGATCTTCTGGCGGGCGTTGTTGAGCGTCATGATCTTGAGCGAGACCTTCTTGTTGCCGCCCACCTCGATCGTGGTGGCAGAGCTCTGCATGGCGGCAAGGAGATCGGCGCCCTTGCGGCCGCCGTCCACGTCGCCGGACTGGTTGAGCTTCGTCTTGGCGGCGGGGTTGAAGGATGTGCAGAAGGGATTGACGCAGTAGAAGCCCTCGCCCTTGAGCGTGCCGATGTACTTGCCGAACAGCGTCAGCACCAGCGCCTCCTGCGGCTTCAGAACGCGCAGGCCGCACAGCGGGATCCAGCCGAGCGACAGCACGATGACGCACAGGACGACGAGGGGCAGAAAGCCCGCATTGATGCCGACGATCAGAAAAACGACCGCGGCGATGTAGAGAACAAGCTCGAGCAGCAGCACGAGCATGCCGTTTTTGTGACCGGTGATGATCTTTTCTTCCATAAAAAGCACCTCCAAACTTGATATCAAAATAATATCACAACAATATGAGATGTCAAGAGGGAAACGGATAAAATATGAGTAAAAATGTGTCTTGCACGCGGGCCTGCCGGTAAAAAACAGCCGCGCCTCCGTATGGCTGCGGCATACGGAGGCGCGGGTAGGGTGTTTTCAGGTTGGCGAGCCGAAATTTATATATGCCTTTGTAAATATATCATATCTATTAGCTGTACGCCGCCCTCATAAATGGGGTGGTCATAATTGTCGGTAAAAAAATTCTGAACCTTGTGAGAACGGATAAATCCGCATTTTTCATAAAAGGGTATCGTCAATGGACCGTCCCCTGTTCCAACCTGCAAAACAGAATATTCATCTGCATATTTACTGGCAAGAAAATCAATCAGTGCTTTGCCATATCCCATTCCGTGATGCCTCGGATCAACTGCAATATTCTTGATTTCAAGGATTCCGTCACCTTCATCTGTGACAACACATTCTGCCTTCACACCGCAGTCGTCAAGAACATACATTGCGCCTTTTTCGAGATAGCGGTCGACCATATCTTCCTGCTCGTCTGCCAACAGCAGAAGTGCAAGGAATTGCTTTTTATTTTCATTTACTTTTCTGATTTCCACTTCTAATGCTCCATCAGATCTCGATTTATCTCACGCTGTCTCTAAATAAATTCTATCAGAAGAGCGCGAGGAAGTCCACCGCTTCCGGTATTACGCATGAAAAACCGTCAGACGTAGTGATACTTTCTGCGCCCCGCGAGGAAGAGTGCGGCAGTGACAAGCAGTGTGAGCGCTTCGGCCACGGTGATGGCGAGCCAGATGCCGTTGATGCCGAGAAGTTTTGGCAAAAGAAGCACCGCGGCGACCTGAATGACGAGCGTGCGCAGGAACGAAATGAGCGCGCTGGCTGTGCCATTGTTGAGCCCCGTGAAAAACGCCGAACCGAAGATATTGAAACCGCAGACGAGGAATGAGAGCGCGTAGATGCGCAGCGCGTTGACCGTTATGCCGCACAGCTCCGCGTCGTAGCCGACGAAAAGATGTGCGATGGGGTTTGCCAGCAGGATGGACGAAGCTGTCATCGCAAGGCTCGTGATGAGCGTGACGGTCAGGCTCTTTTTAAGGAGGCTTTTGAGCTCGGCGTGGTTCTGCGCGCCGTAGTGATAGCCGACGACGGGCGTGACGGCAATGGAATAGCCGAAGAAGAACGCCATGAAGATAAAGCTCACGTACATCAGAACGCCGTAGGCATTCACGCCGTTTTCCCTGGCAATCGCCATGAGCTGCACATTGTAGAGCACGCCGACGAGCGAGGTCGAAAGGTTGCTGACCATCTCGCTCGAGCCGTTGTAGCAGGCCTTGCCGAGGGCGCGGAAGTCAAAGCGCGGACGCGTGAGGCGCAGCAGCGAATCGTTCGGGCGGAGAAAGTAGACAAGCGGGATGAGCGCGCCGACAATCTGCGAAAACGCCGTGGCGAGCGCCGCACCGAGAAGCCCAAACGGGAACACGTAGACGAGCAGAAAATCGAGTACCATGTTCGTCAGCCCCGCGAACACCGTCACGCGCAGGCCGAAGTGCGGCTTTTCCGCCGTCGCCAAAAAGCTCTGAAAGCTGTTTTGCAGCATGAAAAAGGGGAGCGACGCGAGCAGCACGCGCCCATAGAGCACGCAGTCGTCGATCGTCAGGTCCGTCGCGCCGACGGCGAACGAGATGGGGCGCAGGAAAACGATGCACACGCCGCTTAAAATCGCGCCGCCGGCGGCAAGCACGATGACGAGCATGGAGAAGATCTCGTTCGCTTCCCTGGGCTTGCCCTCGCCGAGCGTTTTGGCGATGAGCGCGCTGCCGCCCGTGCCGATCATAAAGCCGACGGCGGCGAGCGCCATGATGACGGGAAAGATGAGGTTCAGCGCGGCAAACGAATTTTTGCCGACGAAGTTCGAGACGAAAAAGCCGTCGACAATGCTGTAAATAGAGGTGATGATCATCATCAAAATGCTGGGCGCGACAAAGCGCAGCAGCTTTTGATAGGTAAAATGATCGGAAAGGGAGACGGTCATAAAAGACCTCCTTGCTTAAAGTCAGGAGAGGCCGCCGTTGTCGCTGCGCGAGAGGAGCGCCTCGTAGTCGCGGATGCAGATGACGACGTCGGGCTGATAGGCGGCGATATAGTCGCTGATGCTCTGCGTCTTATAGTGCCGCAGGTCGACAGAGCGCATCTCGTCGAAGCTGTAATAGGCGAGGCTCTCCACGGCATTGGTGAAGCTGTCGCCGAAGATGAGGGCGGTGGGGAGCGAGGGGCGGTCCGTGCGGATGCACGTCTCGGCGATGTCGCCGCCCATGTAGAGACCGTAGGTCAGGGCTTCATCCTCGGTGGCGGGAAGGTCGTAGACCGCGGAGGCCACCTCCTGCCAGTTGTCAAGGCGGGTGAAGGGGATATCCTCGCGGAAGGCGGCAGTGAGCAGCTTTTCATTATCGCCGCGCAGCCCCAGAAGCTTGCGCGTGCGCGAGCCCATATAGGGGTTAGGCAGCGCGGAAAACGTCACATCCGTGCCCTCTTCGGGGAAGGAGAGCGCGAGGCCATAGTCGCCGTTTAGCTTCTGCACGGCGGCACGGTAGGTCTCATACGCGCCAAGAAGACCGTAGTGGTTGTCCACCTTTGAGCTGAACGCGGGCAGATGACCGAGCGAGTCGAAGATGGGACCCATGTCCACATGGGTGATGCCCTGTGCATCCATAGCGCTGTTGAGCGCCGCGAGCTCGGCGGCGGTGTAGGCGGAGCGGTTTTCGAGATAGGAGGGGTATTCATCCTCATAGTAGGCGTACTGGCAGGGGACGGCGATATAACAGTAATGCCCGCCGTAGGCTTCGATCTGATCGCGCAGCGCGGCGTTGTCCGCGGCGACATCCGCGGCTTTGCGCGCGATGTCGTCGGCGGTATCGGGCATGGTGTAGAGCTGCTCGAGCAGCGCGTCGTCCGTGACAACGATATCGTTGACCACGGGGCGGTGGAAGACGTTCAGATCGGCCCATGTGACGGCCTTGAGCGCGGGAGTTCGCCATGCGGCGTAGTCGCAGAACAGGGTCTCGAGGTCGTCGAAGACCTGACCGCTGAGGACCGATTCCGCCGTGATCTCGGGAAAGGCGGAGAGGTTGCGGTTTTCGTAGTAGGAGTAGCGGTTTTTCGGCAGCAGGATGGTCGCAGCCATCAGGACGAGCAGCACGCCGGAAAAGAGCAAGGCCATCGCCCATTCACAGATACGTTTCATGCGCAGACACCTCCTTTTTCAGAAGCGGAAATAGATAAAGGGATTGAACGAGCCCGTGACGAGCCTGCAGTAGGAAAGTGCGAGCAGTGCGAGGGAGGCGAGCTTCGGCCCCACGATGAGGATGCCGCGGGAGAGCTTGGTGTTACGCTTTTCAAGCGCCGTTTCGAGCAGGTTTTTGACCGGCAGGGCAGCAATGCAGCAGAGCAGCAGCTCCGGCCAGAATTCAAGCGCGTAGTACACGGCGCGGCTGTCGCAGAGGGCGGGGGCGCGGCCGAACATCGCGGCCATGTAGCACAGCGCAGCGCCGATATCGTCCGCGCGGAAGAGCACCCAGCTCAAAATGACGAGCAGCATGGCGTAGACATGCTGCAAAAGAGACGGAAGGCGCGAGAGCGCCTTACCCCAGAGAAACTTTTCGCCGATGAGCAGCACAAAGAACCACAGGCCCCACGCGATGAATGTCCAGTTGGCCCCGTGCCAGAGGCCCGTGAGTGCCCAGACGAGAAAGAGGTTCAGAATATTGCGCGCGCGGGAGCAGCGGTTGCCGCCGAGGGGAATGTAGACATAGTCGCGGAACCACGTGGAGAGCGAGATGTGCCAGCGCCGCCAGAACTCGGTGACGCTGCGGGAGACATAGGGATAGTTGAAGTTTTCAAGAAAGTGGAAGCCGAACATCCGGCCAAGGCCGATGGCCATGTCGGAATAGGCGGAAAAGTCGAAATAAATCTGAAACGTGTAGGCGACGGCGCCGAGCCACGCAAGGGCCACCGAGGGGGAGACGGCGGAAAAGGCGGCGTCGGCGATCTGCGCGACAGCGTTGGCGAGCAGCATCTTCTTAGCAAGGCCGAAGAGAAAGCGCACTGAGCCCGCGGAGAATTTGGAGACGGACTCGTGCCGCTCGTCGATCTCGTCTGCGACCGTGGTGTAGCGCACGATGGGACCGGCGACGAGCTGGGGGAAAAACGAGATATAGAGCGCGAGCTTGAGCGGATTTTTCTGCACGGCGACAGCATCGCGGAAAACGTCGATCACATAGCTGAGGCCCTGGAAGGTGAAAAATGAGATGCCGATGGGCAGCGTGACCTGCGGCACGGGGATAAAGGGCATCAGGGCGTGGAGCATTTCGCCGAAAAAGCCCGCGTACTTGAACCAGCCGAGAAGCCCGAGCCCCAGCACAGCTGCGAGCGTCACGCCTGCCTTTCGGACGGCGGGACGGTGCTTTGGCCCCGCGAGGAGTCCGCAGCAGTAGTTGATGACGATGGAGAGCAGCATGAGCAGCAGAAACTTTGGCCCGCCGCAGGCGTAGAAGGCGAGGCTGAACGCGAGCAGGATGAAATTCCGTGCCCCGCGGTACCGGCGCGGCACCATAAAATAAAGAACGAGCAGGCAGGGAAGAAAGAAAACAAGAAAGCTGACACTGCTGAAGACCATCGCAAACGAGCTCCTGTCGAATAGATTTTGTGTGCAAAGTTTCCTCAATATAGCACTTTTTTTCAAAAATTGCAAGAGCACCGCATTTTGCGTCGATTTGGACGTTTTTGGGGAAATGTCACTTGACAAAACGCACAAACATGGTAGAATACGATTCGGCGAAAGCCATAAGTGAATACTTCATCGAGAGTGGTTGAGGGATCGGCCCTATGACACCACGACAACCTGCCCGAAGAGGCAAGGTGCCAAATCCGACGAACGAATCGAAAGATGAGGAAGAGCAGAAAGCGCGATACTCTGTCGGTTCGACAGAGTATTTTTTGTTTTTCCCAACAACGAGAAAGGAAGAAAAAGAACCATGGCAAAACGTTTATTCACCTCCGAATCCGTCACCGAGGGGCATCCCGACAAGATCTGCGACCAGATCTCCGACGCGGTGCTTGACGCCATCCTTGAAAAAGACCCCAACGGCCGCGTGGCCTGCGAGACGACCGTCTCCACTGGCCTTGTCCACATCATGGGCGAGATCACCACGAGCTGCTATGTCGACATCCCGAAGATCGCGCGCGACGTCATCCGCGACATCGGCTACGACCGCGCGAAGTACGGCTTCGACTGCGACACCTGCGGCGTTATCACGAACATCGACGAGCAGAGCGGTGATATCGCGATGGGCGTCGACAACTCCTTTGAAAATAAGGAAAGCGGCGCGAGCGAGCTCGACAACGGCGCGGGCGACCAGGGCATGATGTTCGGCTACGCCTGCACCGAGACCCCTGAGCTCATGCCGCTCGCAATCTCTCTTTCCCACAAGATGGCAAAGAAGCTGACCGACGTGCGCAAGCAGGGCCTTGTCGACTATCTCCGTCCCGACGGCAAGACGCAGGTGACGGTCGAGTACGACGAAAACGGTAAGCCCGTCCGCGTTGACACCGTTGTCCTCTCCACCCAGCACGCGCCGGAGGCCTCTCTTGAGACCATCCGCAAGGACATGATCGAGCTTGTCATCAAGCCGACTGTTCCCGCGGAGCTGATGGACGAGAACACCAAGATTTATGTTAACCCGACCGGCCGCTTCGTCATCGGCGGCCCGCAGGGCGACAGCGGCCTGACCGGCCGCAAGATCATCGTCGACACCTACGGCGGCAGCGCCCCGCACGGCGGCGGCGCGTTCTCCGGCAAGGACCCGACGAAGGTCGACCGCAGTGCCGCTTACGCCGCGCGCTATGTCGCTAAGAACATTGTGGCCGCGGGCCTTGCCGACAAGTGCCAGGTCCAGCTCGCCTACGCTATCGGCGTTGCCCATCCCGTGAGCGTGCTCGTTGAGACGTTCGGCACCGGCAAGGTCGATGACGGTAAGCTCGAAGAGGCCGTCGAGAAGGTCTTCGACCTGCGCCCGACCGCCATCATCCGCGACCTCGACCTGCGCCGTCCCATCTACCGCCAGCTTGCCGCTTACGGTCACATGGGCCGCGAGGACCTCGGCGTTGCCTGGGAAAAGACCGACCGCGTTGACGCCCTGCTCGCGGCAGTCAAGTAAAAAAATTCGAAGACGTGACAAAAGCCGCCGACCTGATGGTCGGCGGCTTTCTTGCGTATCGAGGAAGGTTACAGGAAAGTCATTTAGTCGTGGTGCTCCTCGTCCCAGAGCTTTTCGGCCTCGGGGCGCCAGCATGCGGCGTAGGACTCGCACTTGTTGCACAGGTGCTCCACGCTCTCGGGCGCTTCCAGGTCGGTCGAATGCGCGCCGCTGCGCGCGACCATCTGGGGCAGATATTCGGGATTTTCCAGCATCGGGCAGGGGCGCAGGTGGTTGTTGTTGAACGGCTGGCCCTTGCGGTACTCCTTAAAAAGCGGCTGCTGGAGACATTCGAGGAAGCTCTTTTCACGGATGTTCGCACCCGAGTAATGGATGAACACGCAGGGCTCGACGTCGCCCGCGGCGTTGATGTGGCAGTAGAGCTTGCCGCCGGCGATGCAGCCGCCTGTGAACTCGCCGTCATTCTGGAAGTCGATGGCGAAGATCTCCTTGCCGCCGGTGAGACCGCGGATCTCGCGCACGCGGTCTTTCATATAGGCGCGCTGCTCGGGATTAAGCAGCAGGTCGGTCGTCGCGCCCATGCCGACGGGCATGTAGTGGAAGTACCAGGCGAAGAAGCAGCCCTTGGAGATGAGCATGTCGAGGAACTCGTCACTCGTGACGACCTTGTAGTTCTTGCTCGTGTAGCAGATGGACACGCCGAACGGGATATGGTTTTTGTGCATGAGGTCCATCGCGGCGAGCGCCTTTTCAAAATGTCCCGTGCCGCGGCGGCCGTCGTTGGCGTTCTCAAAGCCCTCGATGCTGACCGAGACGATGAAGTTGCCCACGCGCTTGAGCTCGTCGCAGAAGGCCTGGTCGATGAGCGTGCCGTTCGTGAAGGCGTGGAAAGCGATGTCGCGGTGCTTTTCGCACAGGCGGAAGATGTCTGCCTTGCGCATGAGCGGTTCGCCGCCGGTGAAGAGGCAGGCGTGGGTGCCGAGCTCAGCGCCTTCGGTCAGCACGCGGTCCATTTCCTCAAAGGTGAGGTTCTGCTTGTGACCGTACTCTGCCGCCCAGCAGCCCGCGCAGCGCATATTGCAGGCGCTCGTCGGGTCCATGAGGACGATCCAAGGGATGTTGCAGTCATACTTTTCGGAGTTTGTCCGCGCCTGCTGGAAGCCGCGGAAGCCGCCCTCGTAGGCGGCGGCCGTCAGGAAGGTCCTGAGAAGGTAGGGGTCGCACTCGCGCAGCAGGCGCTCGGCGTAGTGTGCCCACTTGCTGTCGGGGTCGTTTGCGATCTGGTGCAGCATCTCGAAGGTCTCCGGCGTCCAGACGCTGGAGTGGATCTTCTGGACCATGTTGACAAAGTCGTTTGCGACGGTGCAGACGTCCTTCTTCTGACTTTTTCTGATGAGGGAGTCGAGCATGGTCTCAAAGGCCTTGCGCTCTGCTGCATGGGCGATTTTTTCTGCTGCGTTCATAGTGTCACGATTCCTTTCCCTGCCCGCGGTGCGGGCATCCTAAAAATTCAGGAGGAAAGGGCGCGATCCTTTCCCTCCGTTGCCTGTGCGGCGATTTTCTGGAGCTTTTCCATGCGCGCATCGAGCTGTGCGCTGATCTCGGCGCACTCATAGAGCTCGCGCTCCACGTATTCCATTTCGGGGAGATTTTTCTTGTAGCGGATCTTATGCTCAAGGCTGGCCCACCAATCCATCGAGATCGTGCGGAACTGCACCTCGACCTTCATGAGCCGCTTCTGGTCATGCAGGAAGATGGGCGTTTCGACGATGAGGTGGAGGCTGCGGTAGCCGTTGGGCTTAGGGTTTGCAATGTAGTCCTTGCGCTCTAAGAGTGTGATGTCGTCCTGGCGCAAAAATGCCTCGGAGAGTTTGTAGATGTCGGCAGGGTGCGAGCAGATCACGCGCACACCGGCGATGTCGTTCAAATTCTTTTCGATGCTCTCCACCGTGAGCGGATAGCCGCGGCGCGTGAGCTTTTCCATGATGCTCTCGGGGGACTTGAGGCGGGTCTTGATCGTCTCGATGGGGTTGCGGTCGTATTGCAGCGAGAGCTCTTCATTGAGCACGTTGAACTTCGTCTCGACCTCCATGATCGCGCAGCGGTAATAGCTCATCAGCTCACGGTAGGGCTGGAAGTATTTCTGGACCCACTGCTGTACCTCACCGTGGGAAAAACGGGAGAGCAGCACCTGTTCAAGATAAGTGCGATCGACAAGCGGACGGATCGGCACTGTCATCAGCTCCTTTGTACTTAGCATTTCTTGTCCCACACGGAAAAATGCGGGCTTGCAGGAAAAGCATAGCAAAGAAGCGCCGCGCTTTCAATGGGCAGGGTGTAAACTTTTTTGTTCACGGCGCGAGAAGGGGACGCTCTCCTCGTTAACACCAACTTAACAAAGGAAACTGCCGAAAACTATGGACAAAAGGAGCCGCGTATCAGATTTTCAGACAGTGGCACGCAAATGTCACAGAAGACAAAATGAAAGAAAACGTCCTTTCCCGATGGAAAGGACGTTCGAAAAACGATGTTCTGGGAGCTTATGTACCGGTCACATGCGCCGTCATCATCTGCCAGAGGATGGAGAGCTGCTGTGTGGAGATGAGCACATAGGCCAGAATGAAGACGAACCAGAGCTTCTGCATGTTCTCCTCTTTTTTGCAGAGGAAATAGCAGTAGGAAAAATACGCCACGGCGTCCACGATCAAAACCGTGAGGAACATGACGAGAAAGCCCTGCTCGCTCTGCTCGGCGGTGCCGGTGTAGAGCGAGAGGAGAGAGTAATATAAAAACGTGGCGGTGAACGGCCACTTGAGCTTGCGCCAGTCGTGGATGCGGTCTTTCTTATTCATGGAAGCGCTCCTTTTTTGCGTTTTCCACAGTATACCCTGCGGCACGGCAGATTGCAAGGGGAAATGACCTTGCCAAGCGGGCGTGGGGTGTGGTAGACTGCAAAAAAGAGGTGATATACATGCTGGATACGTTGATTCGCGGCGCGAAGATCGTCGACGGCACGGGAAAGGCGGCGTTCACGGCGGACGTCGGCATTTTGGACGGCATGATCGAAGAGGTTGGAAATTTATCAGGTGCGCAGGCGTTCGAGACCATCGAGGCCGCGGGCCGCGTCCTGACGCCGGGCTTTATCGACATGCACCGCCACGCCGACGCGGCGCTGTTTCGCGAAGGCTTTGGCGAGGCGGAGCTCTGCCAGGGCCTCACGACGCTTGTGAACGGCAACTGCGGCATGTCGCTCGCGCCGCTCTCGGGCGCGCACGCGGACGAGTGCGCGAAATACCTCGCGCCCATCACGGGGAACATCCCGCCGGAGCTGCGCTTTGCGTCCATTGACAGCTATTTCAAGGCGGCGCAGGGGCGGGGACTGCCGCTCTCGTGCGCGGAACTCATCGGCATGGGCACGCTGCGCACGCTTGCCGCGGGCTTCACGACGGGAGATTTGTCACCGCTCGAGCTGCGCGATCTGCACTATCACATGGAAGCGTCGCTGGCCGACGGCGCGTGCGGCGTGTCGCTCGGCCTTGGCTACGCGCCGGAGATCTTTTACTCGACCGACGGGCTCATCCGCGCGCTCGCGCCGCTGCACCGGAGCGGCGTGCCCATCTGTGTCCACATGAGGCAGGAGGGCGACGGCGTCGTCGATGCGCTGCGCGAAATGCTCGAGGTCGCCCGCGCGCTGCAAACGCCGCTGGAGGTCAGCCATCTCAAGGCCATCGGAGGGCGCAACGCACGAAAGACCGTGCCGGAGATGCTCTCGCTGATTGAAAGGGCGCGGGAGGACGGGCTTGACGTCATGTGCGACGTGTACCCCTACACTGCGGGCTCGACACAGCTTATCCACGTGCTGCCGCCGGAATTCCAGGAGGGCGGCACGGAAGCGCTGACCAAGCGCCTGCTCGACGATGCTGCGCGAAAGGAAATGCGCGCGCGGATGGAGGCGGGCAGCGACTTTGAGAACATCACGCTGCTCGTCGGCTTTGACAATGTGATCGCCATCGGGCTTCAGATGGACGAATACCGCCGCTTTGAGGGAAAATCCGTCGCCGAGATCGCGCAGACGCTTCAAAAAGACCCGTTCGACGCGCTCTTTGACCTGCTGGCGGCGGAACAGTGCAATACGGGAATGATCGACTACATTTCAGACGAGGAGGACGTGCGGGACATCCTGCGCACGCCGTTCTCGGGCGTCATTTCGGATGCGACGTACCCCAGCGGCGGGCGTGTCCACCCGCGCGTGTACGGCACATTCGCGCGGCTCATTGAAAAATACGTCGTGCAGGAGCGCGTGCTCACGCTTGAGCAGGCCGTGCACAAGGTGACGGGGCATGCGGCGGACCGCTTCGGCTTTGAGAAAAAGGGCGTCATCGCGGCGGGCATGGACGCGGACCTTTTGCTCTTCTCGCCCGAAAATATCCATGAGCAGGGCACGTACGCACGGCCCAACCTGCCTGCGACGGGCTTTGACGAGGTATTCGTGCTCGGCGAGCGCGTGATCGAAAACGGCGTGTACCGCGGCGGCAGCAGCGGCGAGATGCTGGGAGCGCGGATGGGATACTGAAATCTTAAAGAAATTTTCAGGTGTATTTTCGCCGCCGTATGATATGCTGGCAAGGACGACAAATTTGCGGAGGCTGGATCAAGTGGAGCACTTTTGGGATACGGTGGATACGATCGGCGAGGGCTTTGGCTTTTCGCTCTTCGGTGCGCGGCATCTGGTGACGCTTGCGCTGTATATCGGCTTTGCCGCGCTGAGCTGCAAGCTCTACAAGGCGGCGGACGGGAAGAAACGGGCTCAGCTGCGGGGGCTCATTGCCGTTCTCCTGCTCGCGGACGAGGCGTTCAAACAGATCGGTTTGCAGATCGGCGGGAATTTCAACTGGGACTATCTGCCGCTGCACCTGTGCTCGATCAACATTTTCCTTATCGCGCTGCACGCATGGAAGCCGAGCAGGCTGCTCGACAATTTCCTCTATTTTATTCTGTATCCCCGCGGCGACGGCGGCACTGCTGTTCCCGACGTGGACGTCGCTTCCGGCGGCGAACTTCATGTTCTGGCATTCGACGAGCGTGCACATTCTGCTTGCGGCCTATCCCATCATGCTGTTTTTGGGCGGTGATATCCGGCCGAGCGTCAGGTACATGGGCAAGTGCTTCTTGCTGCTGCTGGCGATGGCGGTGCCGATTTATTGCGTCAACCTGCTGCTCGATACGAATTTCATGTTTCTGATGTATGCGCCGGACGGCAATCCGCTCGCGTGGTTCCGTGACCATGTCGGCTACCACTGGATCGGCTTCCCCGTGCTGCTCGTGGCGGTGTTCGCGCTGATGGACGTGCCAATCATGCTCAAAAAGCGGAAAGAGGATAAATTGCTCAGCGCGGTAAAATAAAAAAGCGGATAGGTCAAGGAAATATCAAGCCCCATGTTCGCGCTGTCAAGGTGTCGCGCATGGGGCTTTTTGCAGATCGGGGTTCTGTACGCAGTAAAACGGTCAGGTTCTCGTATATAAAAATGTTTTTTCGTTGAGAAATATGGTATACTCGGCTCAACAAATGGTAGTGGCCAGTGTACTCCATGAGGATGGTCGTGGGTTCTCCAAGTCCCTT
>ERZ773193.684-NODE-684-length-50503-cov-14.352244_pt1 | contig 50503 bp, 49 predicted proteins | sample MGYA00511110_ERZ773193 | MGnify/ENA primary metagenome ERZ773193 (study PRJEB29015, sample SAMEA2737784) | human gut metagenome | biome: human gut; feature: human-associated habitat; material: faeces | place: China | collected 2012 ... | reverse complement strand
AGCCGTTCGCGGAGCTGCTGCGCAGCATACTCGCGGAGAAATTTCACATCCTGACCAGCACTGGAGCGCTGAATCTCCAGTTATTTGACTGCAAATACGAGGATGTCCGAAAGGCGGCTGTCTTGCAGACGCTTGAGGCGATCTTCTCTCGGCACTGATGATTTTAGAGAATATTGCTTCTGTAAAAATCAAATAGACATACTTTCGGCCAGCAGCCAATTTCGCTGCTGGCCGACTTTTATATGCACGATCTGCCCGGCTTTCAATTAAGACGCTCCCATTTTCATAATTTACAGAAAATTCACAGGTTCAAGTGGTCTTTTTGTCGTTTTGCGGTGCGTATTGTTATAGAAGGCTTTGGAGGACAAACCTATGAGGACAGCCATCCAGCAGCTTGCAGAATTTCTGACCGCCTGCCGCGGAAACTGGCGAAATGCCTGCTTCATCTTCTGCGGCGTCTGCAAATGTCATTCGCCGTGTTCCGGCTATCTGATGAGCGCAGATGCCGGCGGCAAGCCTGTTTTGATTCCCGCTGCCGAATATGAACGTCTCACCGCGCAGCGGATCGACCCAAGCGAATGCCGCGGCAACCTCTCCCGCAGCGCCTTTGAGGATATTTATGCACTATATCTGAAGCTGACGCGAGGGCTGTCATTTACATCCCACCGGACACTAGATGACTGTATTGACCAGGCTTGTCACCCGCGGGCTGGTTGCGGAGGGGCGCGGCGGCAGCGAGTATGAAGCCCTCTATGATCTTCTTTCCTGTTTGTATATCGCGCTGGTATCTGCAAATCCGTTTCTGCGGTTCGGCGCGTTTTTGAAGCTCTGGATTTGGGACGGTGCGCCGTTCTCTAAAGCAATTCGCCTGTTCTCCCGTCCGAAGCACAGCGCAGAGGAACGACAGATCGTGCGGCTGGCGAATCAGGCGCTTCTCAGCAGTGCGGAATTGATCAAATGCGCGGAGCGCGGTGTGCGGACGCTTCGCTCCGACGAGCAGCTCATGGACTGCCTGTATGACGATGAATTGACCACCAGCGAGAATCTGCCCATCCTGATGGCCGCGTCCCGGCAGGCGCGCCCTGTCTCGGCGGCAATCGCAAACCTGTATCTGCACAAGCAGATCGTCTTTGAGCGGTGCTGAATATGAAAAAGCTCCTCACGTGGCCCGCGCCGCTGCTTCAAAAGTGGCTGTTGTCGCTGCTGCTCTGCTTGCCGTTTCTGGCTGCGGCCATCATTTCCGCATTCTCCGGCGACCGGACGTTTCTGATCCTCAGCGCATTGCTTTTGTTTTTTTGCGGCGTTCGCTGTGCGGAGCTTTATGTACTGCTTGCAAATGAGCGCTACCGTGCAGAAGACGGTGTCTGCCTTGCAGTTTCCAGCATTCCATTTCAGCACCAGCGCAGGGTTACACTGCAAAGAGCGAACGGTAATCATATTGTCTTCTGTGTTGAAAAGAACAAGCGGCTATCTGTGGGGCAAACCTATCGGGTTTATTTGCCGACCGGTACGGTCGTCAGTGAGGTCAAAAAAGCATATCTGCCGCAGCCCTGCGCGTTGGCAGTCGAGAAAATTGAACCCGTGTCTTTCGATTGTGTGAAATCAGCAGACTGAACCTCTTGGTTTCTTGAAATTGTTGTCCGCCTGTTTTCGTTGATTATTTTTCCGCAGTTTGCTATACTATAAATGAGAATGATGTAAGGAGGTGCTTACCATGCCCGTTGATGAGATTGAAGTCATAAAACAAAAGCTGGTCGATCAGATCAAGCCGATTGGCGTTTATCTGTTTGGCTCTTTTGCCAACGGTACCGCGCACGCCGACAGCGATTTTGACTTCTACATTATTGTAGATGACAGTGAGAAGGATCTTCACGCCGTAGCCACTTCTGCATACAAAGCGATTCGCGGCGTGAAGCAGCGCCCCGTGGATATTTTGGTTGGCACAAAAAGCCGCTTTGACGAACGTAAGAATCAGTTCACCGTAGAAAACGAGGTATTCCACAAAGGAGTTCTGCTCTATGGATCAGCAAGTTAAACAGTGGATTGACTATGCCGCGCAGGATTTAGGCGTTGCCCGGCATCTTTTTGAAAACTATCATCCCAAGCCGCTCGAAATCGTCTGCTAATCGCACATCGGATGTCTCTAATGGTTAATAAATAACTGCTGTCCGCAGTATTATACTTAGGATGACCGGAATTTGAAAGGAACTATACAGGCATGAAGCCATATAAGTTATTTATCTTAGTTTTATCAATGCTAATGACCCTCTTATGCTCCTGCGATGGGTTCATCGCCAATCATAGCATTCCAGAGCATTCTCCGGGAATGCCTGATAAGACTACTACAAACAGGTTTTCTGATTATGACAAATTTCCACTCCCATATGAAACAGCACTGAAAGTTAGTTCAGATGGAGAGCAGTTAATTCTATCTAAACAGCAAGCGCTTGAAGACTATGATGCCTTATGGGAAATGTTGGAGGATAATTACCCATATTTTGAAACGATAAAAAATGAACTGGGGCTGGATTGGAGGGAGGTAAGGGATACTTACCGTACTGAGCTGATAAGTGTGTGTAGGGGATCCTCCATACTTCAGGATAATTATATAAATGTAATCAATAACTGCTTGAATCAGTTTGAAAGCATAGGCCATCTATATGTCATTCAACCGTTTTTGTATCAACGCATGGTCGATTCTTTTCGATCGGTAGTGGAATCGAGCGGAGAGAATCAGAACCCCGACAGTAAAGAAGGAGTCGATATGCTATCCAGGATACTATCCATAATAGAAAGCCAAAAGGTCAAAACCTTTTATGACTATTATAAAAACTTAATACCAAGCCACACACCTGCCTCTACCGAAGGTAGTACACAGCTATACCCGCAAGAACAATCATTGTATGAAGAAGTCAGACAAACGATTATAGAGGCTACGGTTGGAGAAGATATTCCTTACATAAAAATTACAGGTTTCCTTTGGTCGTCTCCAGAATGTACGCCGATTGCGATCAAGATGATTCAGGATTTTTTTGAAGCAAACAGCGAGGCGGATGATATAATCATAGACATACAGGGAAACGGTGGAGGGAACGACGTCGTGTGGATGGATGGAATCATATCACACATAAGTTGCGAGCCTTTGATACAATATGGTATGATCGGTGTTAAGGATGGCAAGTTTAACCGTTTTATGTGGGATGCAGAGCAGCCGTTTCCGTCCGAGTTTCAAGAAATCGATAGCGAGACTTGGAATAAGACATTTCCGGATTTAAATATGGAAGATTTCGGTCATCTGAAGTTTTACAGTTACGAAAACACTTGCACGCAACACGAGGATAACATTTGCTTTCAAGGTCAATTATGGATGTTGATTGACAGTAGCAATTACTCCGCTTCTGATGCATTTGCTTCCTTTTGCAAGGCTACGGGCTTTGCAAGGCTTGTAGGCGAAACAACGGGCGGAAACGGACGTGGGGGGCAGCCATATACATTTGCCTTGCCTAACAGCGGACTGCTCGTGTACTTCGACCCATATTTTTCTTTAAATCCTGACGGAAGCTGCAACGCCATTGCAGGCACAAGACCGGATATTGAAACTAAGGCAGGAATGACCGCGCTGGAAACTTGTCTTGAAGCGATAGGGCGAGACAAAGATTAAACAGCTGAGGATATAGCGTATTGAGGTGGATCGCAATGAAACAGATATTTAACTTTTGTGGCAAATACCTTATTATAAATCACTGATCGACGATGCATTCTACGGCTCTATCATCGGCGCGCTGGAAAAAGAGATACGACAGATGGGCTACTACACCATGTTGCTGATAGAAAACGACAGGGACGCCATCTACCAGGCGGTGAAATCCTGGAACATGTCTGGCCTGATTACCATCACATTCCCCTGGCAGGACTACCACTGCCAGCAGTCTGCGGAAAAAGCGATCAAGGCTGTGATTGTCTCTCTGCACTGGCCCACCGGGATTCCCAAAAGCCACGATCTTTCTTTTCTGCTGAATCAGATTCACAACTATATCTCCATCCCGGATGCAATCGGCGATGCTGCAGATGCCCTAACGCCATTTGGTACCATGACACGATATCCGAACGAACTGACTGTCGAGGAGCATCATGCAAAACAGGCAATCGCATTTGCAGAGTAGATTCTAAATTGGACAGCATCTGCTTTGCGATAAAGCAAAAATCACAGTTGCATAACCGAAGCGGCCGCAGATCTGCGGTCGCTTTTTTCTGCATTTTGCAGAAAAATACTATTGCCGCCCTATTTTATAAGTAGAGAATATTCTTCGTCCATCGCAGAATCTATATACGGTGTTATTGCAATTGACAATCGCAAGATATTGTGCTACTATATTTATGTAATTGATATTTGTGCAGTTCATCGGAACGCAGACCGTATGGTCTGTGCGTGGGGCTTCTCACATTGCACACGTTGTCAGGCTTGTATTTGAGTGCTGGTAGCATGGTATTTGCCCGCAAGGGGTAGATGTCGCTGCCGGCATTTTTTATATAGATATTCATGCCGGTGGCAGAAAGGAGTGTTATGGCAAAAGCAAGTCTCATCGGGCTGATCACGCAAGGCCCGGAATTGCAGCACAGCGCCAAGGGTGAACCCTATGTCCGCTTTTCCGTAGCCGAGTACGTCGGCTTCGGTTTGCAGCGGCACACACAGTTTGTTGACGTGTGGGCATGGGGCTACATGGCGCAGCGGCTTGCAAAGTGTACTTTGAGCAACGGCGATTTTATCTTTTTGAGCGGCACGTTGGAGCTGGAAGAGTTCACAAAGAAAGACGGCGTCACAAAGGATAAACGCTTGAAGCTCAGATTGGACGATTGGGCGCCTGTTCCGCAAAAGCGGGAAACAGTCCGTCCAGTACAGAATGAAACAGAGGTTTTTCCAGTCACCGCCGAACAGATCGACGGTGACCGGGAGGAACTGCCGGAATAAATCCGGCGCAGCGGAAGAGGAACCGCACCAGATGATTCAGAAATGATTCGTCGGTGCGGTTCCTCTTTTTTTGTTTTTCTAGAAAATGTATTTGAAAGGTGGCAATTTTTTATGAAACGATCCAGTCCCCTTTGGGGTAGTGTCTCTGTCCTGATCGGTGTGGTCATTGCGATTTTAGCGCTGGTGCGCGGTGCATGGCTCGTCCCGCTTTTGCTCCTGACCTTTACGGCGTGGGGTCTGTGGGTGGTCATGTTCCAGCTTCAGCCCGCGTGGGATTCCATCCGCGGATATTGGTCAATGCGCCGTGTTCATAAAATCAGGCGGGCGGTGTCCTTCCTCTGGACTGAGGTGTTGCCGAGATGGTAGCTTGGATAGACGAAATTGTCAAGTCATACCTATGCGTTGAAACAGGCACAAACATTACGATGAAGTCTGTTTTGTAGGTTTAATTATTGAACAGAATACAAAAGCCGCAGATGTCAAGTCTGAATTGCGCCAAATTTTCATCGTATATTTCGTCACTTCGCGCATAGTCAGCCACAGCATCTTGTGGTATCATACTCCCGTTTGTTTGACGCCAACGTCCAAAGGAGGAGTATCATGCAATACACCGATAACGAAGCCGCTTTGATCGGCGGCCTGATTTCCAACTACTTTCTTCGTCCGGCAGTTTCCGCCGCACTGAAGGATTCCTATATTCATGTGCTGGAGCATCTGCGCGCAGGCTGGGTGTCTGCTGCTGATCTCAAGCAGATCCAAAAGGCGCTGACGTTCCTGATGCCGACCTGCCAGATGTCCAGAGAGGCCCAGCGCGACCTGATGGGTGCCAGCCTGAAGACGACTGCGCTGCTGAGTTCCTGCCGCTGAATGCGAAAAACACAAATTGCCAGAACCGCTGCCGGCTTACACGCCGGTAGCGGTTTCCCATATTGGAAAGAGCGCCCCGAAGGGCGCTCCTCGCAGATGAAACAGGTCACATACGGAATTTACGGATGCACAGGAAAAGCTGGATGCAAAGTTCTTGATACAGGTCCTCATCCCATACACCGTCAATAACGGATTCCTTGGTCAGTAATGGTTGGTACATTGCCAGAATTTTCTCGTTCGCGAGGTCATCTCCGCTTTTGGCAAGAATCAGAAGCTCGTAGAAATTCATGTTTCCTCCTCCAGTTTCTCGCGGATGCGGCTCAGTGCGCGATAATAGAACGCCGCAGCGCCTTTATATCCAATCTGTAATTCCTGTGCGAGCTCGGTAAACGAGCGCTCCTCCAGAATTCTCGCCAGCAGAATATATCTTTCACGCTTTTGAAGCTGGTCAAGTGCTTCGAGGACTGCTCTGCACTCCATCAGCAGCTCCATTCTTCGGAAGTATTCATCGTCCCATGCTTTTGCCGAGATGGGCTGCCGGTCAGGTTCCATCGGTCGTTCATGCTGTTGCTGTCTGTGACGCTGGGAAAGGCAGGCATTCTTTCTTCGCTTCAGCGCGACTTGAAGATAGGCGGTAAATTGGTTCTGAACCTGATATTTTTCACGGCTTCCGTCATTTTTATATTGCATGATTCACCCTCCGTATCCGTCTGTTTTCTGGCGAACAGGACGGTATACGGGGGATTTCTGCACCGATTAGGCCGAAAAAAGCGTAAAAAGTCACAGCCGGTTTCAAGTTTGCACAAGAAACCGGCTGCATGAATGAATCGTATCAGTTCATCTGCACGAGTTCTAATATATGATATGCTGGAATAAAAAAACTACATTTCTCTTCTCCGCAGCAGATTCATTCAAACCGCAAACGCTATGCGCTTCGTTTTTATCAAATTAGTACTGGTTCAGTTTGTATCCGCGCACAGCGGGCCTGCCAGCTCCTGCATGAAAAACAGCTTGCCGGGCATGGTCGGAATGCGGCTGGAGGTCACGGCTTTCGTGGGGCCGTAGCGGAGGGTCATCCAGAAGCTCATGCCCTGCCACTGCATGCCGCGCGACAGCACGCCGTCCGCGCCGCCGATGGCGTAGTCCGAGCCGAAGATGATCTTCGGGCCGATGGTGTTCGCATAGCACGGAATGAGCGGCCACGAGGAACGGAAGGACGTGATGGCGTTTTGCTCGATGGTGAATGGGTGGAGTCTCGCCCCGATGCGGCACGGCTCTGCCAGCCATGCTTCCTCGGTTTCATATTCATCGGCAAAATGCGGCTCCCAGAACGCGATATGGCACATGCGGCCAATGCCGTAGACCAGCACCTGCTTCGCGCCCTCGGCCTTCAGTGCGGCGATCTTCTCCGCGTAGGTCGGCAGATTCTCTTTCGTTGCGAAATTACGCTGGTCTTCCGGAACAGTCAGCTCGCCGAGCGGCCCGTAGAAGGCGTTTACCATGGCATTCTGGAACGCAGCCGGGTCAGAGGCGGGCAGCGTGTTGCCCGCGGCGTCCGACCACTCATCCATGTTGAAGCCGTAAACGTGCTTGCAGTCCACGTTCCACTCCTTCAGGAAATAGACCGCCCACTTGTACATCCCCATCGGGCCGACCGGCAGGATGAGGATCAGCTTGCGGCCTTCCTCCTTCGTCTTGCGGACCTGCATGGCGATCTCGTGGCCCATGTACGCGCCGAATTCTTCGAGGTTTTCGCAGGCAATCGGCTGAAACGCGGGGTTCCAGAACGGCTGCGGATGTGTGACCGACTCGGGCGGCTGCGAAACGCAGTCCGCAATTTTTTCAATATCCCAGCCCTTCGGGAAAACTTCTGCAAAATAAGAGCCTTTCAGGGTATCCGTCATGTTCATAGCTGTTTCTCCTTCCGTTTACAGGTCAAATAGTTTCTTTTCATCATTGGAGCGGTACGCAAGCTCGATCACGCGCTGCACCTGCACCGCGTCGGACGCCGGAACCTCCAGCGGGCTGCCAGTCAGGATCGAGTTGGAAAAGCTCTCGATCTCCCGCGCGTACATGTCGCCGGATTCTGTATGCAGCTCCGTGCGTTCTGCGCCCGCATGATCCTGCTGCGCATCATAGCCACCCTGCTCCGTCAGGAAGATCGCGTCGATCGTGCCGCCGTCAACCTGGCCGATCACGCTGTCGCCGAGCAGCCGTCCGCGTTCGCCGAACACCTCCAGCCGCCATTTGGCCGCGTTATCCGGGATGTTGAAATTGGACTGCACCACGCACTGGCAGCCGTTCTGCATCCGCATCAAAACCGTCGAGGAATCGTCCACCTCATAGTGGAACGTCTGCGTGCCGTGCATGGCCGCGACCTCCGCAGTCTTGCTGCCGAGCACATATTGCAGCAGGTCGATGCAGTGCACGCCCATATCCACCAGCGCGCCTCCGCCGCCCTGCGTCTTTTTCTGCCGCCACGCGCCGGGAATATCCGGATACCAGCAGGTAAACTGCGCGTAGGCAGAGACGGGCTTGCCGATTTTCCCTTCGGCGATGGCCTTCTTCATCGCCTGAATGCAGGCGCCGAAGCGCATCATAAAGCCCGCCGCGATCAGCACGCCCTTCTCTTTGCAGTGCTCGACGACCTTCTGCCCTTCCGCCGCCGTCATTGCCAGCGGCTTTTCGATCAGAATGTGCTTGCCCGCATCTGCCGCAGCCATCGCCTGCTGTGCGTGCAGAAAAACCGGGGACGCGATATAGACCGCGTCGATCTCCGGATCGTTCAGCAGTTCCTCCGCAGACGTATACGCTTTTTTGCAGTTCCATTTCGCGCGGCAGCTTTCCGCCAGCTCCGGCGTGATCTCCATGACGGCGACCAGCTCTGCATTTTCGCACTGCATCATACCGGGGATCGTCCGGCGCTGGGCAATGCCGCCTGCGCCGATAACGCCCCAACGAACCTTTTTCATAGCTATGTATCCTCCCTTGCTTACGGCAGCAGATTTTCTGCCGCCATTCTCGGATAGACGGTATAGGGCCGGAAGCCCTCGGCATACGCGGCTCCGCACTGATACCCGCGGTATTTGGAGCAGGTGCGCACCATGTCCGCAAAATCAATGTTGTCATGCTCCAGCATCCAGTCCAGCTGCGACCGGTGGCAGCGGAGCGCCGCCAACTTCGTCTCGATCTGCTCCGTGATATCCACATAATGCGTCGGCTGGAAGCCGACGCCCGCCAGCGTATCCATAAAGAACACCGGGATAAAGCTGGAATACGGCTCAAATCTGCGCGGGCGGTGACTCAGGCCGGAGCAGAAGCTGCCGTTGGTCACGATGCGGCTCGTCTCCGTGTGATCCTGCATGTAATCCGTATCATTGTGTGTAATAATGACGTCCGGCCTCGTGCAGCGGACGACGTCCGCCATTGCGTCCATGACCGCCAGGTCATGACTGTTGACCAGCATATCCCCGACATTCAGGTTGAACGTCTGCTTTGCGCCGATAATCTTCGATGCCTCTTCAAATTCCTCCGCGCGCATCGCCGCCAGAGGCTCCGGCTCAATGACCACATGGCCCTGATTGCCGTTCGCCACATGGCAGGTGTAGACCTCCGCGCCCTGCTCGACATATTTCCGAAGCGTACCCCCGCAGGCGATCTCCAGATCGTCTGGGTGGCAGCCGACTGCCAATACTCTCATGATTGTCCCATCCTTTTTTAAACATGCACGTTTTGCCTGATTCCCTATATATTCAACATACCGCGCTCGAATTATTTTGTCCACTAAAATAAATCAAAACGTCCAGAGTTTAGCCAATCAATTCATACGAAAGGCCCCTGATGCACTGGATTCTCGCATCAGGGGCCTTTCGCGCCGGAAGACGCTCAGAAGTCATATTCGATTTTGACCGGCATGCCGGTTTTGCTGGATTCGACGGCGGCAAGGCTGGCCTTGACGGTCTTTGCGCCCTCAATAGCCGTGGTGTGGATGGGCTTGTCGTTGACGATGCAGTCCACAAACTCGTCCAGTTCGCCCGCTGCATTGTGGTTGTTCACGGTGACAGGATACTCAATCGGGATCGCATGAGACTGCGGCAGATCCGCAAACAGCGTTTCGCCGTTGCCGACGCCATCCTTGAACACGGTCATGTGGTTGCTGGTGTTGTCGGTGATGATGGTGCCCTTCGTTCCGTAGAATACGCTGCGCATCGTATAATTGCGCTTGCAGCCGGTGGAGACGAACACCTTACCGATCACATTGTTCGGGAATTTCATAATGGCGATGGTGCAGTCGTCGGTCGGATAGTTTGGCAGCATCTTGTGGTTCGCGTAGGCGAAAACCTCCGTCGGGTCGCCGGCAATCCAGCGGGCCAGATCGACCGCATGGCAGCCTCCGCCAAGGAACCCATGACGCAGCGGGTCAAGACGCCACGGCAAATCAATTTTTGAGTAATCATGTGCATACTCGGTTTCCACAAAGAACAGTTCGCCGATCTCGCCGCGGTCGATGAGTTTTTTTGCCTCGACAAAGCCCGGCGTATAGCGGCAGATCTGACCAACCATCATCTTGGTTTCGGCGGCCTTTGCAGCGGCAATCATCTCGCTGCATTCGTCAAGCTTCAGCGCCATCGGCTTTTCACACAACACATGTTTCTTCGCGGCCAGTGCCGCAAGCGTGATCTCCTTGTGCGTCTGATCGGGCGTGACGATAATGACAGCATCGATTTCCGGATCGTTCAAAACGTCGCGGTAATCCACTGCAGTCTTTTCTACGCCGAATTTATCAGCTGCCTCATGCAGAAGCGTTTCGTTGAGATCGCAGAGCATGGCAAGCTCGGTGTTCGGATTGTCCATAACAGCCTGCATATGGACCTGCGCCATGATGCTGCAGGAAATGACACCAATTTTGAGTTTCTTTTTCATAACAGTTCCCTCTCTGATAGACGTGTAGATGATTTACTTTGTGGAGCCGGCGGAAATACCCATGATGATCTGCTTGGAGAGGATCAGGTAAATCGCAATTGCCGGAACCGCTGCGATCAGGATACCAGTGAGCTGGAACGGCGTGTCCGCATTGTACATGGAGACAAGGCCGTCCAGCGCTGGCATGACCAGCCGCTTGTTGACGCTCTTAATGATGACCATCGGCGGCAAAAGATCATTCCAGCTGGAGATAAAGCCCATGATGGTACAGATCGCGATGGCGGGCTTGCCCATGGGGATCATAATGTGGAAGATCTTTCGGAAATAGCCGCAGCCGTCGATTGCCGCAGCCTCAAGCAGTTCATTCGGAATACTGCGGAAGCTGGACGACAGGAGCATGATTGAGCTTGGAATCCCGATCGTGCCGGTAACAAGGATCAGTCCGCGATAGGTATCGATCATGTGCAACTTCGTCAGCATGGTATACACCGGGATCATGATGACCTGAAACGGAATGAACATGGCTGAGATAATGAGCGGATACATGGCATTCTTTCCGCGAAACCGCAGCTTCGCAAACGCATAACTGGCGAAAATGGCCAGAGGCATGGTAAATACCAGCTTCAGAACCGTTACCAGGAGCGTATTGAAAAGATACTGCCCGATCTTGAAATTCTTGAAAATGATCAGATAGTTTTCAAAATGTCCCTTCAGCAGATCGACGGAGAACATGTCCTTCATATATTCCGCCTGCGACTTCAGGGAGTTGACGCCCATGAAGTACAGCGGATACAGGTAGGAAACTGCCAGCAGGATCAGAATCAGGTAGATCAGAATATTCGCCGGAATTGAACGTTTTTCAAGCTTCTTTCCCATGCCGTCACCTCCAATCATCGGCTCTGTTGCTCATACGCATCTGAATGACCGTGATTGCCGTGATAATCAGCAGCAGAATCACGGAAAGCGCACACGCCTGGCCGAGTTTGGTTCCGTTAAAGCCCTTGACGTAAACCATATAGTCCAGTGTCGTCGTTTCATAGCCGGGCCCGCCGTTGGACAGCGAGTAGATCAGCGGGAAAATACCGGTGAAGATCCAGATCATGGCGCTGACAAACGAGTATTCCAGTGTGCGAGCCAAAAGGGGAATCGTGATACTGAAAAGCCGCCGCCAATAGCCTGCGCCGTCGATGGTCGCCGCCTCCAGAATACTGGGGTCGATACCGGTCAGACCGCCGAAGATGATCAGCACCTGCCAGCCAATGTTGCTCCAGACCAGACAGAGGAACACGACGAAGCGCGCGCTCGGGCCGGAATTGAGCCATTCGATTGCCAGCGCGTCAAGCCCAATGGCACGCAGAACCTCGTTCAGCGGGCCGGAGTAGCTAAACATGATCTTGTACAGAAGGCCGACGACCGTCATGGAAATGATCGAGGGAAGATAATATACAAGCCGGAAAAATCTCCAGCCGGGTATGCGGTCATTTAAAATTACGGCGATGATCATGCCGATCAGCGCCTGTACGGGAATTGTCAGGAGAAAGACGCCGGTGTTTTTCAACAGCGTCCAGAAATTCGGGTCAGAGAATATGCGGATGTAGTTCCGCAGGCCGACCGGATCGCTTTTGAACATTCCATCCCAGTTGGTAAAGCTCTTTACAATCACCATACCAATGGGGTACGCACAGACCAGCAGTTCCAGTGCAAGCACCGGCAGAACGGACAGCCATCCCTGCCGGTTTTCCCGCCGCAGCAGCGCGCTGTGTTTTCCAGATTTCATGGTTCACCTCTGCTTTCAATCATCCGCAGCGCAGAGCGCTGCGGGTGACCGTGTATCTGTGCCGCACGGCACAGAGCTTCACATTTTCCGTCAGTCAAGCTGTGCGTCGTCCATTGCCCGTGTCAACTCGTCCAGCGACATGTTGCCGACCAGGACCTGGCACGGCAGAGAGCAATAGATGTTTACCACATCGGCACTCAGGCAGTTGTCCGGCCAGAAGTAGAGGCCGCCGGCCATCTCGACCGCCTGCGCAAAATAGGGATCGTCCGTCCTGCCGATATCCGCGGCGGTGATATCCGTGCGGATCGGTATGGCGGTATTCTTGGTATACATGGAGACCATTTCGTCGCGCGAAAGCAGGAACTTTACAAACTCGACCGCCATGTCGGGATTTTCGCTGAAGTTGGACACGCCAAGCGCCGCGCCGACGCCGCCGACAGCAGTATCCGTATCGATGAGTGATTCATCCGCAGTGGGAACCGGCAGCATGCCGAAATCATCGCCGAGCGCTTCATGATAGGTTTCATAGTCACCGAAATAGAGCGTATGAAGCGCGCTGCCGCCCTGAAGGAACACGTTGTAATTGTCGGTAGAGGTAGCGGTATCCTTGTTCAGCCATCCGTTGTCATAGAATTTCTTGTATTCGTTCATCATGAACTTGAAACCCTCGTCATCTGCGAAGGAAACCTGTTCATCTGTGTGGGCAAGAATGCCGTCAAGACCACTGATCTGCTCCCACCACATGCTGAGGCAATACAGAAGCAGTCCGGGATAGCTTTCATCTAGGTGCAGGGGCTGAATGCCTGCGTCGCGGATCGCGTCAAGCGCCGCATAGAATTCATCAATAGTACGCGGCGGGTTCGCTTCAAAGTCAAGTCCGGCCTGCTTGACCAGCGACTTGTTGTAGGCAAAGCAGGCAACACTCTGTCCACAGTACGGCATACCGTAAATCGTGTTATCTGCATTCATGCCCTCGGCGCAGGTTTCCCAGCCGACGACCTTCGTGCGCAGATCTTCGTCCAGATAGTCGTTCAGCGGCAGCAGTCCGTCTTTGAGCGAGATCAGCGCCGGGCCATTCACAAAGCAGGCAATATCCGGGCCGTACCCGGCGCGAGTCGCTGCCTTGAAGTCATTCATCAGCTGCGCATTGTCATTATACGCATTAATCTCGATGGTCACATTGGGGTGCAGCTCACGGAAGCGTTCGATGGCCTGTGAGATGTACCAGGTCTCCTGCCCTTCCTTCAGCTCGTTCGGGCGGATCATGTCGTTGCAGCTCCAGAGCGTCAGCTTGATGGGCTTGCTTTCGTCTGTCGTCTGCTCTGCCGGAGCCTGCGCATCAGACGTATCCGGTGCTGCAGGTGCGGCGCAGCCCACAATGCCAAGCGCCAGTACAAGCACCAGCGTGAGAGCCAGAAATTTGCGTACATGTTTCATTTTCATTCCTCCGCTTTCTTTTTTGGGGATCGCTGCTCATAGTTTAGTGGAAGCATCTGCGAAATAACATACAGCTTCTTGCATAAAATATCGTTTTTTTGTTCAAACGGCCGCCCGCTGTGCCGCGCTGCAAAAATAACGATTTTTTGCTGCAAAAAATCGCCGCAGCTGAACTGCGGCGATTTTCTACGGCATTTCCTGTCCGTCCGGCTGGCTCTGCCGCTTGAAGCGGTAGGGCGTAAGGCCGGTTTCCTCGCTGAAAATTGAAACGAAGTGGCTGACGGAGGTGTAGCCAAGCTGCGCGCTCACCTCGCCGACCGGGTACAGCCGGAGCAGCTGCTTTGCCTTTTCGATTTTCTGTGCTCGGATATACCCGCTCAGATTCATGCCGGTCGCCTGCTTGAAAAAACGGCTGACATAGGAGGGGCTCATATAGACCTCCTGCGCAATATCTTCCAGCCGGATTTTGCCGCACAGATGCGTCTGTACATATTCTGTGATCTGCCGCAGCAGAATATCCGGCTGTGACTGGCTCCGGCGCGCGTCCAGCACGTCGATCAGACGGTGAATGCCGGCTGCCGCAAGTGAAAGCTCCGCTGCCGAAGCACAGCTTTTCTCGATCTCGTCGCCGCTGACCTCATCTGCTCCCGCAATGATCCCCGTCTGCTCCGCCAGAAGGATCGTCCGCTGAATAAACGCAGTGAGCTGTGCCGCCGCCTGCGGGAGCTGCGGCCTCGCGTTCTTTAGATGCACCGTCAGCGCATCCAGTTCGGCGTGCAATGCCGCAGCGCTGAAAGTGTTGGTTCGCTTATAAGCCGGGCGGCCGGCTGTGTGCCGCGCGGGAGATGCGCTGAACCGGTAGAGTTTGCCGTGTCCGTCGTAATAGGCCGACGCGCAGGCTTGATGCGCGTGCTCATAGAGCGCCGGTATCTGCCGGGCATCGTTCGCGGTTTCGCTGATTCCCATGCTCAGGATGCAGTCAATGCTGCTTTCCGCCATGCTTTGCAGACGTGAGAAAGCCTTCTCCATCCGCTCAGGCAAAAGCGCAGGCAGGAGCGCGGCAATATTCCGTCCCGCTGTACGGAAGAAACAGCTGGAACCCTCACGGCAGAAGATCTCCTGCGCGATGGCGATGATACCGGCATAGGGCGGCTGCGCGCGCTGGCTGCCGGTATCCGGCATCTGAACCGTAAGCAGGCCGACCGTAAACGGCGCGCCCCGCTTCAGAAGCCCCCATTTTTCCAGCTGGTACGGCGCTGTGCGCAGATTTTCCGCCGTACCGCTGAGCAGCAGATTCAGATACTCCGTCCGCAGCTGCGGCGCCGTATCGGCATGCGCTTCGCCGTCCGAGTTCCGGAGCCGCTCCCGTTTCAGCTGCTGCGCAACGCGCCGCACCGTTTCCAGCAGGACATCCGGCGTCGCCAGATCCTTCTGCAAATACTCCGCCGCGCCGAGGCTCACCGCCTCCTTGTAGCGCTGGATATCGTTCATGCAGCTCAGTACGATGAAGCGGGTTTCCGGTGCCGCGTCCTTCACGCGCCGAATCATCTCCAGTCCGTCGATCCCCGGCATGACGATATCCACGATCGCAATGTCGGGCTGTTCCCGCAGGATCAGTTCAATTCCCTCTTCCCCGCTGCGTGCTTCGCCGGCAATGATAAACTGACTCTGCTCCCATGGAATGACCGTCTGCATACCGATCAGGTGAAACGGCTCATCATCAATCAATACAAGCTTCATCACAGTGCGTTTCCTCCCTTCCCATTTTCAGCGGCAGCCGCAGATACACGCGCGTATAGCGCTCCGGCTCACTTTCAATCGTAATGCCGTAGCCGCTTCCGTAGAGCATCCGCAGCCGCTCCTGCACGTTGTACACGCCGATATGAGTGCTCCCGCGGCCGGACATCAGGTGATCGCCGCTGAGGAGCTGCGTCAGTTTTTCCGGCGTCATCCCGATGCCGTCGTCGCAGACGGCCAGCGTCAGATCGCCGTCTGCAGCAGAGGCCGTGACAAGAATGGATCCCGCCTCCGCACGCTCTGCGATCCCATGCAGCACGCTGTTTTCCACGATCGGCTGCAGAATAAGCTTTGGAATCTGCGCATCGAGCAGTTCGCCCGGAACCTGCGCCTCATAGGTGAACAAATTCTGATAACGCAGCTTCTGGATATAGATGTACTTTTCCAGATAAAACAGTTCGTCGCGGAGCGACACGGCATGGTCGATCCCGCTGAAGCTGTAATTGATCATACAGATAAACGCGCTGATTGCCTTGCTGATTCCCGCCGCTCCCTTCAGCTCCGCCATCCAGCGGATGGTATTGAGCGTGTTGCGGATAAAGTGCGGGTTGATCTGCTCCTGCAAAATCCGGATTTCGAGATCATGCCGTTTTTCGTCGTCGCGGCGAATTGTCTGGATGCTGTTATCCAGCGCCTCGACCATGTCATTGAAGCCAAGATACAGATCTCCGATCTCATCTGCCGATCCCGGCTGCACACGCACGGAAAGATCGCCGCGCTGCACCTGATTCATGCTGGCGCTGAGCGCTGTGACGGGGAAAATCAGCCAGCGATTGATACAGAGCATCATGACGGCAATGCACATGCAGACTGCCAAAATCAGCGCTGCCGTCAGCCATGAAAGCGAATAAACCGAACGATACAGGTCGGTATCCGGCACGATCATTGTCAGCGTCCATTTGTCCCGACTTCCCGGAAACTCGATCTGCGTGGAGAAAACCTGTCCGCGCTGAAGTCCCAGCCGGACGGTTCCGCCGTTCGGCTGCGCAAGAAGCTCAGGCTCCGGCAGCACGCCTTCGGAGGATATCACATAGTCTCCAGTGCTGCTGGATAAGAAAACAAGACTGTTCGTCGTGATCCTGGAGCTGCACAGCAGCCGCTCCATCTGCGTTGTGCTGATGCCGAGCAGCGCCACGGCAGCGGTCTGTCCGTCCACAACCAGGTTGCCCGCGACATAGAGTGAACGGCCGCCCAGCAGATTGAACAGGTCGTCCGACACGCCGTACCAGACGCGGCTGTAATTGCTGCTGCTCAGCGCCTGATACCACGCGTAGGCATCCAGCCGGTTCCTTCCGTCGCCGCCCGGCGCAAGATAGGTGGAATAGCATGGCCCATCCGGAAACACAAGCGCATAGGAACTGGGCATTTTCAGCCGCAGCAGATTCCGCGCGCTGTAAAGCTCCGTTTCCAGCTGTTCCTGATAGGAAAGATGCGCCTCACTGGTGTCCGGCAGACGGCGCAGGCCGGAAAGCACGACAGTATTTGTCGGCAGCTCCTGAATCGTTGCATAGAGCAGATCGACCTTTTCATTGATCTCCTGCGCGGTGATGATCAGGTTTTTTCGCGCAAGCGTGTTGGTCTGCTCCTTGATGATATTCCGCGACTGCGCGGTCGAAACAATGCCCATGACCAGAACCGGAATGATCGTCATGAACGCCATTGTCAGCATGATCTTTTTTCGGATCCCAAAGCGGTGGCGCATATCGTTTCCTCTCTTCAATCTGTCTTCTGTGCAAGCATCTGGGCGCGGCTGAACGCGCGGTATTCCTTCGGCGTCATATTCAGATACTGCCGGAACGCCGCGTAATACGACTGCATATCCTCATAGCCGGACGCGCGTGCAGCCTCGCTGACCGGGCAGCTGCTGCCAGCCAGAAGCTCGCAGCTTTTCTCGATCCTTGTCCGCCGCAGATACTCCCGGAAGGTCAGCCCCGTTTCCTGCCGGAAGCGGCGGCTGATATACGGGACGCTGTAATGCTCGCCCGCACAGAAATCCTGAAGCGTTACGTCGTGCGCGTAGTGCCGGTTGATATACAGGATCGCCTTTTCCACGGCTTCGCAGCCGGTATGGAGCGTCCGCTCCGGCGCGAGCTTCCGCAGCGTCAGGATCAAAATCTCCGTCAACCGCCCGCGGAAAATCTCCGCGCTTCCAAACTGCATCTGCCGGTATTCCTGCACCATCCCGCCAAGCAGCGCGCCGACGCGCCCGTCTTCGTCGTGAAACACACAGTCTGTCCAGTTTGCGCCGAGGATCATCCTGTAATACCGCACCAGACACGCCTGCAGCAGTTCGTTCAGACTCAGGCAGCAGCGCATCGTTTCATCGATGGCCTCCGGCAGAAACAGGCAGTTGATCAGCGTCAGCCCGCAGCTGTTTTCATAGCGGTGTGTACTGCCGAGATCAACAAAAAAATAGTCGCCGCGATGCAGAACGGTTTTTATATCATTGAGCGTATGCTCACAGGTGCCGCCGGTAATATAAGCCAGTTCAAAAAACAGGTGGTCGTGCCGTTGCAGATCCCCCTGCTCACGCTCCATCATGACAAGGCTTTCGTTTTCATGCTGCGCGTTTTCCTCGATTTGGATCGTCTTGTGTGTCATGGTTAAATCCACCGCCTTTTTCAGTAAATAATACGGTCTGGAATTTATCTTAGCGTCTGCTATGATAGAAGTCAATCAGAAACCTGAACAGGAGGCATGCAATATGCAATGGCACGCAAACTGGATCCGTCCCGCAAAGTCTTATGGCAGCGTCTGCCCAGCGTTCCGAAAGACATTTTTCTGCCCGGAGAACGTCGTTTCCGCTGCGCTCCGGATCACGGCGATGGGCGTCTATGAAGCCTCGCTCAACGGCAGCCGCGTGGGCGATTTTATCCTCGCACCCGGCTGGACCGTCTATCAAAAGCGCCTGCAGGTGCAGCAGTACGAGCTGCGGATCCGTCCCGGTCAGGAAAATGAGCTGACCGTATTGGTCGGCAAGGGGTGGTATCGCGGCCGCCTTGCGGGATGGCTTCCGGGTCAGAACAGCAGTGCGGCGCTCCCGGCCGCACTGACGGCGGAGCTTACGCTCCGGTATCCCGACGGCCATACGGACACGATCTGCACGGACGCAAGCTGGCAGACGGCGGAAAGCGCCGTGCGCTTTTCCGAGCTGTATGACGGCGAAACGTATGACGCCGCGTTTGAGCCGTCCGTCTGGACGCCAGCCGTGATCTGTGACGGCCCGACCGATACGCTGATCGAGCAGCAGGGCGAACCCGTCCGCGAGCAGGAGCGCATCGCGCCAGCCCGCATCTTCAAAACACCTGCGGGCGAAATTGTTGTAGATTTCGGCCAGAACCTGACGGGCTATGTGGAGATCGCGCTGGACGGTGTCAAAGGCGAAGCCGTGGAGCTTTCCCATGCAGAGGTTCTGGGCAAAAACGGGAATTTCTACACGGAAAACTATCGCTCGGCAAAGGCAAAGTATCTCTATTTCTGCAAAGACGGCGCGCAGCGCTACAAGCCGAAGCTGACGTTCTATGGCTTCCGCTACATTCGCGTCGACCGGTTTCCGTGCGGTGCGGAACACGCCGCGCAGGAAAATTTCACGGCAATCGCTGTCCACTCCGACATGAAGCGTACCGGATATCTCTCCTGCTCCGATCCGCTTTTGAACAAGCTGTTTGAAAACGTAATCTGGGGGCAGAAGAGCAATTTCCTCGATGTGCCGACCGACTGCCCGCAGCGCGACGAGCGCCTTGGCTGGACAGGCGATGCGCAGGTGTTCATCCGTACGGCGTGCCTGAATTTTGACGCAGAACGCTTCTTTACAAAATGGCTCGCCGATCTTGCCGCCGACCAGCGCGAAGACGGTGCAGTCGGGCACGTCATCCCGAACGTCCTGCATCAGAGCGGCAGCGCCGCCTGGGACGATGCTGCGACGATCTGCCCGTGGGTGGTCTATCTGGCTTACGGTGATCCGAATATCCTGCGCGCACAGTTTGCAAGCATGAAAAAGTGGGTGGACTATATCACTGCGCACACCACGACAAAAGATCTCTGGACCGGCGGCGAGCATTACGGCGATTGGCTGGGACTGGACGCGCCATCGGGCAGCTATAAAGGTTCAAGCCGCGAGGATCTGATCGCCTCTGCGTTCTACGCGCATTCCACTGCGCTCGTCATAAAGGCCGGCCGCGTGCTCGGTCAGGACATCTCCGCATACGAAGCGCTGTACGAACGCATCGTCCGTGCGTTCCGTCAGGCATATCCGGTCTATCAAACGCAGACGGAATGCACGCTCGCCGTCTATTTTGCGCTCGCAGAGGACACGCAGAAGGCGGCAGACCAGCTGGCACAGATGATCCGCAGCTGCGGCACGAAGCTCCAGACCGGCTTTGTCGGAACACCGTACCTGCTGCACGCGCTGTCCGCGCACGGTTATACGGAACTGGCCTACGATCTGCTCCTGCGCCGCGAATATCCGTCCTGGCTCTATCCGGTCACAAAGGGCGCCACCACGATCTGGGAGCACTGGGACGGCCAGATGGAAAACGGCGATTTCTGGAGCAGCGACATGAATTCCTTCAACCACTATGCCTACGGCGCCGTCGCCGACTGGGTCTACACCGTGGCGGCAGGCATCCAGACCGTTGAGGAAAAGCCCGGCTACGCAGCCGTCCGCATCGCACCGCAGCCAGACAAGCGGCTGGACTGGCTGGAGGCGTCGGTAGAAACGCGGCACGGCCTTGTCCGTTCCCGCTGGGAAAAGCAGCGTGATATGTGGCGCTATGAGATCGAAACACCGGTCGAGGCAGAGGTCGTGATCGACGGCAGAAAAACATTCTGTCGCCCCGGCCGCTATATTTTCTTCAGTGAGCTCGCCTGATATAAGAAAAGAGCGCCCTGCGGGGCGCTCTTTTGCAGTAAAGCGGGCTGCATATCATTCAGTTTCTTTTATCTCTGTACCCGGCCCGTGCCGTCACCGCCCATGAGTTTGATTATGTCGGAGACAGACACACGGTTGAAATCGCCGATGACGCTGTGCTTGAGGCAGCTTGCCGCGACTGCGAATTCGAGCGCGGACTGCTTGTCTTTGTAATGGTTCAGGCCGTAGATCAGGCCGCCCGCGAAGCTGTCACCGCCGCCGACGCGGTCGATGATGTCGCGGATTTCGTATTTCTTCGAGACGTAGAAATTCTCTCCGTCATTGAGGCACGCCGCCCAGCCATTCCAGTCGGCGCTGTGGCTCTCGCGGAGCGTGATGGCGATGCACTTCATGTTTGGATAGGCTTCCAGAACCTTGTTGCCGAGCGCACGGTATTTCTCGCGGTCGAGTTCACCGGATTCAACGTTCACATCAACGGTAATTTCAAGCGACTTCTGCACGTCTTCCTCGTTGGCAATCGCAACATCGACGTACTTTGCAAGTTCGCGCATGACCTCGCTGGCTTTTTTGCCGTATTTCCAGAGATTCTTGCGGTAGTTCAGGTCACAGGAGACGGTAATGCCGCGTTTCTTTGCTGCCTTGACGGATTCCAAGCTCAGTTCCATCGCGGACTCGGAAATCGCGGGCGTGATGCCTGTGATGTGGAACCAGCTAACACCGTCAAACGCTTTGTTCCAGTCGATATCGCCCGGCTTTGCCAGCGCAATCGACGAATACGCGCGGTCATAGACGACCTTACTGGGAAGCTGGTTCGCACCGGCTTCGAGATAATAAATCCCCATTCGTCCGTCCCCGTGGACGATTTTTTTCGTGTCTACTCCGAAGTAGCGCAGTTCGCGGATGCAAGCATTGGCAATATCGTTCTGCGGCAGGACGGTCAGGAATTCCGCGTCCATGCCGTAATTTGCAAGGCTTACTGCTACGTTTGCCTCGCCGCCGCCAAACGTCGCTTCCAGCATCGGAGACTGGAAAAAGCGTTCATGCCCCGGCGCTTTCAGGCGGAGCATGATCTCACCAAACGTTAAAACCTTCATCCGCGCACCTCCCTGACGATCTCGCTTGCCTCGCGGCACAGCGCCGTCACCGCGTCAAAATTGCCTGCGGCAATCTCTTTTTTCGGGCACAGCCAGCTTCCGCCGACGGCGTGAACAAACGGTGCTTCCAGATATTCTTTCAGGTTCTTTGCGTCCACGCCGCCGGTCGGGATGAATTTTACGCCGCCGAATGGCGCGGAAAGCGACTTCATCGCCTTCAGGCCGCCATAAACGCCAGCCGGGAAGAACTTCACCACGTTCAGGCCGAGTTTCATACCATTTCGATTCCCGTCGTTTCCGACAACCAGTAAGACCTAGCGCCCAAAAAATATCCGGTCTTTCCATAGGGAAAGACCGGGTTTTTTTATGACCGCTTCCGGCGGTATTCTGTCGGCAGTTCGCCGTAGGTTTCCTTGAACGCTGCGGTGAACCGGCTCTGGCTCTCATAGCCGACTGCCTGCGCAATGGCGGCGATATCGTTCTGCGTTTTTAAAAGCAGCGACGCCGCCTCCTCCATCCGGTGCTTTTTCATGTGCGCGGCGATCGTCTCGCCGTAGACCTGCTTGAAGCAGCGCTTGAGCGTCGTTGTATTCATCAGATACTTTCGGGACAGTTCCTCAATCGTGACGCGCTCAGCGAGATTGTTTGTCAGTTCGTCGTGGACATGGCGGATGATCTGCTCCTGCGAGGCCTGAAAATCGACTGTCTTCTCCGGGCAGGCGATCTGCATAACCTGCTCGACGATCTCGTGCAAGAGTTTGATCTGTACCGTGTCGCCTGCCTTGTAGTAGACCTCCTTGCCGCACCGGCGGCTCTCGATCAGCCCGCTCTGTGCAAGCGAACGCAGATGGTGCGAGACGGCGGGGCTCGACATTTCAAGCAGCGCCGCAATGTTGATGACGCATTCCTCCCGGTGGCTGAGCAGCCAGAAAATGCGCACCCGCGTCGGGTCGCTCAGCTGCTTGAAAATATCGCACACCGCGCCGAAATGCTCCACATTCTTCAGTTCCCGATGCAGATCTTCCGTGTGTCCATGCGCACCGTGGTCGTGCGGAAGAGAAAACTCCGCCATTGCCCGTTCCTCCTTGTTTTCCCTGTGCCTGTCAATGCCGAAAAGGACGCGGCACAGGCCGCGTCCTTTTTATCCTGCTCTGAATGATCTCAGACCTGCTGCGCAGATTACTTCGCGGTCTTTTCCTTGAGCGCCTTGCCGGCCTTGAAGACGGGGATAGTGGTCGCCGGAATCTCGATGGCTTCCTTCGTCTTGGGGTTGCGGCCCATACGCGCCTCGCGCTTCTTCGTCTCGAAGCCGCCGAAGCCGACAAGCTGGACCTTGTCGCCCTGGCTCAGTGCTTCCGTAATGGTGTCGAACGTGGTGGTGACAGCCTTTTCGGCATCCTTCTTGGACATGCCGCACTTCTTTGCGACTTCCGCGATCAATTCAGTCTTATTCATGTGTAGATCCTCTTTTCATAAAGTATGAATTTATTGTTCACCGCCCGTTACGTTTTTGCGCGTCCCAACTGGCAAGCAGTTCCTCTCGGGATACCTCCTCCAGAGTACGTCCCTCCGCAAGAATGCTCTGCTCCATAGCGGTAAATCGTCTGATGAACTTTTCACAGGCGCTGTGCAGCGCCTGTTCGGGGTCCTTGTCCAACGTGGAGGCGACACGGACAGCAGCAAAGAGCATATCGCCCAGTTCCTCGTCGATGTTCGTGTTGTCCCGCACAGCCTCGCGCAGTTCCTGCGCTTCTTCTGCTAGTTTATCCAGCGCCTGTCCGGCGGATTCCCAGCGGAAGCCGGTTTTTGCGGCCTTTTTCTGAATTTTCTCCGCCCGCCACGTCGCCGGGAGCGATCTGGCGACACCCTGCATGGCCTCGCCGGTCGTTTTCTGTCCCTTTTCCTGCTTTTTCAGTTCGTCCCAGCTGGCCCTCTCGCCGCCGAACAGGAATGGGTGACGGAAGATGAGTTTTCTGCATTCCGCGTCGGCAATGTCGTCGATGGTCATGCGGCCGCGGTCAGCCTCGATATCCGCGTGGAACAGCACCTGAAGCAGCACGTCGCCCAGTTCCTCGCGGAGCATGGCTTCGTCGTCACAGTCAAGCGCTTCGCAGGCCTCATAGGCTTCCTCAAGGAAATTCCGGCGGATAGACAGGTGCGTCTGCGCCGCGTCCCACGGGCAGCCGCCCGGCGCGCGCAGCGCATGCACCAGCCGGATCAGGTCGTCCAGCATATAGCGCGGTTTGCTAGTAAAATTTATCATACTTTCGTCTCTTTCGCAAGTAGGAAGTTCATGTTTTTTGTTTGATATGCAGGATTTTTGCAATTTTTTCGCCCTTTGGCAGCAGCATGCAGTCCTCATAAGTGATGCACCGCAGAATGATGACGAAAATCACATATACAAGAACCGCCGCAATCAGCGCACCGAGGCAGACGACGGTATTTGAATCCGTGAAATTCCGCAGCAGCGCGGCCGCGAAGAACGTCGCCGCGCCCATGATGCCTGCGGCTGCCGCCGGACGGATCACATTGCGGAAAATGGCCGGGCGCGTCGTGACAGACCGGCGCATGGCAATGAGATCGAGCACCGTGATGGTCACATAGCAGACGATGGTGCCGATGGCCGCGCCGATGATGTTGAGAGACGGGATCGCCACGAGGACATAGTTGACGATGACCTTCACAACGCCGCCGATGAGCATGTTGATAACCGGCGTCGTCACGTCGCCGTGCGCCTGCATGATGGCGTTGAACAGCAGAACCGTACTGTTGAAGATCACAGCAATGCCGAGATAGGCCAGAATCGGCGTCGCGGTCGCAACACTCTCGTGGCCATAGTTGCCCGCAAGCAGACGAATGATTGGCTCCGACAGCACAGCCAGCCCCACCGCGCACGGCATAGCGATCAGGCTCATGGTACGCACAGCGGACTCCTCCGTATGCCGCGCACCCGCAACGTTGTTTTTGGTCAGTGCAGCAGTCACGGTCGGGATGATCGAGATCGTGATGGGCGTAATGAGTGAGCACGGCAGATTGAAGATCGTCTGGCAGAAGTTATAGATGCCCTTGGCCGTATCCGCCGCGTCGGACGACCACGCAAGCGCGCCGGTCAGCCGCCGCATATAGATCATCGTGTCGAACAGATTGATGATCTGCAGCCCCGCCGAGCCCAGCGTAATGGGGATGGCAATGACGAGCAGTTCCTTCATCGTCTGGCGGGTGGACTTGGCCTCTCCCCCGCCCTGCCGCAGGATCTGGTTGGACTTGCCGAACTGGATGCGCAGATACACGACCGCCACGATGCAGCCCGCCGTTACGCCGAAGATGCCGCCCGCCGCCGCGTAAATAAGACTGCCGGTCTTTTTGAGCATCAGATACGCGCCGCTGAGGCCGAAAACTACGCGGATCATGGCCTCGTAGACCTGGCTGATGGACGTGGGGGTCATGTTGCTCTGTCCCTGGAAGAAGCCCCGGTGGGCCGAGACGATGCAGATGAGCAGCACGCACGGCGACAGCGCCGCAATGGCCGCCCACGAATTTTCATTCGTCGTGACCATGACAGACAGCGGCTTGCAGAATACGAGCATCACAAGCGTACCGATCACACCAATGGTCAGGAAGACCTTCATGGAGACGGAGTAGATCTTGCGGATCTGCGCGTAATTCTCCAGCGCCTGCGCCTGTGAGATCATCCGGCTGACAGCGACAGGCAGGCCCGTCGTGGAGATCATCAGCAGAACGTTATACACGTCATAGGCCGTGTTGAAATAGCCGAAGCCCCGCTCCTGCAGGATATTCTGTAGGGGAACCTTATAAATGAAGCCGAGAAGCTTGACAATGATGGTCGCGGCGGTTAAGACCGCCACGCCCTGTAAAAAGCTTTGCTTTTTAGGTGCTTTTTCGCCGCTCATGCCTGCGCCTCCGGTTCATCAGAAAACACTCTGGGGATTGCGTAGTCGTGCAGCTCCTTCAGCGCACCCGCCACATCCAGCGTGGGATATTTGCCATCCGCGTATAGAATCCTGCCGCGCACCATCGTCAGCGCAACGTCGTGGCCGGAGGCCGCGTAAACCAGATGAGAAAGCACGTTGTGGCACGGAATCAGATGCGGCTGGTTGAAATCCAGCAGAATGAGGTCGGCGTCCATGCCGAGTTCAATGATGCCGCACTCAGCGCTTCTGCCCTGCGCTCTTGCGCCGCAGACTGTCGCCATCATCAGCGCAGCCTCCGCCGGAAGCGCCTTCGGGTCGCCGGTCTTGCCCTTGGCCATGAGCGCAGCGGCCTTGATCTCTTCAAACAAATCGAGATTGTTGTTGGATGCAACGGAGTCGGTGCCGAGGCAGACATTCATCCCAGCCTTCACCATGCCGAGCACGTCCGCACAGCCGGAGGCCAGCTTCAGATTGCTGACCGGGCAGTGTGCCGCGGATACATGGCGCTTGGCCAGCAGCTGCATATCCTCCTGCGTCACATGGACGCAGTGCGCCGCGACCACGGGCACGTCGAACACATGGTGGCAGTCGAGCACCTGCGCGGGCGTCAGACCGTATTTCTCCACGCACGCGTCGTGTTCCTTTTTTGTCTCGGACAGGTGCACCTGTAACTGCAGGCCGTTGTTGACGGCGTACTCCGCCAGCGCGTCCCAGAGCTGATACGTCGAGGTATACTCAGCGTGGATGGACGCTTCGATCTTAATGCGGCCATTGTCATAGTTGTGCCATTTGTCCTTGAGCGCGACCAGTTCCTGGCAGGCCGGGAAGGTGTCAAAGCAGAAATCATCGCCCAGGAACATGGACGTGCCGCGGGAAATATTGGCTTTGATTCCGGACTCTGCCACAGCCTGGCAAATCTCGTCGCAGAAGTAATACATATCCGACACGCTCGTCGTGCCGAAGCGCAGCGCCTCGGCAAGCGCAAGCGTCGTGGCCGCCTTGACGGCGCGGCCGTCGAGCCTGTCCTCGCGCGGGAAAATATAGTGCTGCAGCCAGTCCTGCAAATTCAGATCATCGGCATAGCCGCGCAGCAGGTACATCGGCAGGTGTGTATGGCAGTTGATGAGGCCCGGCATTAAGACCATACCGGTCGCGTCGATAATCTTCTTCGGCTTTTCCTCGGGCGGCTTTTTCGCCATATAGGCAATTTTGCCGTCGGTAACGCCGACGAACGCGTCCTGCCAGAGCGTCATCTGCTCGTTCATCGTAACAACGTTGACGTGAGAAAACAAGGTGTCCATGGAAGCCCTCCTTATGGGTTCTGTTCACGCAGCCCGCGCAGGATCGAGAAAATCTCGTCCTTCTGCTGCAGGATCGTGTCGATGCGGGAGATATAGTCCTGCGGAATTTTCGGATTGTGGTAGCGGGCAAGCTTTTCCTCCGGGAGATTGATCTTGTTCATCCCGCCGCCGCCGAGAGAGAGGATGGTATGCAGTTCCTCCATCATATATATGTTGTAAAGCCCGGTATAGCCCGGCCTGCACCAGCCAGTATTTTCAAAGCTGCCGGACATATATTTCTGCCGGTAAAGATAATACGGTTCATAGCCGTTCTGCCGCAGCGCATCCTCCGCGCCCGCGAGCATGGCGGCGACCGCCTCCTGCGACGGAAGTTCCATGCGGGAGCCGAACAGCGCCGCGCCCTTTTTGAGCGCCAGCGTATGCACTGTAATATTGCTGGGGTTTAAATCCAGCACCTGCCGGATAGAATCGGCAAAGCCCGCCGCATCATCCGCAGGCAGTCCCGCAATCAGGTCCATATTGATATCGTCGAACCCGGCCTTAACGGCCTGTTCATACGCCTCGACGGTCTGCCGCGCCGTGTGCCTGCGGCCCACAGCCTCCAGCACCTTGTCGGACATGGTCTGCGGGTTGATGGAAATGCGCGTCGCGCCGCCGTCTTTGATAACGCGAAGCTTTTGGGGATCCAGCGTGTCCGGTCTTCCGCCTTCAACGGTAAATTCCAGACAGCGGGACCGGTCAAAATTCCGGTTGACCGCCTCCAGCAACCGCGCCATTTGCGCGCTCGAAAGCGTTGTTGGCGTGCCGCCGCCCATGTAGAGCGTGCGGATGTGGAAGCCCGAGTCCTTTAACAGCGCGCCGGTATGCGCGATCTCGCGCAGGAGCGCATCCAGATACGCAGGCAAAAACTCCCCGAAGCGCTCGATGGACTGGCTCACAAACGAGCAGTACGCGCAGCGCGTCGGGCAGAACGGAATCCCAATATACACGGAAAGATCGTCCGCGTCAAGCTTCTTTGCCGCCTCGACCGTGTGCCGGGAGGCATCGACGCAGAGCCTCGCCCGCTCCGGCGAGACAAAATAGGTCTGCCGCAGCAGCCGCTCCGCGTCCCTTTCACTGCCGCCCGCCATCAAACACTTTGTGGACAGCTTTGTCGGCCGCACGCCGGAGAGCGCACCCCAAGGCGGTGCGGCGGGAAGCACCTGCAGAGCGGCCAGGTAATAACTGCGCTGCAAAATACGCCGCGTTGCGCGCACATCAGCCTTTTCCAGCAGCACGCGGTTCGAGGCGAAGCCGGTCTTTCCCTGGTATGTGACCTTTGCTGTGGCCGTCAGATAGCGTTTTCCCCGCGAGAGGGAGGAAACAGTCCCGTCGCCGGTAAACGGCTCGGCGCAGAACTCGCTCGGCTCCTGCGCAAACAACTGCAGCTGCAGCTGCTCCACCGGGTAACGCTCGGCGTGGTTTTTCAGATACAGCTTCATTCGATCCCCAGCCCCCGCAGATACGGATTGGTGCGCAGTTCTTCTTCGATGGTGCTGGACGCCCCGTGGCCGGGCAGCACACGCGTCTCGGGCGGCAATTTGGACAGCCGCTTCAAGGACGCGGCCATGTCCTGGCTGCTCCCGCCGAGGAAATCCGTCCGGCCATACGAACCCGCGAAGAGTGTGTCGCCGGAGAACAGCACGTTTTCACACAGCAGGCACACGGAGCCCGGCGTATGGCCGGGCGTGGCAAGCACCTGAAAACGCAAGCCGCCCGCTGTGACAAAATCGCCGTCCCGATAGGTATCGGTATAGGTCAGCAGATCGTGGCACATACGGCTGGGGTCGTCCTTATCGGCCTCACCGATATAGACCCGCGCGTTCGTCGCCGCGCGCAGGTTTTTAAGCGCGCCGATATGATCAAAATGCGCGTGTGTCAGCAAAATTGCCTCCAGCGTCAGTCCCTGCTCTTCCAACGCGGCCAGCAGCCGCTTGGAGTTCGCAGCGGGGTCAATAATGACAGCACGGCGGCTTTCTTCCGCGCGCACCAGATAGCAGTTGGTGGCCAGCGGCCCCAGCGTAAGCGTCTGAATATTCATAGCGTCTCCTTATTTGAGATCGTCCGTATCGACGATCAAGGTCACAGGCCCGTCGTTTTCTGACGCGACCTGCATATAGGCTCCGAATTCTCCGTGCTGCGGCGGGAAGCCGAGGCGTTCGCACTCGGCAAGGAACTGCTCATAAAGCGGAATCGCCAGATCGGGCTTGGCCGCGCCGATAAAGCTCGGCCTGCGGCCGTGGCTCACGTCGCCATAGAGCGTAAACTGGCTCACGACAAGAACGCTCCCGCCGACGTCGGCGAGCGAGCGGTTCATTTTATCGTTTTCATCGCGGAACACCCGCAGCCCCAGCACCTTTTCGGCCAGCTTCCGGCAAAGCGCAGGCGTATCGTCCGGCCCAACGCCAAGCAAAATCAAAAAGCCCTTTCCGATTTTTCCGTGAACAGCGCCGTCAATCGAAACACTGGCAGAATTCACGCGGGTAACGACTGCTTTCATAGTGAGATCCTTTCGTTTTATAGGGGTGTCCTGCAAATTTGCAGGCTGGGTATGTCTCCGACGGCCCATTCTTTTCCGTCTTGCCGGAAAAGAATGGGGAGAAAAGGGGCGCTTGGTTACGTTTGGTGCATTCTGCGGGTGCTACTCAGGCAGGAACCTATTATTTAGTCTCTGCGAACACACATAGTCACCCTACGAGAGTTTTGGTACGCGCCGCCTGTTACGGTACAACAGATTTGCAAGCAGTTTCCTTTGAATGGCTGCGGTAAATCAGCTTTGCGTTTGAAATTTGCGATGCAGTACGGATTCGCCGAAAAGCTTCCGCTTTCCGCATCTGCCTGCCGCACTTATTCCGTCCCTCTCTCGACATTATGCACGCCCGAGATGCCGCGCAGTCTTGTGCGGACATTTTCAAGTTCCGTGAGATTATGCACGCCGAAGCGCAGGCAGACGATGGCGGTGCCGCCGCCGACAGAGCGTGCACTCATTTCGCTTGTGCGCAGACGCAAAGACGTGAGAATTGTTGCAACATCCAGCATCAATCCGTCGCGGTCGTCGGCCTCGATCTCCAACGACGTGGAGAACATCACGTCCGGGGCCTCCGCCCAGGTGACCTTGACCCAGCGGCCCTTTTGCGCGGGGTCGAGCGCGGCCCTGGCATTCGGGCAATCCTTCCGGTGAACGGACACACCGTAGCCCTTGGTGATAAAGCCGATGATCTCGTCGCCGGGAACCGGCGTGCAGCAGCGGCTGAATTTGATCATGCACGAGCCGATGTCCTCGACAATAACGCCGGAGGAATTGACGGCAGGCGCCCCCTGCCGCGCAAGCGGCTTGGGGGCCATTGTGCGGGTTGCCTTGGTCAGATCATCGCGGATGCGGCCCACAGCCTTCGCAGCGGTCAGACCGCCGTACCCGATGGCGGCATACATATCGTCCAGGCATTCAAAGCTGACCTTTTTGAGAATGACCGGCAGGATCTCGGCGTTCTGCAGAATATCGGGGTCAACGCCGGCGTGACGCAGTTCGGCCTCAAAGCTGGCCTTGCCGCGCACAATGTTCTCCTCGCGCTTCTCGCGCTTGAACCACTGCTTGATTTTGACGCGCGCCTGATTGGACTGACAGATGTTCAGCCAGTCGCGGCTCGGGCCTTTGGCGGACTTCGACGTTAAAATCTCGACGATATCGCCGTTGTGCAGCGGCGCATCGTAGCTTGCAATGCGGTTATTGACCTTCGCACCGATCATGGAGTTGCCGACAGCAGAGTGAATGGCGTAGGCAAAGTCGATGGGCGTGGAGCCTGCGGGCAGGGAAATGACCTTGCCCTTGGGTGTAAAGACGAAAACCTCGTCGTCGAACATATCGACCTTGAGCGAATGGATATAGTCGTCCGCTTCGACGTCCTGCTGATTTTCAAGCAGACGCCGCACCCACTCGAACTCCTTCTCCGAGCCCTCACCCGCGTGCTGCTTGTATTTCCAGTGCGCCGCGACGCCGTATTCCGCCGTCTGGTGCATCTCCCATGTGCGGATCTGCACCTCGAACGGGATGCCCTGCGAGCCGATGACGGTCGTGTGCAGGGACTGGTACATGTTGGGCTTCGGCGTGGAGATATAGTCCTTGAAGCGGCCCGGAATGGGATTGAACAGGTCGTGGATATGACCGAGAACGTTATAGCAGTCGGCAATATTGTCCACGATCACGCGGAACGCGTAAAGATCGTACAGTTCGTCGATGGTCTTGTTCTGCGCACGCATCTTGCGGTAGATGGAATAAGTGTGCTTGATGCGGCCATAGATCGACCCGTGGATGCCGACGGACGCCAGCCGGTCCGTGATCTTCGACTGGATGGCGTTCATGAAGCTGTTGGCACTGTCCTCGTTCTTTTTGAGATAGTCGATGATCTCCTGATAGCCCTCGGGATCGAGATACTGCAAAGAAGTGTCTTCCAGTTCCCACTTGATTTTCTGCATGCCGAGCCGGTGCGCCAGCGGCGCGTAAACCTCCATCGTCTCCATGGACTTGGAGATCTGCTTGGCGGGCGTCTGGTATTGCAGCGTCCGGGTATTGTGCAGCCGGTCGGCAATTTTGATGAGGATGACGCGGATGTCCTTCGACATGGCCATGAACATCTTGCGCAGATTCTCCATCTGCTGCTCTTCCATCGTAGAATACTGCACACGCGTCAGCTTTGTGACGCCCTCGACCAGATTTGCAACCGTCTCGCCGAACATGCGCGAGATCTCCTCAAAGCTTGCGTCGGTGTCCTCCAGGCAGTCGTGCAGCAGCGCCGCCGTGATCGCGTCGGTGTCGAGGCCGATCTCAGCCACGATCTCCGCTACGGCAAGCGGATGGATGATATAAGGCTCTCCGGATTTTCGGAGTTGGTTTTTATGCTTTTCATCGGCGTATTCATATGCCCGCTGGATAACCTCCAGATCGGTGGAGGGTGCATAACGGGTGATCGCCTGCATCATGGATTCGTAATGCTCTTGTTTGGTTTCCATTCAGGTTCCTGCCTTCTGCTTTTTCAGATGAATCAAAATCGGGCTTTTCTCAAGATCGACCTTCCGGCCATCCGCGCACAGGCGGATGCACAGCGACTTTGGCCGCTGCTCCAGCTGCAAAAGCCCCTGCTCTGCCAGTACGTCGAGGCAGATGCGCGTTTTTCCCGCGCTTAAGGAAAGCTTCGCGCAGCGCGAAATTTTACGACTCAGGCAGCCGAGTTCCTCAGACAAAACGCCGCCCTGTGAAAACGCCGCCAGATACCGCCAGACAGCGACAAAATCCTGCCGCGTGGGAAGCAGGCACTCAGCCTCGTCGCAGCTGAGTTCGCCGCCCGCCAGATGCTTTTTATAGACCGCGCGGTCATGCCCCTGCGCCTCGCGGAAGGCCTTGTCCGGCCGGATATCCACAAGATTCAGCTGCACGGAGCGCACGGAACGGTATTCATTGATCTGCGGCGTAAATGCGATGTCAACCACATCGCCCTGCGCTACGGCAGCGCGCTGCGCGTTGGTCGAGAAGAAGATCGCGCCCCAGGTATACGCGCCCTTGGAAAGCCGCAGGCGCAGATGCTTGCCGCCGCCGACCTCCGTCAACTCCGTGACATGCAGTCCCCGCATGCACAAGATCGGACGCGGACAACCTGCGCCGCAGGGCTCCAGATCGCCCAGCGCCTGAATATTCTCGATGGTCAGCAGTTCCGGCGGAATTTCGCAGTCGATGGCAAGTGCGGTGCTGCACGCGTCCGATTCCCGGAAACGCGCGCACAGGGCCATCATCTTTTCCCGGAAGGGCGCGATGCTCTCGCGCCGGATGGTAAAGCCGGCGGCAAGTTCATGCCCGCCGTAGCTTTCGAGTAAGCCGGACAGCTGCTCCAGTGACCGGAACAGATTGAATCCGCCGTAGGAACGCGACGAGGCCTTTCCCTTGTCGCCGTCGAGGCAGATCAGGAACGTTGGGCAGCTGTACTCCTCCGCCATGCGGGAGGCCACGATGCCGACAACGCCCTGGTGCCAGCTTTCATCCGCCAGCACGATTGCCTGCGGCGGGCCGCCGGGCGGGAGCATGGCGACGGCAGACTGATAGATGCTGCTTTCAATCTCCTGCCGCCTGCGGTTGAGTCGGCAAAGCGTCCCCGCCAGTTCGACCGCGCGCGCAGCGTCGTGCGTCAGGAATAATTCCGTTGCTACGTTGACCTCGCCCATGCGCCCGGCAGCGTTGATACGCGGGGCCAGCGTATAGCCGATGGTCCCCGCCGTGACGGGTCCTTTCTGCACAGAGCATTCCGCCATCAGGGCCGCAATGCCGACGCGGCGCGGGTTTTCCAGCGCCTTTAAGCCTCGTGCGACCATTGTGCGGTTCTCGCCCGTCAGGGGCATAACATCCGCAACCGTGCCGAGGCAGAGGAAATCACAGTATTGATCCAAGAGCGTTTCCTGCTCACCCTCAATGGCGGCGGCAAGCTTAAACGCGACGCCGACGCCCGCCATCTCCGTGACCGGCTGCGGCTGATCTTTGCGGTGCGGATTAACAAGCGCGACGGCCTGCGGCAGTTCGGATTTGCACTCGTGGTGGTCGGTAATGACCAGATCGATGCCAAGTTCCCGGCACAGCGCCGCCTCCTGATTGGCCGTAATACCGCAGTCAACCGTTACAATCAGTTCCACGCCCTGTTTTTTGAGGGTATCGATCGCAATAGGGTTCAGCCCGTAACCCTCTTCGAGCCGGGCGGGGATATAGCTGGTCACATGGCCGCCTCTGCTGCGCAGATATTCCGTCAGCAGACAGGTCGCCGTGATGCCGTCAACGTCATAATCGCCGAAAACGGCGATATGCTCACGACGGGCCAGCGCCTGCTTGACGCGGGCGGCAGCCTTATCCATGTCCAGAAGGTCAAATGGAGAGGAAAGCGGGGTGCTGCAGGATAAAAATTCGCGGGCCGCGCCCGCATCCCGATAGCCGCGGCTGCAAAGCAGCGCAGCGGTGATCGGTGAAAAGCCCGCCGCGCACAACGCCCTCGCGTCGGCAGGCTCATAAGACGAGATTGTCCAGGTTCCGTACTTCAATTCCAATGCACATCCATTATTTTTTCTTTTTCGGTTATTATAGCATTTCAAACCGAATATCACAATACAAAATGTGGATACCAACAGCGCAAAGAGCGGATTTTTCATACGGAACCGGCGGTTCCAGCGCGCAGGCGCGCTGTTTTGCTTTTCTTTGTAGTCCGGATGTGATAAAATAGCGGCAATCAAGAAGCTGGAGGATTCGGCATGCAGGAAAAGAAACGGGGCAGAACGCGCAGCCGCTGGCTGCTTCCGGCGGCGCTGGTGCTGGCTGGAGCGGCATGGTTTGAAAATTTCACGCTCTCGACGAGCACCGTGACCGCAGCCTGCGCGGCGCTGCCGGAGGCGTTTTCCGGGCTGCGCATCGTGCAGATCTCCGATCTGCACGGCAGACGCTTTGACGCGGAAAGCCGGTATCTGCTGGAGTTGGTACGCCTGCAAAGCCCAGATCTCATTGCCCTGACCGGCGATTTGGCCGACGAATTCACAGACTTTTCCATGCTCCCGCCGCTGTTGGAGGGCCTGGCAGCACTTGCGCCGACGTTTTATGTGACAGGCAACCACGAATGGGTGCTCTCGCGCGAAAAGCGCGCAGCGCTCTTTTCCATGCTGGACGCGGCTGGCGTTGTGCGGCTGCAAAACGAATACAAGCTGCTTGAACGGGGACAGTTCTCCATCGTGCTGGCCGGAGCCGATGACCCGAACGGCCCGTTCGACCAGAAGCGTCCGGCGCAGCTTGTGCGCGAAATCCGGCAGGCTCGGGGCAAGGACGCGTATATCCTCATGCTCTCACACCGCAACGACGAACTGGATCTGTGGGCAAATATGGGCGTGCAGACCGTCCTGTGCGGCCACGGCCACGGCGGGATCGTGCGCCTGCCGTTCGTAGGCGCCGTCTTCGGAACGCATCTCGATCTGTTCCCGGACTATACAGCAGGCTTATATCAAAAGGGCCAAACCAACATGATCGTCAGCCGCGGTCTCGGCGGCAGCCGGAAACTGCCGCTGCGCATCGGAAACCGCCCGGAGATCGTAACCGTGATTTTAAAAACAGATTCCGGAGAGATTTAAACTTTTTATAAACAATCGGCCTATGCGCTTGTATTTCCTCCGCAGGTTTTTATAATAGACTCCATCAAACGATTTGCAGATGGAGTGACAGACTATGTTTCGGAAAATCGGGGACGGACTACGGAAGTTTATGGCGGGGCGCTATGGCTCTGACCGGCTGAACCAGTGTTTGCTGGGCGCAGCGTTTGTGCTGATTCTCATCAGCGCCATCGGCGGCCGGCGGGTGCAGTGGATGTCCGTGCTGAGTTTTTTGGCCTATATCCCGCTCATCTGGTCAATCTTCCGCATGTATTCGCGCAACATCGAAGCGCGCCGGCGTGAAAACGCGGCGTTCCTGCGTTTTTTCAGCCGTCTGACGGATAAGCAGTACCGCTATTTCCGCTGCCCCGGCTGCCGGCAGGTCGTCCGCGTCCCGCGCGGCAAGGGCAAAATCAACATTCGCTGCCCGAAATGCAGCCGCCAGTTCATCAAAAAGACCTGAGTGCGAAATTTATCTTGCTTTTCCCAGAACCGCCTGTTATAATATGCCCGCACGGAGCGGTATCGAAGTGGTTATAACGGCCCTGACTCGAAATCAGGTGTACCGGCAACGGTACCGTGGGTTCGAATCCCACCCGCTCCGCCACTCAGAAATGACCTTTGTATGTCAGATGACCGCTTAGGGCGCGTCCATCTCGACAGCAAAGGTCTTTCTTCGTTCAAACCCGCAATCGCTGACGCTGGATTGCAGGGGATTGCAGGTTTGTTTTTTCTTAAAATTGCCCCTTACAGCACGAATCCTCGCCTTGCGGCGAGGATCGATGCCAGACGGGGCGTTTCTTCGTTTCAAAATGGCAACCGTTCGTGCGGATTGCGATTTTGTTTTCGGAATATTATAAATAATTCAAATCGAAAAATGGAATGGATATTGCATGGAAAATTCTCTGCTCAAGTATCCCCTATCAAATTGAGATACGCTCCCTGCAAACCCCGTATTACCGCCCGATTGGGCTGGCAATGAAACGCATGAAAGCCCTGCCTCCCGCGGTGCAGAAATTTATAGAATACCTACCGTTTCGGGAAAAGAAGTAAAAAAACCCGGCGCCTGCTTTTTGCGGCAGGCGCCGGGTTTTAATGATTGGGATTCAGACTTTTAAGTGGCTATTAGTACATGCCGCCCATGCCGCCGCCCTGGGCTGCGGCTGCCATGGCAGCGTCGGCCTTGGGGTCAGGCTTGTCGGCGACCAGAGATTCGGTCGTCAGGACGCAGGAGGCAATGGACGCGGCGTTTTCCAGAGCGGTACGCGTGACCTTGGTCGGGTCAACAATGCCGGACGGGATCATGTCGCAGTACGTCTCGGTGTAGGCGTTGTAGCCATAGCCAACCTTGCGGCTGGAACGGATCTTGTCGTAGACGATGGAGCCGTCAACGCCGGCGTTCTCAGCGATCTGGCGGATCGGAGCCTGCAGCGCTCTTGCGATGATCTGCGCGCCGGTCTTCTCGTCGCCAGACAGCTTGGCGACCAGCTTTTCAACAGCCGGGATTGCGTTGACATAGGCAGTGCCGCCGCCGGCCACGATGCCCTCTTCGACAGCTGCGCGGGTTGCGTTCAGTGCGTCCTCCACACGGAGTTTCTGCTCCTTCATGGCAACCTCGGTCTGTGCGCCGACCTTGATAACGGCTACGCCGCCGGACAGCTTAGCAAGACGCTCCTGCAGCTTCTCCTTGTCGTAATCAGACGTGGTGACGGAGATGGTGTTCTTGATCTCCGCGATACGGGCCTTGATCTCATTGGCATCGCCTGCGCCATCAACGATGACGGTGTTGTCCTTCGTGACCTTGATCTGACGAGCCGTGCCGAGATCGGTGATCTGGGTATCAGGCAGGTTCATGTTGAGTTCGGAGGAGATATAAGTGCCGCCCGTCAGGATGGCGATATCCTTGAGCATTTCCTTGCGGCGGTCGCCGAAGCCGGGAGCCTTGACGCACACACAGGTGAAGTTGCCGCGCAGACGGTTGACGAGCAGGGTGGCCAGTGCGTCGCCCTCGACGTCCTCTGCGATGATCACAAGCTTCTTGCCGGTCTTGACGATCTGCTCGAGCAGGGGCAGAATCTCCTGGATGGAGGAGATCTTCTTGTCAGTGATCAGGATATACGGATCATCGATGACGGCTTCCATCTTGTCGGTGTCGGTGACCATGTAGGGGGAGATATAGCCGCGGTCGAACTGCATACCTTCGACGACCTCAAGGCCCGTCTCGGCAGTCTTGGATTCCTCGATGGTGATCACGCCGGACGCGCCGACCTTATCCATGGCCTCGGCGATCAGCTTGCCGACGGACTCGTCGCCGGAGGAGACAGCGCCGACTCTTGCGATATCGTCGGAGCCCTTGATCGTCTCGGAGTTTGCCTTGATGGTGTCGATGGCAGTCTCAACAGCCTTTTCCATGCCCTTGCGCATGACCATCGGGTTCGCGCCTGCGGAGACGTTCTTCAGGCCCTCGTGGACGATGGCCTGCGCCAGCAGGGTCGCGGTGGTGGTGCCGTCGCCTGCGATATCGTTCGTCTTGGTTGCGACCTCGCGGACAAGCTGCGCGCCCATGTTCTCGAATGCGTCCTCAAGTTCTACATCCTTTGCAATCGTCACGCCGTCATTGGTGATCAGCGGAGAGCCGAACTTCTTGCCGAGCACGACGTTGCGGCCCTTCGGGCCAAGGGTAACTTTTACAGTATTGGCGAGCTGGTCAATGCCGGACAGCAGGGCCTTGCGGGCCTCTTCGCCATAAACAATCTGCTTTGCCATAAGAATTGCTTCCTTTCAATCAAACACGAATTATTCTACAACTGCCAGAATGTCGGCCATCTTGACGATGACGTAATCTTCGCCGTCAAGCTTTAGTTCCTGGCCTGCGTACTTGCCAGTCACAACCTTGTCGCCGGGTTTGACCGTAACCTTGACGTCGTCGGTGCCCGGGCCTGCCGCGATGACTTCCGCGATCACGGATTTTTCTTTATTGGCGGTGGAGAGGATGATGCCGGACGCGGTCTTTTCCTCAGCTTCCATGTGCTTGAGCAGAACATTGTCTGCCAACGGGGTCAGCTTCATAACAATTACCTCCAGTATCCAGTCGCTGTTTCATACAGCGCGTTTTACAAGATTTTTTAGCACTCAGTCTTTCTGACTGCTAACATCTATATCATAATCAGATGCGCCAAAAAGTCAAGGGGTAATTTCGGCAAATTTATGACCAGACTGTGAATTTTTCGTGTGATAGGTCAGCCCCTTCGGGTAGAAAAAGCGGATGGCCTGCGGAATGAGTTCGATTTTTGCGTCCGTTGTGTAGGCAGCCTCGCCATCGATATTGACAACAGATTCTTTTACACATTCAATGCGCAGAGAGCGGCAGCGGGCGTGATAGATCAGCGACGGATAATCGGCGTAGCGGCCCTTCTGGTAGTGACCGACGACGGTTGCAACCTGCAGCAGATTGACCTTTTCAACCACAAGCACATCCAGCAGCCCATCGTCCGGCTCGGCCTCCGGCACGGGGTTGAAACCGCCGCCGTACCACCGGCCATTGCAGACGCAGATCATGGTCTTCCGGCCCGAGAACACCTCGCCGCTGTCCAGCGTAACGGTGTAATCCGCCGTCAGGCCATGCAGCATATTCGAGAAAATGGACAGAATGTACGCGCCCTTCCCGCTCACGAGCGGCAGGCGCTTGAAGCGGGCGATATCCGTGCCGACCCGCGCGTCAAAGCCGATGGACAGCACGTTCAGCGCGTAGGACCCATTGCAGCGGATGAGATCGAACCGCGCCTCCTCCGCGTCCAGCAGACGCTCGATGGAGGTGAAGGCGGCGGGGTCGTCAAAAATTTTGATTGTGTCGTTGCCGGAGCCGCCGGGAAAATGCGTCACGGCGGCGTTGTCATAGCCGACGACACCGTTTACAACTTCGTTGAGCGTTCCGTCGCCGCCGCAGGCGTACAGGCGCACCTCCTCGCCGGACTGCGCCGCCTGCCGCGCCAGCGTCCGGCATTCGCCGGGCGCGTTGGAGACAAGCAATTCATAGCTTAACCCGCGCGGCGCGAACGCCGCGTCGATCATTTCCCGGTATTCCGCCGTCCGGTCAGACTTCCCAGCCGCGGGATTGACGATAAAAATATGCTTCATAGCGGAACTTTCTCCTGTTCTGTTCGTCTTATGGGTACAGGCGGTAATCAATAGTACATGTACACGTTGCACTGCAAGCGCCCGTTGTAGAGTTTGCGCTTTTTGACGGCCTGTTTGCCGTAGTAATGCTCGAACTCCGGTTCGGAGGAGATGATGTATTTTTTCCATCCGTCCGCGTATTTGAGATGCCGGCCGAACGCACTGTAGAGCCGCTGGGCGCTGCGCTGCTCAAGCATGCGCTCGCCGTAAGGCGGATTGCAGACGATGAGGCCCTTATCTGCGGGCAGACTCATCTTCGTCGCGTCCGCCTCGCGGAACTCGATCAGCTTGCCGACGCCCGCCTTGCGTGCGTTCTGCTGCGCGATCTCCAGCGAAGCCGCGTCAATGTCGGAGCCGAGGATGTGATACTCCCCCCGGTACTCGCGGTCGAGCGCTTCCGTTCTGGCCTGCTGCCAGACCGTTTCCGGGACGCAGGACCACTTCTGCGCCATGAACGACCGGTTCAGGCCCGGCGCGCGGTTCAGCGCGATCATCGCCGCCTCGATGCAGATGGTTCCCGAGCCGCAGAACGGGTCCCAGAAGAAGTCCCGCCCGCGATAGCGCGCGAGATTGACCATGGCGGCCGCCATCGTCTCGTGCAGCGGCGCAAGATTGGCCTCGCGGCGGTAGCCGCGCTTGTGCAGGCTCACGCCGGACGTGTCCAGAAACAGCTCCACATGATCCTTCATGATGGAAAAGCGCAGCTGGTACGTCTCGCCCGTCTCCGGCAGCCAGCCGAGGCCGTATTTCTCGCCCAACCGCGTGACGGCGGCCTTTTTCACAATGGCCTGACAGTCCGGAACGGAGTGCAGCTGGCTGTTCAGGCTGTAGCCCTTGACAGGGAACGCACCGCTCTTCGGAATGAAGCGCTCGAGCGGCACAGCCTTGACACCCTGAAACAGGTCTTCAAAGCTGTGCGCGTCAAACTCGGCCAGCAAAATCATCACGCGCTCGCCCATGCGGCAGCAGAGGTTGGCCTTCGCCATGGCGGCGAAATCACCCTCAAAAAAAACGCGCCGGTCCTCGACCCGGACGTTTTGCAGATCCAACCGCCGCAGTTCGTCGCCGACCAGACCCTCCAGCCCAAACAGGCACGGCACGCAAAAAGTCATCGTATCCATAGTTTTCTCTCCAAGCATTCTATAGTATTTCTAAGTATACGGAATCCCGGCGCAAATAGCAAACCCTATCTGTTACGATTTTGTAAAATGTGAGGAAAAACTTTATATTTATTTAAAGTGACAAGCGTTCGGAAATACGGTATACTGGAAGCAGCACAGAAATTCAAAAAAGAGGAGGAGGTTCCCATGTCTCAGGCAGTGATCGGATGGCTGATCGCCATCGTCGTCTTCATCGTGGCAGAGGCCGCAACGGTCGCGCTGGTGTCCGTCTGGTTCATCGGCGGCGCGGTGTGCGCATTGGTTGCGGCAATTCTCGGCGCGGGACTCGGCGTACAGCTGGCGGTATTTCTCGTCGTTTCGGCGGCGCTGCTGGCGTTCGCGTGCCCGGCGGCTCGAAAAAAGTGGGCAAAAAAGCCGGAGCGTATGAATGCCGACCGCCTCGTCGGCGAAACGGCCATGGTCACGGAGCCCATCGACGCCTGCGCCGATACCGGAGCCGTAAAGATCAACGGCGTTCTCTGGACAGCGAAATGCACAACAGGCGAACGCGTGGAAGCAGGACGCCATGTGACCATCGAGCGCGTTGAGGGCGCGAAGCTCTACGTCAAACCCGCAGAATGTCCCTGCACAAAAGCATAACCATCATAAACAACCGAAAGAACTGAAAAAACCGAAGGAGGAACAAATTTTATGGAATGGATCCCCATTGTTGTGATCGCCGTTCTGGCGCTCATCGTCGTCATCAGCAACATTCATATCGTCCAGCAGTCCCGCGCCTACGTCATCGAGCGCCTCGGCGCGTTCAGCAAGGTCTGGCAGGTCGGCATGCACGTCAAGGTCCCGTTCATTGAGCGCGTGGCCAAAAAGGTCAGCCTGAAGGAGCAGGTGCTCGACTATCCGCCGCAGCCCGTGATCACCAAGGATAACGTCACCATGCAGATCGATACCGTCGTCTATTATCAGATCACCGACCCGAAACTCTACACCTACGGCGTCGAACGGCCCATGATGGCCATGGAAACGCTCACGGCCACGACGCTCCGCAATATCATCGGCGACCTTGAACTCGACCAGACGCTCACGTCCCGCGACGTCATCAACACCAAGATGCGCGCCATTCTCGACGAAGCGACCGACCCCTGGGGCATCAAGGTCAACCGCGTCGAACTCAAGAACATCCTCCCGCCGCAGGACATCCAGAACTCCATGGAAAAGCAGATGAAGGCCGAACGTGACCGCCGGCAGGCGATTTTGCAGGCAGAAGGCACGAAGCGCAGCCAGATCCTTGTCGCCGAGGGCGAAAAGGAAGCCGCGATTTTGAAGGCAGACGCGGAAAAGCAGGCCGCCATCCTCAAGGCAGAAGCCGAAAAGCAGGCGGCAATTCTCAAGGCTGACGGCGAAGCGCAGGCCATCATGGCCGTGCAGAAGGCCATGGCCGATTCTCTGGCGCTGCTGAACGAAAAGGCCCCGAACGACCAAGTTCTGAAACTTAAGGCGCTTGAGGCCATGCAGAAGGTCGCGGACGGCAAGGCCACGAAGATCATCATCCCGTCCGAGCTGCAGGGCTTTGCAGGTCTGGCTTCCGGCATTGCCGAGACGGTAAAGGAGACGAAGTAATATGGCGAAGCAGGACGAGCGCTTTATCAAGGTGCTGAACGAGGGCAGTACCTGGACCACGAACCGTGAGATTTGGGTCGACAAAACGACCGGCGTCAACTATCTCTGGGTTGCTTCCGGCTATGCCGGCGGCCTGACCCCGCTGCTCGACGCCAACGGCCACCCCGTCGTGACCCGGATCCCATTAGAAGAGGAATGACGCCGCTATTACTCCGGTCTTGACTGCCGTAGGAACATTTTTATAAGGCAAACTTTTTCGGCGCACAAGCATACAGAAAAATGAAGAACTGCCATCCGACCGGATGGCAGTTCCAGCGTGTCGAAAAAGTCTTTTCGCCCCGCTGAAGCAGTTTTTCAAACTTTGAAAAACTGGTTGATTGAACGCGAAGGGGGCTCTTTGCCCCCTTCACTCTTTCCCTGCTGCTCTATCATCCAACTGCTTTTCATGGTTTTTTGACAGACTGAACTGCCATCCGACCGGATGGCAGTTCTTTCAATTTAATTGCAGCTGCGGTAAATCAGCTTTGCGTTTGGATCTTGCAAAGCAGTACGAATTCGCAGAAAGCCTGGTCGTATGGATGGTCACGCCTCCGGATCGAAGCGCTCAAAAATCGGGATGCCTCCGGCAGCTTCGCAGGCCAGCATGTCTTCCTTCGTGCGGATCGTCCAGTCAACCTCCTGCGCACCCCAGACACGAACGCACGAGCGCAGGCAGTAGCTGCTGCGGTCTTCAAATTTGTACGCGATAAAGTCCGGGACCGTCAGGAAGTTCAGCAGCAGATTGCCCGCAATGAACCGCTTATACCACGGCAGGCCCGACTTGTCCTTCTCAAAATTCATGGAAAGCTGCCCGCGGCAGATCGCAGGGCGGAACTTTTTCACGTCGATAAGCGCGAAGGGGTCAAACGACTCGATGCAGAACTCGCCCTGGTAACTGTCCAGCCGCTCGCAGACGGCCTTGGCCAGCGCCTTGTGATTGCCGCGCGCGGTTTTGAGTTCGATAATCAGGGGCGTTGCATGCTCAAACAGGGCGAGAACCTCGTCAAAGGTCGGGATCTGCTCATCCGTACCCTCAAGACGAAGCTGCTTCAGTTCGTCCAGCGTCAAATCCTCAATCTCGCCCTCGACGTTTGCGCAGCGCCTCAGATCAGAGTCATGGAACACGGCAAGCGTGCCGTCCTTTAAAAGATGCACGTCCAACTCCGCGCCGAAGCCGCGCTCAATCGCCCGGCGGAAAGCGGGCAGAGAGTTTTCGGGAATGACGGGCTTGTCGTGATAGCCTCGGTGGGCATAGCGGTACTTTTTGAGAATTTCCCACTTCTGATGCCCTTTCCGGCACCTCAGCGCCAGCGTGAACAGCAGATCGAGCGCCAAAAGCACGATCAGGATGATGCAGATTGTCAGCATGGTTACAGACTTCTTTCTTGCTATATTTTAGATAGGCTTGAGCAGCACTGAAACCCAAAACACAAACCAGCAAAGCGTTTGTGTTTTGGAAAGGAGGAAACGGGCTCAGAGGATAAGAGACGTCGCACATAGCGGCGGCTCGTTCCGTCGAGGCCGTTTCCGACGCGCCGCCTGTTACGGTACACCAAGTTTAATAACAGCTGCCTTTGAATGGCTGCGGTAAAAACGCTTTGCGTTCAAAATTTGCAAAGCAGTACGGATTCGCCGGAGTTCTGTAGGGGCCGATGCCCACATCGGCCCGTGAGGAAGTTGCGAATTCGCCGCAGATTACCATAAAAACCGGTGCATCCTGCCGGGTCGATGTGTACCGGCAAGCGGCAGACCCACATCCGTAACGCTCCTTCGTCACGAACGGCTGTGACCGGCATCGACCCCTACAAAGGTTATGCGGACGGGGTCAGTCGTCCATTTCCTCGAACGCCTCCAGCCCCTTCTTGGCCTCGGCCTTGGCATCGCCGTGGTGGACGAAAAGCATCGTCACAAAACTCAGCGCAACGAACAGCGCAGCATACGGGAACAAGACACGGTAGTCGATCTTTCGCATGAGCGTACCGGCGACGATGGGCGTAACGACCTGCGCAGCCATGGAGGCCGTGTAGTAATAGCCTGTGAATTTGCCGATGTCCGATCCCTTGCACATCTCAACGACCATGGGAAGCGAGTTGACGTTGATCGCAGCCCATGCAAGGCCGACGAGGGCGAAGACAACAAACATGATGGCGTTGATTGAGGAGAACGTCGTTGTGAGCACATAGCCGCTGGCGAAGCAGACGGCAAGCAGGATAATGCCGCACTGAATCGTGCGCTTGCGGCCGATCTTTGAGGCGATCTGGCCGATGGGGATGTACGAGACGATGGCGCCCGCCGTGGCGATGAGCAGGCAGGTCGATGCGCCGCCGAGGCCCTGCCCCATGACGACATCGACATATGTCGAGAACCACGTTGTCACACCGTTATAGCCGATGAACCAGAGCGCGATGGAGGCCAGCAGGAAGCCGAGGCTCTTTTTGACAGGCTTCGGGAGCGTTTCGTGGCCGCTGCCGTCGTCCTGCGCGAGATTCCATTCGGGGTGCTGCTTTTCAAGCGCCTGGTTTTCCGCCGTGAGCTTCGGCTCCCTGATCGTGAGGAGGAGCACGGCGACGGCGACGAACATAATGGCCGACACAACGATAAACAGCGGCTGATAGTTCACATGATCCAAACCGGCGGTCTTGGAGTTGGGATAGAGCACCGCCGCAACGCCGAGATACAGAATGCCGCCGACCGCGCCCATCAGATTGATGATGGCGTTCGCACGCGAGCGCAGCGGCTTTGGCGTCACGTCGGGCATGAGGGCGACGGCGGGAGCGCGGTACGTTCCCATGGCGACGAGCAGCAGGCCGAGGACGATGACAAATGAGGCCGTCTTGAAGCCGGAAGGCTGGGCGGCGTAGCTGTTGTCAAGGAGCGGGAGAATGTTCATAAGGATGATGGCGCAGCCGGTGCCGAAGAGGATGAAGGGCATGCGCTTGCCGATTTTTGTATGGCTCTTATCCGAGACGGAGCCGAAGAACGGCAGCAGAAAGAGCGCCAGAATGTTGTCCGCCGCCATGATCGCGCCGGAGAACGTTTCGTTCATGTGGAAGGTCTTCGTGAGGATCAGCGGCACGATGCTGTCGTACATCTGCCAGAACGCGCAGATGGACAAGAACGCAAGGCCGACCAGGATGGTACGTTTGCTGTTGAGTTTCATTTCGGTTCTCCCTTTTCTAGTGTATTGAGGACTTCGCGGATATTCTGCATACAATACGTCGGCTGAACGCCGTATTTTGGGATATCCTCCATCACACCCTCGCCGGACAACACGAAAATCGTATCGACCCCCGCGTTCACACCGCAGGCAATGTCGGTATACACCCGGTCGCCAATGAGGCATGTTTCGCGCGGCGAGAAGCCCGTCTGCTCCATCGCCAGCAGCGCCATCTCAGGCTGCGGTTTGCCGATGACCTTCGGGCGGCGGCCTGTCGCGGTGTGGAGCATTTCAATCACGCTGCCGCAGTCCGGTGCGCTGCCGTACCATGTCGGGCAGACGAGATCGGGGTGCGTGGCGACGTAATCCGCGCCCCGGTTCAGCAGGATGCAGCAATTTTCCAGCTTTTCATACGTCAATTCCGTGTCGTAGCCCAGAAGGACAACGGCGCAATCATCCCGCAGCGTCTCGGCTACTCGCAGCCCTGCCAGACGAAGCTGATTTTTAAGAGATTCCGTTCCGCAGACATAATAGACCGTATCCGGCAGATACCGGCCGCGCAGATAGCGGATGGCCGCATCCGCGCTGGTCAGAAAATCGTCGGGAAAGGCTTCAATGCCGAGCCGGGCCATTTTGGCGATATACGCGTCTGTTCCGCGCGAGGAATTGTTCGTCAGGAACAGGTACCTGCCGCCGATGGCGCGCACATAGCGCAGAAAGTCCAGCGTGCCGTCGAAGAGCGTTTCACTCAAATAGATCGTGCCGTCCATGTCCAGCAGGAACAACCGTTTTTCCGCAAGAGACATTGCATACCTCCATGGTATTGATAAAAAATATTATACAGCGCCGCGCGCCGTTTGACAAGCGCTGCAAGCCGCCATACAATACACATAGGAAATATTGACTGAAAGGAATCCGCGATATGCTGAAAGACCTGCACACGCTCACGCCGTATCTGGACTTTATCCGGACCTGCAATGCCGATCCCGACTACCGCGATCCCATGCTGCTGACGCAGCAGCAGCTGCACCGGAATCTGCTGGATGCGCCGGAGAACCCGAATACGCGCGTGTTCGGGACATTTGAAGGGGAAGCAATCACAGGCGTGTTTGCGCTTTTGGTGCTGGAGGACGAGCGGTATCTGGAACTGCTGGCCGGACTTTCCCGAAGCGCGGCAGCATATGCCGAACTGCTCTCACATCTGAAATCGGCCCACCCCGGTTATCAGGCGGATTTTGTCTATAACCCTCGCAACCGGCTTTTACAGGAGGCGCTTGCGGCGCTGGGCGCGGAGTTTGAACCGGAGCAGCAGAAGCTTGTCCTGTGCCGGGCTGTCCCGTATGTGCCGGATGCGCGCATTGTGCCCTATCGTCCGGAATACCGGGCGCAGTATCTGGCGCTGCACACCGTGGACCGCTATTGGACGGGCGAAAAGGTGCTGGCCGCGCCGGAGGTCTTTCGCGTTCTGCTTGCGCTCGAAGCCGGCGAGGCAGCCGGATATATCGACCTGACCCACAACAGCACGGAAAATGAGCCGTATGACCTGTTCGTCCGCGAAAAGAGCCGCAGGCGCGGCCTTGGCCGCGCACTTCTGGCGGCAGCGGTTCAGGAAAACAGGCCGAACGGCATGACGCTTCTGGTAGACATCGACAACGAAGCCGCGATCGCCCTGTACGAAGCGCAGGGATTTGAACGTGCGGATGGAGAAAACAATATCACGGCACATATCTGCCTGTAACACACAGAACACCCCGTCCGGCATGACCCGGGCGGGGTGTTTGATCGAACTGAACGGAAAAAATGTCCGAAATATCCTGATTTTTCTTGCGTGCAAATCAGCCGTCTGTTATAATTGAATCAGAGCGCAAAATGAAGATTTCAGGAGGATGCAAAGGATGAAGCGTACTGTTTTTTGGAAGCGAATGACCGCGCTGGCGCTGGCGGCGATCCTGCTGCTGGGCCTGCTGCCCGCCGCTGCATTCGGCGCAGAGCCGTCGGATGAACCGGTGCAGACCAAGTATGTCTATGAGGAGACAGACGGCGTCTGCCGCGCAGTCCGCGAGGAAGACGCCCTGCCGGAAAAGCCCGCCGCCCAGTCCGCGGGCGCCTCCGCCCAACCCAGCGGAAAGCTTGCCACTCCGACGAACCTGCGCTGGGAAACGGCGTATAAGGAGTATATGGAGGAGCACGACGGGCTCAGTTATTTTGAAAAGGTTTATCCCGGCTGCATCAGTTGGGACGACTCGAAAAATTCTGTAGAGGATTATTGCATTGTCTTTTATGATGCTTCTGGAAACGAGGTCTGTCATTCATATTGGGTAAAAGATCCGGAGATGGATTCCTACCATGCGGATGACTTTCTAACTCACATTGAAGTCAGCGGAACATACCGTTTCTCTGTTCAGGCAATCGATAAGGACGATCCGAGCCGAAACAGTGAAATCACGTATTCCGACTGGTGGCCCTATTACCGTCCCAATCAGACACTGGATGTGCCGGTCGGCCTGTATGCCGACGGAACAACGCTGCATTGGCCTGCCGTTGCCAGAGCGGGCGGATATTATGTCCAAAAAGGATACTCCGAAACAGCGGACGATGATATATTCTGGTATGGTGCGACGTGGTGGCGCCGCAGCAATGATACAGAGTATGATATTACTAGAGGCGAACACAATAGAGACATCCTGACGACTGCTGGATACTATTTCTATCACGTCCGCACGCTCAGCAACGACATCACAAAATATAATAACAGCGGCTACGGAGAACTGTACCGGGTCTACAGCGACGGAAAAGGGAATTTGTCGAAAGCCGAAAACAAGACCTATACCGTCAACTTTGAAGACCCGGATCGCGGAATCTGTCTCAAAAGCACATCCGGCCTGCTGTCCGGCAGCCTTATTCCGCAGCCGGATGTGCCAAAACGCACGGGATACCGTTTCGTCGGCTGGTATCCAAACCGCAGCCGTTCCGGAAACGCATGGAATTTCCGAACCAATGTCATTACAGGAAACCTAACGTTGTATGCAAAATGGGAACTGATCGGCTTTTCACAACCGAATGACGTGCTCCCATTTATGAATGATGGAACATATTTCTGTTCAGCAAACTACTATAGCCTGACAGGAAAAGAGCAAGACAAATTTACATACGAAATAACGGATAAAGACTTTTCTCGGCTGCTGAAAAATCTCCCCTGGTATGATCTTATTGGTCGTATCCAAGTGCGCAACACCAAAGACAGTGTCTGGGGTGGCTCCTGCTTCGGTATGTCCAGCGTCGCAGTGCTTGTTTATGGCGGTATAATAAATCCATCAAATTACGGCTGCAACGGAATCGATGGAATGAATATCACAATGAATCAAAAAGGTTCAAAAGACGTTGGTCAAGTTGAAAGTCTGGTCAATTATTATTATCTGATGCAGGTTATCGGTAAAATCGCAAACGCGCGGGGAAGCTTTTCTCCATGGGATGAAAGCAAAAACCTAAAAAATCTGATAGACACCATGCGGGCAGCAGATGGTTCACCGGTTGTAATTGGCCTGAAATTTCCGGGAGGCGGGCATGCAGTTGTTGGATATGACCTGCAGTATGATGCAACTCTGCAAAAATACACGATTCAAATTTATGACTGCTCCCAGTCTAAGTATCGTGCATATCCGCTGAGCATTTATAAGGATGGTGAAACTTATATCAAGGCCTGCCCAGAATGGCAAGCCGCATGGAGCAATGCCGGTGAAATTTTCATTAAGTACACCCTGACCGCCAATACTTTCCTGCAAATGCCCTACCTGAAGCACTCCGCGCAGGAAGCTGGGGCGGAAACTCCTGCTGATTACCGTCTGACGACCAGTTTCGATTCGTTTACCGTTTCCAACGGCACAAACACAACCACCGTGACTGGCGGCGAGATCGTTGGGGAGGATGCGCTCGGTCTGACTGTGCTCGGCGGTGAGGGGGAACCGGGCTTTGCCCTGTCCTTCGTGACGCTGCTGCCCGCACTGGAGACCGGCGCGTATACCATCACGCCGTCCGGCGGAGCGGGTGAGGAATACACGCTCGACCTTCTATATGACGATGATGCAAACGGCTTCTTCCATTCGCTCACGTCTGCCGCTCCGGCTTCCGTCACGCTGAGCAGCACCGGAACGCTGACGACAAAGACCGACGCCTCCGCTGCGCAGACGCTGACCTCCGCGTATAACGGCAGCCAGATCGCGGCCGACGGCGTGACCGTCTCCGGCGAAACGACGGGCTTTACCGCCAGACTGGAAAACGGCGCAGTCAGCGTGACCTCCCAGCAGGAGACGCAGGCCGAACTGACGCTCTCGTCCGGACTCAAGGAGCAGACGCAGACGCTGCCGCTTGGCAGCAGCGCCGTTACGCTGCAGGCAGATGCGTCTGACAAAACCTGCGAGATCACGCGCGGCAGCGAAACGCTTGCCAGCGTGAGCCTTGGGTATGCAGTTGTCTTCGACGCCAGAGGCGGCAGCCAGACGCCGACGCAGTTCGTGCAGTCCGGCCAGACCGCAGTTGTTCCGGACGAGCCGGAATATAACGGCTATCTCTTCCACGGCTGGTTTGCCGACGAAGCCTGCACCGAACCGTGGAGTTTTGACACGGCGGTCACAGAAGACCAAATTCTGTACGCAGACTGGCGGCCCAATCCGGCCATGTGGAAAACGGTCGTTTTCCGCGTAAACGGTGTGGACGACCAGCTGATACTGGTGCAAACCGGCGATACATTGACTGCAGCGGATATTCCGGCTGCGGATCTGTACGCAGGCGCAAAAATCGTCTGGGATCAGGAGGAACTGGCCCAGCTTCTGGACACCCCGATCTGGAAAGACCACGTTATCCCCGGTGATGCGGTCCCGCTGGCCGGGCAGTCGGTACTGACGCTGAACGCCGCAAAAAGTGCGGACGGCGTAACAGCGACAGTCAAAAACGACGCAGCAATCAACTTCCAGCTTACTCTGTTTGCCGTTGCCTACGATGCAGACGGGCGGATGCTTGACTGCCAAGCTGTCCCGTTCACGGCAGAAGCAGGCGAAAGCACAACTGTCACAGCTGCGCTCTTTGCCGACGCGGCAGTCGTCCGCTGCTATCTGATAGACAGTCGCTTTATCCCGGTCTGCCCGCGTGTGGAGTTAAACTGAACCGCTCCTGGCAGTCTGTATAATCGCTGGGGATAAAAGAACCGCCCCGCCGGCTATGCCGGCGGGGC
>ERZ773193.683-NODE-683-length-50577-cov-4.040458_pt1 | contig 50577 bp, 55 predicted proteins | sample MGYA00511110_ERZ773193 | MGnify/ENA primary metagenome ERZ773193 (study PRJEB29015, sample SAMEA2737784) | human gut metagenome | biome: human gut; feature: human-associated habitat; material: faeces | place: China | collected 2012 ... | reverse complement strand
CCCGGTCAGCGCGGAATATTTCTGCGGAGTATTCACGATCAGCTCGTCCCTGCCCTCGATCAGTCCGCCCACATAGTACGGCAGACCACATCCCGCATAAGAGATATCTTTATCTTTCGTAATCACAGTCACATCAATATTTCTGTCTTCCCGTTTCAATTTCGCAGCAGTTTTTGTTCCGGCAGCCACTCCGCCGATGATTAATATCTTCATTTTGACGCCCCGCTTTCTTCCATATTCAGTTGATCGATCTTTCCGCAGACAAATCTTAAGATCTTCCTTAAATCTTCTATATCAACGTTTCCGTTTTCATTTACATCCGCCGCCTGCTTCTGAAGCGCTGTCAGTTCTGTCTTTTTGCATATACTTCTCAAGGCTTCACGAACATCGCCGATCTCGACCTTCCCACTTAAATTTACATCGCCCTTCACAAATGCCGGCTCATCTTTTACAAATTCAACTTTCACGCTGTCAGATGAAGCGGTGATCGCGCGCTTTAATTCCATGCCTGTATAAACGATGCCGTTTTCCTTATATACTTCTCCGTTTACAACCCAGTTTTTCACAGAATAACCGGAATTTGGAGACGCCGTAAACTGAACTTCTGCATTCGGTTTGATCTTTGCTCCGTTTTCAAGTATTTTCCCTGTTGCCGCATCAACTGCTGCTATACTTCCTCCGTCTCCGGCTTCATATTGAAGAGTGATCTTTTCTTCAATATCATCCCGCTCTTTAACGATCACTTTTACATCTACCGCACCTTCCGCATAATGATCCGTCGGATCTGCATGAACCGTTACGATCGTCTCCCCGGCTTTTTTAGGAATCAGCTGACAGGACTCGTCTTTCCACACAACTTGAACGTCGCAGATCTCAGGATTCTTCGACGTATATGTTACGTTCCCCGGAGCCGCCGACTGCAGGAACACATTTTCACCGCCCATTACAACTGTCATAACCGGTTTGGTTACTGCGATCGGATGCTTTGCTTTCCGGTAATCTTCGTCAAACACATATTGCCCCTTCTGTCTCTCTCCTTTTTCATAAACGCCTGTCTCGTAATAAATCTTCCCGTTTGCAGCCTCTGCATCCCATATTTCGCCCGGAATACTCTGATCCAGTTCAAATACTTTCTCAGGTTCTGATTCAGGATCGAAATTCCATCTCCATACAGCCCGCGGCGTATTGTAGTAAAGCATTCCGTCATAATAAGAAAGTTGTGAATATCCTCTTACTACATTGACAGAGTTCAGCTGCCACTGATCTGTGATCGGAAGCACTAATTCCGCTTCTTTCTCTATATTTTCCGCATCGATCCGCCATATACCGCTCACTTCTTTTCCGCCGACGATCAACGATTTAGAGCGGTACAGTCCGCCCTGATAAGCGTACATTCCCTGAAGATCATTTTTCCAGTCTAAATTGTCATACGTCGTATCGCTGCAAGTTTCATACAGTTCGCTTTCCTTGTTCCATACATGATTCGGAAACTTATTCTCACTGCACAAAAAATACTGATGCTTTACGTCATGACTGTTCGCCACATCATCCCATGTCGGATCTACCATGTACCAATTCCCGTTAAGCTGAATCTGATTCCACGCATGAGACTGACCATTTGACGTTCCGCTTACGATCTTGCACGGAATTTCCAAACGATTCATATAATATTTATACGCAAGCGCATATCCCTCGCACACAGCTTCTTTCTCAAAAATTGCGCCTTCAATGTCATGAGCCGCCGCCTGCAGTCTGGAAGAATACACGATTGTATCGCACAAGTGCTCATGTACTACCAGCGCTTTTTCTATATCCGTTTTACAATATTTCGTTTTTTCCTTTACAACTTCCCATTCCCGTTCCAGTTCTTCGCTCCTGTCAAGAGGTTTTCCCGTCGTTCCCTCGTAATATTGATAATACGTTTTTACGAAGCCTGTTTCCTCGTCTTTATTAATAGCAGTGTTGCGCAACACCCAATAATACTCCGGATTTTCATAATGTATCCCGAAGATGACCTTATTCAGTTCTTCTTCATTCAGTTTATACGCGCTTACATCAATCACCTCTTGTTTGTTCTTCCAGCACTCCTTCAAATATTCCTCGATAGAAAGCTGCACCGTTTGCAGCTCCTCCTTTGCCAATCGTATCTCCGTTTGATCCGCCGTAAACTGCGGATGCTCCTGTGCTCCGGCGACAGACGTTCCCGTTATTATCATTCCTGCACAGAGTGCTAGCGCTCCAACCCGCTTTTTCCAGTCCTTTTTCCATAATCCATATTCATTTTTCTTTTTCTTATATTGTGGATATAATGAGGCGGCTACCTCAAAACCTTCAGAACGATAGAACATATCAAACGATACACCGCCAATTCTATAGCCTTTATCTTTCCAACGGATTCCATTGTCTTCTATTGTTTTCAACTGCTGTACTACCCATGATGGAATAGCATAGAAATTAACATGTTTTCCTGGTCTTGTATCAGTTCCAGCACATTTAATAGCTTTATACAATAATTCCTTTGGTATCTGGTCATCATCAAGAATACGAATTAAATCGTGATATACCAGCATTTTGATATATTTGCCGACTTTATCAATCTTCTTCTGACTATTACCTTTTCCCATGTACTCAGCCAACTTTTTATTGGTAACATAAAAGACTATTTCTCCATCATCATTAGAAAACTTCTCGCTATAAATATTGTTTCGTGCAATGGATAACATCATAAGGAATGTATCTTTTGCATACTTGATATTTTTATCAGCCTGTGGACATAGTTCTTGAAATTTATTCAGAGTGATGTTATTTATCATCATATCTATGTTTTCTCGCTGTTCAATGCTCCATTGAGATTCCTTTATAGACAGATTATAAATATCCATTATGAATTGAATTGCTTTAAATTCAGATTTGAAATCTCCCAACATTTCAATCAACTGTTTTATGTTAAGAGTAAGATTTTCAGAACAACACCTATACTTCTGTACTCCATTTTTTGTAGTAAAGATGTTGGCAGAAGGATTATGATCTTCATGCAGAATACAGCAAAAAGACTTCGGATTGTCAATATCTATCAGCTCTGCAATATTCAGTTCTGAATAGATATAATCCCAAAATTCATTTTTTGTATCAAACTCAATCGGTTCATGTGCTAATACTGTACGCAAGTAATCAACATCATGTTCCTTGATTGCTTTGACATTTAAGTTTTCGTATGAGTGATATTTTTTGTCTGTATCACTCTTATCTTTTGTTTTCTTACTGGCAGAAGGCTTCTTTTTGGATTTAGGCTGTGCATTTGATATGTACTGCTCATATTCATCTTTCCAGTATTTTTCAATAACTGCATCCGCATTGATTCTACTGTTATATGATGAATATGATACCTCTCCACCTTTACCACCGAAAAACAATCTGTCTCTATTGAAACATACTTCATCAATTCCACCTACAGCACCCATAAGAGTAGCTTGTAGTCTGTCTCTGACACTTCCATCTGTAATAACAGTATCATTGCAGAAAATCATACGGAATTTATGATGTTCTTCTTTGTGTGAGAATGTCGTGTACATAAAGCAAGGCACAATTCCTAGAGAAATGACCTTATTATATGCTTCATCAATGCACATTCCATTATCAAAATCCAAACCAAATAACTGTTGCTGTACCCAGTTATCAGCTTTCATACCGCCATGTAAAACTCCCGGCTTAAATGATGCTCCATGACATAAAGCATCTGCCAATTCTTCTATTGTAATATCTGTCTCTGTTAGACTTTTCTGTACCCATCCACATTGTTTTCCTTGTGGTTTCTCCTTGAATCGGTTATTGAAGTACATACATTTAATCTTATTTTCACTATACATGATCCTCCTTTGCTATAAATCAGAGGTCAAGAAATACGCCTTCGTCGAATTTGACGCACCTTAATAATCTGCTATGTGCAGCAGTCGTAATTTTACTATTGGAAATTGTGCAGAATCGCACATAAGATATTCTTGAACTCTGATATGGATTTTTATTTACTTCCCATCCATTAGGAAATATTTCTAATATAACCGACAACTTCATCATAAGTTCCTGTAAATAATGCTTTCCTATGTGTTTCATCAAATTTACGAAACACTGTATAATTTGCAAGATCCATCATTCCAGTTGTCAGTGACTTTCCATTGTATCTTTTCAGATAGTGACTTGTATTTTTAATCATCATATACTTTTGATTTTTGCCAAGCATTTTATTTAATTCCATTTCACAGGATTTTCTATATGTCTCTAAATCATTGACAAATACCTCAATATTTTTTGAAAAATTCTTTCTTCTTGTTTTCATATTGACATACTTAGCAGTATATTCATCGACAGCATCTTGCAATATTGCATCCAGTTCTGGATATTCAAAGGTACAATTATCTCCTTCTAATTTTGCTTGTCCTTTCGTTTTAACCAAATGCCCTTTATACAATCTTAATATGGTTTTACCTCTACTGAAATCTCCCCATCTCTTATACCATTGACTCAATATGAAATTCTTACTCGGGGTCATTGGTGCAGAACACATATAGATAGTTAATAATTGAATTATCTTTTTCTTCTCTTCTAAATTATCAATATGTACCATTTATTCATCCTCCGTTTCTGTTTTCTTTACACTGTCTATAAGATTTGTACTAGGAGTAATTTTTACATTCCTATGCTCTTTATCCAGATATACACAATCTCTCATAATGTCATATCTGTTTCTTTGCTTGACTGTCACTGGCTCAATTTTGAAGAGATTCTTCAGCAGAATTGTATTATCCGCATCCATTTCCTCATATACCAACTCATTTAATGCCAAAAGCACTGCTCGTACATCCTTTTTGTACAATCCGGTTTTCTCAGCTAATTTGTTTATTACTTCCTGTTTATATAAAATCATTCTGTTATTTCCTTTCCTAGAATATTAAAAATTGCTCTGCTGTTAATGAAATATTTTTACCATATTTATTAACTCCACTAGATAATGAATCATAATTAGAACTATTTTTATTAATCCAATCTTCCTGTGAGCTTAACTCTTGTTTTTGGCTTTTTAGCGATTCATTAAATTCATCTAATGACTTTTGTGCATTTTCTACTCGGTGTTTATAATTGTCATAAGCGGTAATGGCTTTAGAAATTGCTGTAGTTACAAGTCCAACTAGAAGCATATTACCTGCTAAAGAAAGTGCTCTCATAGCTATAGTGGCAGCTTTTGAAGATGCTTCAAGCCCCTTGATAGAAACAGCAGCACCATCAGCTCCGGCGACAATATTTTTGGCGTTATCAGATGCATTCGCCATAACAGCATTCGTCTGCTCTTGAGTCATTTTGAAATTAGACACATCTTGCTCAGCATTAATAGCTGCCTGACGAAGATTATTAAACTCTGCATTATATGCCTTAACCGCCGCTAAGTCTTCACTACTAATAGATTTTCCGGTAAAAAATCCCTTAATCGTCTGAACGGGATGTAGATTGGTCGTATCTATTGTTGTTTTACCTGTTTCTGTCTGTTTTGTTCGTAATATCTGTTTTTATTGCAAATATTAAAATAGTTTGATATAATATATTGCAATATAGATAATAAGGGAGGGCAATATAATATGTTTATGAAAAGTACATTAGATGATTTAAGCCGAGAAGGTCTTATTAATAATCCTGAACATGTTGAAGAGAAAGATCCATCAAATGATGGGAGATATTTATATGTGAAAAATTTTGAAAATGGATATTTGAGATATGATGTATCCAATTTTTCTCATGAAGATTTTATGCTTCATTATCAAATCAAAGCGGCAACATATTTAAGACATATTAGGAATATATTGATAATTCCTATCGTTTTAGTGATTATCGGTATATTAATTCAATTAGCCTCATAATCGAAAGGAGATCATCTATGAAAGTTACCCCCGAAATTGCAGCGTTAATAGCACAGCTTGAATATGAAATCGGTCGTGAATGTTATAACCCAAATTCATACGATGGATACACCGGCGTTGAAGGTGCTGCATTTAGATATCCGGTAACGATTTATCAGGATGATAATCTCCGAAAATATAGGTATGTTATTCCTGCAATTTCTCCTGACGAGGTTAATACAACATCAAAAACACATTTCTAGCCTTTATTCCAAAAAACATCATTTTAGGACTTAACTTGGAATAATTAGTATTCCTTATACTCTGACTGTAAATCCCTGACTTCTTAAATAATCAACTGCATCTCTTAACAATGCCCCATTATCTACAGTATTTGCTATTGTTTCATCCCATACACGAGGTGTAGTAGATGCTAAATTCTTTCCACCATGTAGACCTTCATTCGCCCATGTTGCGACTTGTTGACCGGTTACGCCATAATAATTACTCATATAATCTACATCAATATAAACCGATGCTACAGCCTTACCTCTGACAATTCTTGCATCAACTTTAAAACCAGACCTCAAGAAGTCATACTGCCTACGATAATAAATCGGATCATATGAATTGTAATACATCTGTAGAAAGAAGTTCAATGTCTGATATACTCTATTCGTCATTCCATCAACCATTTTCTGCATTGTTGGCTGTAATGCCTTTTCCAATTCATCTATATTATTTATGTGTATTGCCATATTCCATCCTTTCTGCTAATCCTCCGGATTTTCAATCACATTGAAGATTACTGCATTATTTTTCAATTTTTTGATTTATAGTGTAAAAAGCAGACCAAGCTACCTGTTCTTACATATTCACCATTCAGATCTTTCTTGTGAATAAAATAAGTTTCTCCATTAGTCATACTTTGAATAAATCCATATCCCCTGTCATTGAAGTATTTTGTAACAACTCCATACATTGATTTTCCTCCTTCCCATAGTTTTATGATTCAAATGAAATTTACATTTCAAATTTAGGTCATATAATGGCACTCTGACGCTCTCTGTGGCTCATAGAAGCGTTTTAAAGCTATTAGTGAGTATTTCTGTGTATATGTAAATTAAGGCACTTAAATAAGCCCACATACTCATAATAAATACAAGTATATGGACTTATTTAGATGTCCTAATATTAAATTATATCTATGCTTTCCCTCATGGTTTACTGTTCCATTTTCTGTGCCAATTTATTATCAAACTGCACCAAATGGCGATAAGTTACGATAACTTTTTATGAGTAGCATATTTCTTACAAGCCGCATAAATACTGTATTTGTAGGCATTTCCAAGGATTACAATAGAGCAATAGCAAAGAACTCAATAAATTCTTTCTTGTATGCTTCCATCTTAACGATAATCCTCCTTTTCATAGGCGTTTCGCCATATTGCTGTATAACTGTTTTTAGATTCTACACCATTTGAACACCAAAATCAGCTTCTTTATACTACTTTACGCATCCTATCAGCTCATTAATGTCTTTCACGCCGTTTTGCTGCATAAACTGTTCTATTCCTTCTATCACCTGCACAGTTGTCGCCGGTTCATTGAAATTGGCGGTACCGACTGCCACCATTGTAGCTCCCGCCATAATAAACTCTAACGCATCTTCTGCTGTTCGGATCCCTCCCATTCCAAGTACCGGAATATTCACAGCATGTGCTGCCTGATAGACCATGCGAACCGCAACCGGCTTCACTGCCGGACCGGACATTCCTCCTGTCTTATTGGCAAGTGCAAAGGTTCGACGATTAATATCAATCTTCATCCCGGTCAACGTATTGATCAAAGAGATTGCATCTGCTCCGCCTGCTTCCGCTGCTTTTGCCATCTCTGTAATGTCTGTTACGTTTGGACTTAATTTCATGATCACAGGCTGTTTTGCCACTGCCTTAATCTGTGCAGTGATCTTCTCAACCTGCTTCGGATCCTGACCAAATGCAATGCCTCCCGCTTTAACATTCGGGCAGGAAATGTTAATTTCTAACAGTGCAACATCTTCCTCTGCCAAACGTCTGACAACATCAATATATTCGTCTGGTGTCTTACCACACACATTGACAATGATATTGGTATCATACTGCTTCAAATACGGAATATCACGCTCAATAAATACGTCTATCCCCGGATTTTGCAAACCGATCGCATTCAACATACCACCATAAGTCTCGCACACTCTCGGTGTTGGATTGCCGGGCCAAGGTACATTTGCCACACCTTTCGTTGTCACAGCTCCCAAGCGGTTCAGATCCACATATTCTCCGTACTCTGCACCAGAACCAAAGGTACCGGATGCCGTCGTAACGGGATTTTTCATTGATACTCCCGCAAAATTTACTGCCAGATTCATCCTTTTCCTCCTATATCTCTACGGTCTGCGCATCAAATACCGGACCGTCCTTGCAAATTCTTGTATTATTGACGTGACTGTGTGCATCTTTTTCTTTGGTTGTGCATACACAGCCTAAGCAAGCACCGATACCACACGCCATATGCTCCTCCAAAGAAATCTGAGCTTCGATCCCCTGCTCTGCCGCAAATGCTTTTACACCACGCAGCATCGGCATAGGCCCACACGCATAGATCACATCTGCTGTAATACCCTCGGCACGGATCGCATCTATGACATTGCCCTTGGTTCCCACGCTGCCATCCTCGGTCGAAACATATACAGATGCATATGGGGCAAAGTCTTCTTTCAAAAATTGCACTGCATCGCGGTATCCTAATACGACCTGCACTTCACCGGACAGACTCTTCGCTAATGCTAACATTGGCGGGATACCAATTCCTCCGCCGATCAAAATACTTTTGCCGGAACGAGGTGTAAATCCGTTGCCAAGTGGCCCTACAACTGCGATCGTATCACCTTCCTGCTTACCGGAAAATTCTAACGTGCCGGCTCCTGCCACTCGGTATACCAAGCGGATCATGCGCTTAGCCGCGTCAATCTCGCATATACTGATCGGTCTTGGGAGCAGTCTGCTGCCATCATCGCTATACAGCGACAAAAACTGTCCCGGTTTTGCCATTGCTGCAACATTGTATTCTTCGGGAAAAGCAAGCCACAAACTGTATATTCCCGGTGCCAACTCTGACTGGCTCTTCACGGTTGCCAGACATTTCTTTTTCTCTGCCATTGCTATCCTCTTTCTCTAAACGTTCTACTTGATCGCTCCGTTAATATCTGCGATCATGTCAATTACTGCCTGTCTGGAGGCATCTGCATAATTGTCAGCGCCAAACTTACTATATTTGTCCTGCTTGTATGCGGCAATGATACCACGCGAAGAGTTGACGATCGCACCTAAGCCATCGCTGTTAAAGTATGGTTTCAATCCCTCAGCGGTACCGCCCTGCGCACCATAACCCGGTACCAGAATATATGTCTTTGGCATCAGTTTACGAAGTACCTTACCCATTTCCGGATACGTAGCACCAACCACGCAGCCAACATTGCTATAGGTATCTCCCATGCACTGCTCACCCCATTCTACCACTTTCTTAGCTACCAGTTCATACAACGGCTTGCCATCGATGAGCTGATCCTGAAATTCACCACTGGAAGGGTTGGACGTCTTTACCAATACAAAGATTCCTTTATTTTCCTCTTTGCAGACATCGAGAAATGGATTAACACCATCGCTTCCCAAATACGGATTAACCGTAACAAAATCCTCATCAAAGGCTGCATAGGACTTAGACCCTACTTGCACTTTACCAATATGTCCTACCGCATATGCAGCAGATGTAGACCCGATATCTCCGCGCTTAATATCACCAATAACAACAAGACCTTTCTCCTTACAATAGTCAACTGTTTTCTTGAATGCTGTCAAACCTGGAATACCAAACTGCTCGTACATAGCGATCTGTGGCTTTACTGCAGGGATCAGATCATGTGTTGCATCTACGATTCCCTTGTTAAACTGCCAAATTGCCTCTGCAGCACCCTCTAACGTCTCTCCGTACTGCTCAAAAGCTGCCTTGCAAATATGTTCCGGCACGTAACTTAACATTGGATCCAATCCGACAACGATCGGTGCATCCTTTTTGGTAATCTGCTCAATCAATGTATTAATCATACTACTTATCCATTCCTTTCTTCACTATAAACCAATTTTCCATCCACGAAGGTATTTAAGACTTTGCCGTATACTAACTTTCCATCAAACGGTGTGTTCGTACCCTTTGATAAAAACTTGCTGCTGTCAATCGCATATTCCGTATCAATATCTGCAACCACTACATCTGCTGCCGTTCCCGGTTTCAGCGTTCCCTTGGCAATGCCCAGTACCTTTGCCGGATTTGTGCTCATCTTAGCAACTAACTCTGATAAACTTAATATACCACGTTTGACAAGTTCTGTGTAGCCTAATGCAAAGGAAGTCTCTAACCCGACAATACCAAACGGTGCTTTACGCATAGACTGATCTTTTTCTTCTTTACCATGTGGTGCATGATCCGTAGATATCACATCCATGATCCCTCCGGCAAGTCCCTTTTTGAGTGCTTCGACATCCGCTCTGCTGCGAAGTGGCGGATTCATCTTGAAACGGCCATGATCCTCTGTGATCTCATCATCAGACATCGTAAAATGATGCGGGCAAACCTCTCCGGTCACAGGAAGCCCCTGTTGCTTTGCCATTTCAATGAGTAAAACGCTGTCCGCTGTTGAACAATGACACAAATGTAACCGGCAGCCTGTCTCTTTTGCCATCAGAATATCTCTGGCAACGATAACGTCTTCTACTGCGTTCGTAATTCCCGGCAGCCCAAGCTCCTCTGCTTTGGCTCCGGCATTCATAACTCCACCGTCTACTAATGCCTTGTCTTCACAATGCGAAAACATTGGTATTTTGTTCTTAGCAGCTTCCTTAAGTGCATGGCGAAAAACTAACGAATCCATCACTGATTTGCCATCTTCACTAAGCGCCACTGCACCGGCCTCTTTCATACCGGCAATATCTGCTAACTCGTTTCCCTCCTGACCGATCGTTACTGCTCCGATCGGCAAAATGTGAACTGCTGCATCTTTGGCACGTTCTAACAGATCCTTTACTCTTTCCGGACTATCGATCGCCGGTTTCGTATTTGGCATTGGACAGATTGTGGTCACACCGCCCCTTGCAGCCGCCATGGCGCCGGTCCTTATCGTCTCTTTATATTCAAATCCCGGTTCGCGCAAATGTACGTGCAGATCAATAAATCCCGGCATGACAACGTGTCCTTCTGCATTAATTGTCTGATCTGCCTCCTCTATAATCTTCGGCGCGATCTGTGCGATCTTACCATCTTCTATTAAGATGTCTCCGATCTCGTCCATGTTCTGCGCAGGGTCAATAATTCGTCCCCCACATATCAGTGTTTTCATCAATCCTCCTCCTTTTCATAGGCTGTCCTGTATACATTTTGCATACTCCCATACATACAGAGAGCACCTGCCGGTAATCCAGCAGATGCCATCTCTTAATATACGTCTGCCTGCTGTAAATCCGCAAGCATTCTCTTATTGTTGATCAAATCATCAAACTCTGCCGATGTGATCCATTGCGCATCATGCAGGTCCTCAGAAAGCTGCACAGCGTCTTCTTCCATCTCTGTCAGACAAAGATACGCAATGCCAAGATTACATTCTGAACCAATCATAAAGGTCCAAGTATACAAAATCCGGTCAACAACCGCGATCAACCCTGTCTGCTCCTGAATGATACGCAACACAGCCGCATCCGGTGATTCTCCAAATTCCGTTTCACCATCAACAAATTCCCACTGATACGGATCTATGATATTATCATCATACCATTTCTCCACCGCCAGAAACTTGTCATCCTTTTGTACAATTCCTTTTACCAAAATACGATATCGGTTCATCCTAATAACCATGCCTTTCTATAATTGATTATTTGGCTGTGATGTATTTCTTAGCAGTCAGTAACTCTGCCGTAAGAACAGCACCACCTGCTGCACCACGCACCGTATTATGTGAAAGACCAACAAACTTGTAATCAAATACAGTATCCTCACGAAGACGACCCATAGATACACCAAATCCATTCTCATAATTAACATCCAATGCTACCTGAGGACGGTTGTCATCCTCAAGATACTGAATAAAATGTTCCGGTGCACTTGGAAGTTTCAGCTCCTGTGGAACACCACTGTACTCTCTCCAAACTTTAATGATCTCTTCCTTAGAAGGCTTCTTGCCCTCTTCGAAAGTAACAAATACGGCTGCTGTATGACCATCTAAAACCGGTACACGGATACACTGTGTCGTGATAACCGGTCCCTCTGCCTTAACGATCTCGCCATTCTCGATGTGACCCCAGATACGAAGTGGCTCCTGCTCACTCTTCTCTTCCTCACCACCGATGAACGGAATGATATTGTGCTCCATCTCCGGCCAATCCTTAAAGTTCTTGCCGGCACCGGAAATTGCCTGGTATGTTGTTGCTACTACTGTCTTTGGCTCATAACCTGCTTTCTTCAAAGCATGGAGAGCCGGTGTATAACTCTGAATAGAGCAGTTTGGCTTAACAGCAATGAAACCTCTGGTTGTACCCAAACGCTTCTTCTGAGACTCGATTACTTCGAGATGCTCCGGATTTAACTCCGGCACTACCATCGGAACATCCGGTGTCCAACGATGTGCACTGTTGTTGGAGACAACCGGTGTCTCTGTCTTAGCATACTCTTCTTCGATCTTCTTGATCTCATCTTTAGTCATGTCAACTGCACTAAATACAAAATCTACGGAAGAAGCTACGTTCTTAACATCGCTAACATCCTGTACGATAATCTTTTTCACTGCTTCCGGCATTGGTGTTGTCATTTTCCAGCGTCCGCCGATAGCTTCCTCATAGGTCTTCCCAGCGCTGCGTGGGCTTGCGGCAATCGTAGTTACCTCAAACCAAGGATGATTTTCCAAAAGTGAAATAAATCTCTGTCCTACCATACCGGTACCGCCAAGGATACCAACTCTTAACTTCTTGTCCATAGTTTTCGATTCCTCCATTGATTATAATGTGTAAATCTGCAGATAAACATCAACTGTGATCTGCCATTTATCATCAGACTTATACATGCCATATTACACTATTCTGCGAAATAAGTCAAAATGATATTTGCCCACTGTATTAAAATATGATAGACTATTACTGCCGTAGAACAATATAATACAGATTATTCTATCTGTCTTTCTACTGTTTTGCGTCAATACTTACCAGAAAGGAATTGAAATAATGAAAGCAACACCGGTAAAAGGAACGAGAGATTATCTGCCAAAGGAGGTTATGATCCGCGACCATCTGCAGGAGATCATCCGTGAAACATATCAGGAAGCGGGTTTTGAACGCATCACAACCCCTATTATAGAAGATGCTGTAAACTTAGATAAAAGCGAAGGTGGCGAAAATTTAAATCTGATCTTCAAGATCTTAAAACGAGGCAAAAAGTTATCCTCTGCCTTAGAAGCAGAAGCCCCTACCGAACAGACGCTTGCCGATATGGGGCTGCGTTATGACCTGACACTGCCACTCTCCCGCTATTATGCCAACAACCGCAATGATCTGATGAATCCTTTCAAGGTTATTCAGATGGACCGCGTTTACCGCGCAGAGCGGCCACAGAAGGGACGTCTTAGAGAGTTTATGCAGTGCGATATCGATATCATTGGCAATGCCTCTCCAGATGCCGAAGTGGAATTGATCCTTACAACAACAAAGGCTCTGACCCGCATTGGTCTATCTTCTTTTAAGGTCAAGATCAACGACCGCCGCATCCTCAAGGCAATCTTTACTTATGCAGGCTTTGCCGAGGAAGATCATGAAAAACTGGCGATCATTTTTGATAAATTAGATAAGATCGGTATTGAAGGTGTGCAGAAAGAATTAGAAGAAAATGCATTTGATGCTTCTGCTATTGAAAAATTTATTGCCTTGTTTGAAAGCGGCGCTTTGGATCTGGATTCTGTTGCAAAAGTATGCGATGCCGACTATGTTGCTTCTCTGAAATACATTATGGATACCGTAACTTCTGTCTCCGGCAATGCCTTTCCGATCGAATTCACACCGTCTCTCGTGCGTGGTCAGGGCTATTACACCGGAACGATCTTTGAAGTAGAAGCAGAGGGCTATAGTGGCGCCGTTGCCGGTGGTGGACGTTATGACAATCTGATCGGTAAATTCTTAAACGAAGATATCCCGGCAGTTGGATTTTCCATTGGCTTTGAGCGTATCTTTGGTATTTTGATGGATAACGGTTACGAAATCCCGGGACAGAAAAAGCGCATTGCGGTATTCTATGATCCGGATACTTATGCAGCTGCATTGCAATATGCTGAAGAACTCCGCAGCGAATATCTGGTTTCAACGATCGCCCGTCCTAAGAAACTGGGCAAATTCTTAAATCGCCTGGAAACCGCCGGATACGATGGATTCGCTGTGTACGGTCAGGAAGATGGTGTCAAATTGTTTTCCTAAGGAATAACACCACACTACGATAAGTTTCCTATAAAGTAAAAAAAGTGGCTGTTCCGCTTATGTTGGAACAGCCATTTTTTTATCCTCTAAAATCATCCGCTAAAGATCTACCGAATGAAGTTCGTCCCGATACGTTCTTCCAGCTCCGGCAGACCAAACATTTCTTTACCCATAGCAATACTCTTGATCAAAAATGCCATATTATTTCCAAGTGTTCTCATAATCTGAAGGCCCTCTCCATCCTGCTTTGCCTCATTTGCGTTATTGCCATGAATGCTGTTCCAGTATTGGCTGGATGCTACCGGCATACCGGAGATTGTGAAAAATTTGTTGAGCTCATCAAACGATGCCGAACATCCGCCTCGTCTTGCAGACACTACAGAAGCACCAACTTTCATACGTTTATCAAAGTGTGTACTGTAAAACAATCTGGTCAGGCACGCCACAAGCGTTGCATTGGCAGAGGCATAATATACCGGGCTTCCAACTACCAGACCATCCGCTTTTTCAAACTTTGGTGCAATTTCATTGACAATATCATCAATAACACATTTACCGGTTTCTGCGCAAGCCCCACAAGCCATACAACTGCGTACCGCCAGGTGACCGACCTGTACAATTTCTGTGTGCACGCCGTTGCGTTCTAAGGCACCTGCGACTTCCTCAAGTGCTGTTGCTGTCGAACCGTTACAATGTGGCGATCCATTCAATAGTAACACATAAGATGGTTCTGCGTTCTTCTCAGAAGACACTTTTCCTGCAGCAATCGGCTCCTCTGTCTCTGCAGATACCTTCTCTGCAGTAATCGGCTCCTCTGTATCCGAAGATACCTTCTCTGTGGTTATGGGTTCTACTTTCTCCCCTAAATAGATCACTGTTCCACAATTTGCCGGCAAAGTAACCTGCAGTTGTCCATTCTCATAATATACTTGTTCTGCCTGTCCTAACATATCTGTAGCACTTGTTGCTCCAACCGGCGCCTGTACGGTAATTGTTGTCGGCTCGTCATCGCAATTGAGTAACGTGATCATTGCCGTTTCTGAAAGTGCTCTCGCATATGCAAATTGACGATTAGTCAATGACAGTTCCTGATATTGTCCCTCACTCAACTCCGGATACTGTTTCTTTAATTCGCCCAATTTCACGCACAATGCTGTAATCGGATTATTGGTATATGCATCCACATAATCTGCAAGTTCCAGATGAGGACGCAAGTTCCAGTCTGATCCTTGTTCCTTTTTCCCTTCGATACCAAATTCTGATCCATAGTACATGGAAGGGATTCCGTATAATGTATAAACGAGCAGCGTTACCAAACCCATATGCTCTTTATTGTTCAATTTCGAATAAATGCGCTCTACATCGTGATTATCCATAAATGTATACAAGCGGTAGTCTCCGCAAATGCCAAGTAAGCGTTTTACGGAATGAGCGATCTCAAAATAATTATGATCGTTATGTCCGGAATACAAGCCTTTATGCAGCTCATAATTTGTTACCGAATGCAGCATGCCATCGTTTACCCAACGACTGTAATCGCCATGGATTACTTCACCCATCAACCAAAAATCCGGTTTCATAGCATCTGTCATCTGACGCATCGCATGCATAAATCCATGATCCAGTACATCTGCCGCATCCAAACGGATTCCATCAATATCAAACTCAGCCACCCAAAAACGGATCGCGTCAAAAATATAGTTCTGCACTTCCGGATTCTGCTGATTTAACTTGACTAACAGATTATATCCGCCCCAGTTTTCATAAGAAAAGCCGTCATTATACTCGTTATTTCCACCAAAATTCAGGTTACAAAACCAACTGCAATATGGAGACTGCTCTCTATTTTGCTGCACATCCTTAAACGCAAAGAACTCTCGTCCGACATGATTAAAGACACCGTCTACGATCACGCGAAGCCCTAACTTGTGGCAATATGCTACATAATCTCTGAAATCATCATTTGTTCCCAAACGACAGTCTACTCTGCGATAATCTGTCGTCTCATATCCATGCCCCACTGACTCAAACAACGGTCCGATATAAATTGCCGTACAATTTAACTTAGCGGCATGTTCTGCCCACTCCTTTAACTGATCAAAATGGGATTCAGCAATCCCTGTATTTTCTTTGGCGCATCCACAAAGTCCCAGTGGATAAATGTGATAAAAAACTGCCTGATCATACCATTTCATCATTCTTTTGTCTCCTTCTGTGTTAAACGCTTGTGATGTTCTTCTTTATCCGCATACATCTTGTCATCTGCCTGCTTCATAATACGTTCTATATCGGACGCTCCGTGAATCTCTTCCCAGATCACACCACAACTGGCACCAATCCGGTAAGGCTTACCACTGTCTCTGTCAATCTGCGCGACCCGCTCCTGAAGCATTTGACGATATTTCTCATAAAACGTAAGATTTGCCTTGTCATACTCTTCTACCAGACACATAACGTATTCATCCCCACCGAAGCGTGCACATATCCCATCTACCTCAACGGCAGTATCGGATATCGCCTGTGCTATGCTGCGAATGGCAAAATCTCCCTCTATATGTCCATAATGATCATTGATCAATTTGAGCTGATCCAGATCTACCGACGCCATAAACAACATTTTGCGCTTGCCGGCGAGCTTTGCAATCCGATTGCGTAATTCGTCATAAAATCCGTGTCGATTATAAATCGCTGTCAATGCATCTTTGACATATAAGCTATACAACTGCGCCTGCTTACGTACTGTACCAAACACCTGATCCAAACTCATGGAAAACTCATATAACATTCCATAATCCATCTTGGCTGCATCATGTGAGACCACCATATAGCCATAGATCTCCGATTGCCAATGAATTGGCACGACAATTACCTGAGTGGTACAGGCTCGGATCCTGTCAAAACACTGTAATTGCTTTTCCAGTGGTATCCGTTCTAATGGCATCGTAAATGTTCCATCGCATATTTCGACCAGCTTAACCAAGTCAGTCACGTCACTCGCACAGCAAATGTCAGAATCATGATAGAAATTATAATTTACTATAATCATAAAATTATCCGCCGGAAAACAATCTTTATATTGTTGGAACGACTCTGCCAGCTTGACCAGAGAATGACCATCTGACATGCTATTCGTCATCATGAAAAAGTCATATGACTGATATCTGGCTATCTCTCTCTGACCATACCAGTGCATCACTTCCTCACTTAAATTGCGCTGTTGGACCGGCTCACAACCACACGATTCACTATAATCGACATAAAAAGGAACAACAATGTCATATACATTTGTACATTTCCCATTTTGGTGATCATCGATCATCTGTATGACATTCCACCCAATCTGTGCCGCATCATTCTTGGCAGAAGTCAGCTTTGGCATGCAACATTCACCTAATAACAGCCCGTCAAAACCGGTCACAATAACATCTTCCGGTACTTTCAACCCATGATTTTGCAACACATTACTCGCCGTAATTGCCATCATATCATTTGCACATATGATAGCCTCCGGTCTTCTGGACGTACCAGCCTCCCATTCCTGCACCCATTTTTCCATTGCAGCGCGAGACGGAAATTCCCAAAAATCTCCATAAGCAATGTACTCTTCTTTGACGGTACATCCATTTTCTTTCATAACACGTCGATAAGTCTCTAATCTTTGTTCCGAAAAATCATTATCTCGAAATCCTGCAATAAAATTCACTTCTTGACAACCATGGTATTCGATAACATGACGTACGATCTGTTCAAATGATTTCTCATAGTCAAATTTAATATTATAGCATCCCTTTTTGTAACAATCGAGCATAACTACCGGAACATTGTTCTTGTGCGCTTTTGCCACCAGATCATCACAAACTGCATCATTCCGAATAGATTCGCCCAATACCACCAATGCAGCTAACTGATCATACTGGATGACAGAAAACACACTCAATTCACCCCTGCTATGACTCGTCTCAACATCCATCTTGACAGACAAATTGCAGATCATAACCTCATATCCGCGTTCCCTGGCACAATCACAGATCGCGTGGATCTGACGCTCCTGTTCCCACAGATATATCTGCGCTGCACAAATCGCAATAATCTTGTTCATATCCCTCTCCATCTCTCTTTATTACCATCAACAAATGTCAGTATTTTCTTGTATTATCGTGTGTACTGCAACACCACAAATTTATTATCTGTTACTCGTTCTTTTTATTCTGCTCATACCTATTTTTAGTATACCATAATCCATCTGCAAATAAAAGGGTTGCAAGCAAGTATACACCGGCAAATATTACGATCGAGATCTTTTGCCCTGATGGAAAAACAAGTTGTAATACATAGCTAGTTGCATTAAAGATAATATGTGTTCCTATCGATGCAAATATCGTTCCGGTACTGACACGCACCAAGCCTAGAACTGCTCCCAGTACAAACGCATAAATCCCCTGTACGAGATTCATGTGGTATATGCCAAACAATAGTGCCTGCAGCAAATTAGCTGCCCAAAATGGAAATGCCAAATATAAGCGATCCAATATCGCCCCACGAAAGATCAACTCTTCGGATATCGGACCGATCAACAACACATAGCAATATGTCAGCCAAGGACTGCTGGTCGAAAAGTTGGACATCACATTTGAATACTGCTGAAACTCTCCCGGAAAGATTGTCTGCCATATCGTAAGTGTAATGCTAATAAAAACACAGCCGCCTACTGCCACCGAGATCAACGCAATGAGCTGGCGAAGCTGTAATGCATTGCGATATGAAAAATCTCGTTTTCGCCAATCTGAACGCCAATACCAATAGCCGGACCACACAGCCGCCATGAAAGCACTTAACATAGATACAAACATCACATAATTCGGTGAATTCGGTGTAATTCCTGTCACCTTAGACAGAGCAAGCGTTATGACCGCTGCAAAAATCTGCAGAATCAGCACGGACAAAAAGATACCTAACGCACCAATTGTCTGCCTCACCTGAATTTTCGTCCATTGTACGTTTTGTTGATTCATTCTTACCTCATTTCTTTGTTACAAACGGAAAAGGATTTGGACAAACAACTCTAGTCGGCCCAAATCCTTATTTTCTCTTGTTTTAATGTCCTTAACGCTTACGCTGTAAAAATTCCGGAATCTTGATTCCATCCTCTGCCTGACGGCTGTAGGAAGGTGTCTGAGGTCTGGCAGTATGACTGCTTCCCAAAGCGGATGGTGCAACCGGACGTGAGCTTGCAAGCTGTCCCTCTTTGGTTGGGAAATTCGTCTTTGGTGCTGCCGGCTTCTTTAAGAATGCCGGTGTGTGCTCCTCTGTAAGATGCATGCCATCATCTTCCAATCCTGTAGCGATAACGGTAATCTTTACGCTGTCATCTTCTGCCTCCGGGAACATAACACCGAAGATAATATTGGTATTCTCACCCGTAAGCTCTTCTATGTACATAGCTGCATCATTTGCTTCCTGTAATCCTACATCACCGGAAATATTTATAATAACATGAGATGCACCCTCGATCGTCGTCTCAAGCAATGGACTGGAAATTGCTTCCTTTACAGCTTCTACGCACTTATCGTCCCCACTGCCGGTTCCAATTCCGATATGGGCGATCCCCTTATCTTTCATAACCGTCTGTACGTCTGCAAAGTCAAGGTTGATAAGACCAGGTACATTGATCAGGTCAGTGATACCCTGCACACCCTGCTGCAACACTTCGTCTGCTTTCTTCAAAGCATCCGGCATAGAAGTGCGTCGATCTACGATCTCAAGCAGCTTGTCGTTTGGAATGACGATCAATGTATCAACATTTTTCTTTAACTCGTCAATACCGGAAGTTGCATTGTTCATACGGCTTCTAGCCTCGAAACGGAATGGTTTGGTCACAATACCAACCGTCAGAATGCCCATTTCCTTGGCAATACCTGCAATAACCGGTGCTGCACCGGTTCCGGTTCCGCCACCCATACCACAAGTTACGAATACCATATCGGCACCCTTTACCAGCTCTGTAAGCTCTTCTCTATTCTCCTCTGCAGCTGCCTTGCCTACCTCCGGATCTGCGCCCGCACCCAATCCTTTGGTAAGTTTCTCGCCGATCTGAATACAATTGCCGGCTTTACAATTTGATAAATGCTGCTTGTCTGTATTTACACAAACAAATTCAACACCCATAATTCCTTCATCTATCATTCGATTGACTGCGTTATTTCCACCGCCGCCAACACCAATTACAATTATTTTTGCAGCTAAGTCTGACTCATTTGTCTTAATCTCTAACAACGTTGCTCCTCCTTCACCTTGCATTCTCACAATCCCCTAAGTTATATAATAACCATTTAAGGCTCAATAATCAAGAGAATGTTTGTTCTTTTTTGCTAATTTTCCTCTTTCTTTTTCGTTTTTTTGACATTTTTGTTTATTTTCTTGGGAGGATCCACTACAATACTGTCTCCAGCCTTGTAATTTTCCATATGAATCGTACCTTCCAGCGTCAATTTTTCCTTGACTGCCGTCTCAAAAACACGTGCCAGATTGTTCATTTCGTCATCGTATCTTTTTTTCTTGCCAAGATAGATCTTAAGCTTGCCGGAATACAATATTAACGCCCCGGATTCGATATGAAGCTGTTTCGCGGAAATATTGTAATGTGAGATAAGCTGCGAAACATTCATGATGGATTCAAACACACCCTCATCTGCCGTTTTGAATGCCTCTCCCACCGTAAAATTACCAAAGTTGCCACCGGTTACGACCGGAATCCCCTTTTTCTTTTTAGGAAGCGTCTGCAGCACAATACCATCTTTATCAAAATATACATATTGACCTAAGTATTTGATACATCCACTGATCGTTTTGTCATATACGTGCAGTGTTACGCTACGCGGCCCATGATATTCCACCTCTATCGTTTCAATAAAAGGAAGGGAACCAAGCCCCACTGTTTTTTCATAAAGCCAAAGCACTACTTCATTGCCTGACAGTTTCTTTTGAAAAACCAGATTTTTAATCTCAGAATCCGAGTAATACTCCGTTCCTTCCACTGTCACATTATCGATATGAAAGATAAAATATACTCCCACCAACAATAATGCGATTACTGCCGCCACTGCGAACAGTCTCTTTAGTACACGCATAATTATCCCCATTTCTTTATTTACTTCCGGCTGACACCGACAACACCAGTCCCATTTCCGCCATCATGATCGTCGCAGAAGTTCCACCATAACTGATCAACGGCAATGGAATCCCGGTCGACGGAATCGAATTGGTCACTACAGCCACATTGATCACAACCTGTATTGCCAATTGGATCAATACTCCGACACAGATCATTGTTCCAAACAAATCCGTTGCCTTGATCGCAATCCACGTGATCCTCCAAAACATTACCAAAAAAGCGATGATAAGTCCTGCAGCTCCAACAATTCCAAGCTCTTCACAGATCACAGCAAATATCATATCGTTATATGCCTCCGGAATATAGCCGAGCTTTTGCATACTATTTCCCAGCCCTTTGCCAAAAACACCGCCGGTTGCAATTGCATATAATCCCTGCTTGATCTGATGTGCATTCTCATTCGTTTCTACATGCAGCCAAATATCAATGCGCTCTGCACGAAATCCCTCTCCCAAAAAGATATAGCAGGCTCCGCCGCAGATCAACAGCACAAGACATACTGCGAAATACAGTTTCTTGCGGCTTCCCACAAAGCACATCCCGACAACGATACCGGAAACAATAATCGCAGAACTCATATTTTCCACTAAGATCAGCACAATACTCGGTCCCATAAAAAGCATTACCCGCAAAAAACCGGCAAAATGATCTAACGACTGTCTGCTCCGATAGATTGCATATGCTACAAACAATATTGCTGCGATCTTAGAGATTTCAGACGGCTGAAACTGTACAAACCCAAGATTCAGCCAGCGTTTTGCGCCATTTTTTTCAACACCGACAAACAAAACGGCAACCTGCATAATAATTGCTGCCAGATAGACCAAATATACAAAATTGATCTTTTTTCCAAAGATCGGTTTGATAAACAGGCGATAATCTATCCCGGATACAAGAATCATTCCGACAACGCCGATCCCAAGGCCAAGCACCTGCTGCGTCACATAACGCCACTGTGACCCTGTCAGCACTGCGGTATAGTATCCGGCACTGTAGATCATGAAAACGCCAAAAACAGCGATCCCAATTGTCATAAAAAGTAATACATAATCGTAATTACGAATTTTATAACTTTTTGACATATTCCTTAAAAAGGTCGCCTCTCTCTTCAAAATTTTTGAACATTCCCCAGCTTGCGCACGCCGGAGATAACAGCACAGCATCACCATCCTGTGCCTGACGGGCACATTCAGCTACTGCCTCTTCTAAAGAATCCACTTTCGTCACTGCAGTAAAGCCCGCCTTAGCGGCTGCCTCTGCGATTTTATCTGCTGTCTGCCCAAGCAATACCAGACTTTTTACTTTCGTTCCGAACGATGCGATCCATTCATCATAAACGGACTCTTTGTCATAACCGCCGCCAATCACGATCGTTGGACGAACCATTGCTTCAACAGCCTTGATCGCTGCATCCGGGTTCGTTCCCTTAGAGTCATTGTAATATTTTACACCGTTCACTTCTTTTACAAACTCGATACGATGCGGCACAGCCTGGAACTCACAAACCACTTTACGGATCACATCCCACGGCACGTTCATACCATGTGCGATTGCTGCCGCTGCCATTACATTCTCGTAGTTATGCATACCTAACAGTTTCAGATCATGTATGTTGCAAAGCGTGATCTCTTCGCCGTCGCGGCATACGATCTCTTCTCCACGCAGGAAAATGCCTCGTTCTAATTCTCTGGCACTGCTAAACCAAAATACATCTGCCGACATATTTTTTGCAACCTGCTGCAAACGCTCATCTTCATAATTGAGTACGCACATCTGCTCTTTGGTCTGATTCATCGCAACACGTGCTTTCGTCTCTGTATAACACTCCATCGTATGATGTCTGTTGAGATGGTCCGGCGTTATGTTCAAAATAGCGCTGACCTGAGGGCAGAATTTGTGGATTGTCTCCAGCTGGAAACTGCTGACCTCTGCCACCGTAACTGTATCATCACACATCTGCATTGCATATTGTGTATACGGCAGTCCGATATTTCCTACGACAAATACACTGTCATAGTATGCTTTCATGATCTCACCCGTCAATGCTGTCGTTGTCGTCTTACCATTGGTTCCTGTGATCGCAACAACTTTTCCTTTACCACATACATAAGCAAGCTCGATCTCGCCCCAAATTGGAATGCCTGCCTCCTGCATACGTACCACAAACGGCAGATCCGTCGGCACACCCGGGCTTAACACTGCCAGATCGATCCGATCCATCACCTGATCCGGCAGATCTCCCAAAATCAGATCATAATGAATATCCTCTGAAAACTTCGCCGCCACTGTCTCCGGTGACAGCTCTGTATTGCCGTCTAATAAAATAATATTGGCACTCTGCGTTGCTAACAGATTTACTGCTGCTATGCCACTAATTCCTGTACCTACTACTAATACTGTCTTTCCTGATAATCCCATTTCGCTATCCACTTCCGTTCCTCCTTTTGCTGCTCTTTCCTAAACAATTGTAATGCAATCCACCCGAGAAATCAACCAAATGACGTTTATTTCTTCGTTTGTTTTTGCGGTGTTTTTTTTACGCCCAAATATGGCAGGGCATTATCTAACAGTTCCGATACGACCGGTGCGGCAATTGTTCCTCCATAGTAGATTCCTTCCGGCTCATCGATCAAAACGACTGTCAAAACCTTCGGATTGTCTGCCGGGGCAAAGCCAATACAGGATGCAATGTATTTTCCACTGCGGCGCGGAAGCTTTTCTGAGGTTCCTGTTTTGGCACCGACCTGATATCCTTCGACCGAAGCTTTGGAACCGGATCCTTCTGTTACCACACTCTCTAGGATCATTTTCATATTTTCCGAAGTTTCCTTAGACACTATTTTTTTCTTCTGCGGATATGATAATTTGTGTACCGATCCGTTCGATGTATTCTCGATGCTGACGCCGAAATGCGGTACAATACTGTGGCCACCATTAATCACAGCACTAACCGATGTTAACAGTCTGATCGGCGATAACTGAAACGACTGTCCAAAAGACATCGTAGCAAGTTCCACCGCTCCCACATTTTTTTGCTGATGCATGATCGTTGATGCCTCTCCCGGAACGTCGATGTTGGTTTTTGAAAGGATACCAAGCTGTCTCATTCCACGAAACATCCCACCGACTCCAAGTCTTGCTCCAACCTCCATAAATACCGGGTTGCATGAATTTTGCACCCCCTGCACAAAGGTTTCACTACCATGCCCACCTGCCTTATGACATCGGATACGCCGATCCTCAACAATCTTAAAGCCCGGGCAATAAAAGGTATCATTCAAGGATACTGCCCCCGCCTCCAAAGCTGCCGTTGAGGTGATGATTTTAAATGTTGATCCCGGCTCGTAAGTATCGCTAACACAGCCATTTCTCCACATTTTATTCAACTCTTCATTTTTTTGTTTCTCCGACAGATTTTTGCTCTGATCCACTAATTCGTATGGCTTAGTCAATGAAAACTCTGGTGAATTGACCATCGCATAAATCTCTCCATTTTGCGGATTCATCATGATAACCCGCACCCCTGCAGCATTTTTTGCCTCGCGCACTCTCTCTGCCGCCTGTGTTGCAAATTGCTGCAGATTACTATCAATACTTGTGTAAAGATTTTGCCCGGCAACCGGTTCTCTTCTCTCTTCCGCCTTCCCGTCAATCTCCAGGCCACGCGCTGTCGTCATAGTTAATATTGCGCCGTTTTGTCCCTGCAATATATCATCATAGCTTACTTCCAAACCGATAATTCCCTGATTATCCGCACCGGTAAATCCAATAACACGTGACGCCAAGGTATCATACGGATAATACCTTTTGTAGTCTTCATCCACCATGACTCCCGCCAGATTCTCTTCTCGGATCTTATCGGAAGTTTCTTTCGGCACATTTGCCTTGATACGCTCGATAGATGACACCTTTTCAACGCGTTTTCGCACTTCCTGTTCATCCAGATCTAATAGCTCAGATAGTCTGGTGATCACCTTTTCCGGTTCTTTAATCTGGTTGTGAATAACAGAAATGGTGGACACCGGCTTATTCCCAGCCAATATCTCACCATTTCTATCGTATATCACACCGCGCTTTGCCTTGATCGCGCGCTCTCGTTGTTGTACATCTTTTGCTTTCTGTCCGTAATAATCTGCTTTGGCGACCATCAAATATGCCAACCGCCCTGTAAGCGATAACGACAACAGACAGACCATAATATATACAAAAAGGATTCTCTGCCGCTGCGGTGTTTTGCAATTTTTCATTATTTTGGATTTTCACTGTTTGGTTGCAATCAGTATATGAATCCGTTCGACAAAGTATACCTTTGCCGGGGTCCCACCACTAAACGATCACTGTAATTTCTTATAATCTTCGGTGCTGTAACCACCTTTTGGCACTTCCAACGGAAGATTGCCGTTTTTGGTAGACGGAAGCTGTACTTTCGTTTTTCCTCCGGAAGAGTCGTTTTTATAGACACCAAGCATTGGAAGGACGTCTCCCATAACGGAACTGGCAAATTCTGTGGCATAGGTGCTATGCGCCTGATCCTCCACATGGGGCTGATCGATCACGACATAGATCACAACCTCAGGGTGTTCTACCGGTGTGAATCCAATAAAGGAAACCAGATAATTTTTCTTTTTACGCGGATACTTCTCTGCAGTACCGGTTTTGCCGCCAACTTTATAGCCTTTCACCTGTGCCGCCTTCGCAGTACCCTCTTCCACAGTTTTGTATAAATAACCGCGAAGCAGCTTACTCGTTTCCGCGGTAACTACTTTATGAACCGGCTGTGTTTCTATTTCAGAAACAGTAGCTCCATTTTCATTTTGAATTTCCTTCACAACGTGCGGAGTGTAATAATACCCACCATTTACTACCGAGGAAAACGCTGCTGCCATCTGCACCATGGTCACCGTCTGGCTCTGTCCAAAACTTGACGTAGCTAAGTCGGCACTGCGCATCGTATCCTCTGTAAAGATCTTGCCGGTTGCCTCACCAGGAAGATCAATGCCTGTTTTTTGTCCATATCCAAAATCGTTTACATATTTTAAGAAACGCTTGCCCCCTAATACATCTCCCATCTGCATCAAGGCATCGTTACAAGATTCCATCAACGCCTGACATATATTGATCGTTCCATGACCGCCTTTGCTAAACGCCACGCACTTGATCTTGCTTCCACCAACTTTCTGATAACCATCGCAGACATACGTTCTGCTTGGAGAAGTCGTTCCCTCTTCCAAACTTGCCGCTACCGTGATCGGTTTGAAAGTTGATCCCGGTTCGTAAGCATCACTGATGCAGAAATTACGCCAGATCTCATTTAATTCCTCCATCTTTTTCTTGTCACTCATACCGGCAAGCTTGTCCTCTGAGTAATACTTACTCAGATCACTTGGATCATTCAGGTCATACCCGGGTGATGATGCCATCGCATATATTTCTCCATTGTTGGGATCCATAATGATGACACCCATATTTTCAGATCCGGTATCCGTCTGAAACTTCTGCATATGCTGTTCCAACACACCCTGCACATTAACATCAATCGTAGAAATGATCTTTTTACCATTTTCCGGTTCTTTGACATTCTCTACAAGATTAAGATCCGAATCATAATACCCATACTTTTTGCCTGTTTTACCACTAAGCTGGCTGTTGTACTGATTTTCAATTCCCCATATTCCAACATTATCCGAAGAACAAAATCCGATCACATTACTTGCTACTGTTGAATACGGATACTGTCTCACATATTCTTCTTCAAACCATACTCCCTGAATGTTTTTATCTTTATCAGCAAGCTCATTAAAAGCATCCACAACATCTCTGGATAATCCCTTATACTTCTTCACAACATAATAATGAGAATCCGGCTTTTTGTCGATGATCTTACGAACCGCACCTTCTGACATTCCAACTGTCTGTTGCAACGCTTTGGTCGTCGGCTCAAAATATGCGCTGTCCAACGTCAGTGCCTTTGGATCCAGTACTAAATTATACACCTTCTTACTGGACGCCAGCTTATTGCCATTGCGATCCAAAATATCTCCTCTACGGTATGCGATCGTATTACTCACATAACTTTGCTGTGATAACACGATCTTCTCATATTCATCCCCTTTACTCTGCCCCAGCCAGATCGTCCAGCCCACACAAACTAACGCAAATAAAACAATAGCACCGAGCGCAATAAATGTTCTTTGATACATCCTGCGGGTGCTAAATTTGTATTTTGTGTGTACTTTTCGGCGTCTCTGAGGATTGCCGGCTCGGTTTGTCTGTCTTCTCCTACTTTGGTTACTCTGCGTTCTTCTGCTCATCCGTGCCTCCATGTCCTGCTGTTTCGCATATACCGAATGCAAAAATTACTTTGCATCCGGTATCTCACCATATTGTTTTACCATATCACTCTTTTTGTTCTGATAGGTATATACCTGATCCTTTTTGGCGCGAACCATGCCAAGTTCCTGTGTCGCCTTGCGATAAACATCCGCAAGATCTACAGAGTCCACTACAGTCTGGTACTCCTGTTCATTATCTTCTTTCATCTGTGCAATGTCAGACTGGATCGCTACGACCTGCTGACGCTGCTCATGGAGCTGATTCTGTGTCTGAACATAAGAAAAACATACATAAAACACTGCAGCAACTGCCATGATCAAAAACAACACAGATGCACGGTGTACTCCCGGAAGTTCAACCGTTCTGCTATACGGATTTCTTCTTTCGCGCTCTCTTCGCTGATATTCCTCTTCACGTCTTTTGCGCTCCTGCTCTCTTCGAAGCGGTTCTACATCATATACCCTGGCTGCACTGCCCTCTACATATGCCTGTCCACCACGGCCGGAATATCTGCTGTGGCTGCTTACAGTTCGACTTCCACTCCCTGTCTGCCGACTGTATCCATATTGTCTGCTGCTATAACTTCCTTGTCTGCCTGCCATTCTTTGGCCCCCTTTTTATATATGCTCAAATACACGTAACTTTGCACTCTTCGCTCTCGGATTACGTTCCATTTCCTCCTCTGACGGAAGAATCGGTTTTCTTCCTACCATATGTCCTTTTGATCGGTTGCCGCACACGCACACCGGAAAATTCGGTGGACAGGTACACGGATCCTGCGCCTTCTTAAACGCTTGTTTTACAATTCGATCCTCCAAGGAGTGAAATGTGATAATGCACAATCTGCCTCCCGGATTTAACAGGTCGATCATCTCTTCTAATGTATTTTGTAACACGGATAATTCCTGATTCACCTCAATGCGTATCGCCTGAAAGGTTCTCTTTGCCGGATGTCCTCCCTGTTTACGAACTTTCATTGGTATCGCCTGACTGATGATCTCTGCCAAACGTCCTGTTGTTTTAATCGGTTCCTTTGCCCGTTCTATCACAATATGTTTTGCAATATTTTTGGCAAATTTGTCTTCCCCATAATTTTTGATCAAATGAAACAGATCACTTTCGGAATATTCGTTGACCACGTTATATGCTGACAACGCCTGTCTGTCATCCATACGCATATCGAGTGGTGCATCAAAACGATAAGAAAATCCTCTCTCGGATGTATCTAGCTGAAAAGATGAGACTCCCAAGTCTAAAGTAATGCCATCCACGCCTGCAATACCAAGCTCCTGCAATACCTGCTTCATCTCTGCATAATTACTGCGAACGATCGTCACCTTTGAACCATACGGTTTCAAACGTTCTGTGCTCGCTGCGATCGCATCTGCATCCTGATCGATCCCTATAAATCGTCCCTTGTCCCCTAGCATGGAACAGACAACACTACCATGTCCTGCTCCCCCTAAGGTTCCATCCACATATATGCCATCCGGTTTCACCGCAAGTCCATCAATGACTTCCTGCAATAACACCGAAGTATGCTGAAACTCCACGGTTACACGCCCCTTTCTTAACGATGGTTTATAAGTTTATAAAGAAATATCCAAAGTATCCATTGCACTTGCAAGAAGTTCTTCGTCCTCTTCTGTCTCCTCCGTGTTGTAACGTGCCTTATCCCAAAGCTCTACACGGTTCATCATACCAACAAAAACGACATCTTTCTCCAGATCAGCCATCTCACGATGCAGTGCCGGAACCAGAATTCGTCCCTGCTTGTCCAGACTTACCTCCATCGCTTTCGATAGAAACTGTCGTTGAATTTTACGATTTTGTAATGTAGATGGGAGACTTTGCAGCTTGTCTGCAAACTCCTGCCAAGCGTCTGACGGATATAGATATAAGCAGCCATCCAAACCTCTGGTGATAATAAAAGTCTCTCCAAGCCCTTCTCGGTACTTTGCAGGAATGATAGTTCTGCCCTTTGCATCAATGGTATGTTCGTATTGACCCATGAACATTGCTATCACCACCCTTCTTTCAAAATACACGAATCATAAGCTCGGATCTCCGCGAATTACTCCCGCATAAAATGCTGTTCTGACGCTGCGCCTGGATCAAATCCTGTTCTGACGCTGTGTCATCGACTCCCCAGTTGAACTTGCAGCGGTCTCATCAACTCCCCAGTTGAACTTGCAGCGGTCTCACAAAATCACTTCTCACCACTTTTTAGGTTTTTCTAACCACCTTCCCCCACTTCGCCCCACTTTTCCTAAAATTCTATCGCTTTTTTGGGAATATTGCAAGTATTTTTTTATAAAAGTATGTAAAAAAGGACAAAAAAAAGATCTCAATTGTAATTTTTGAGATCTTTTTACAACTTATCACGTTATTCTATTGTGTTTGTTTTGCTTGCGTTTGTTTTGCCTTAAAGATCAACATTCCAATGGCAAACAGGAATAAAACTCCCGAAAGAAGCTGTGATACTGCAATTCCACTTTCAAACAGCATCAACTGATCTGTACGTAATCCTTCGATCCAAAACCGTCCCAGACCATATCCTGCCAAATACAGTAAAAATAATTGACCATTATATTTTTTATGTGGTGTGGCAACCAAAATGATGACAAGGACCAAGAGGTTCCATACAGATTCATACAAAAATGTTGGATGCACTTGAATATACTGCGTACCGCCAATCGTCACCAAATGTTGGTTGACCACATGCGTGATATTCGCCGGTGCTACCGCATCTTTTGGGATCTGCATCGCAAATAAGCCATCCGTATAACTGCCAAACGCCTCTCGGTTAAAGAAATTGCCCCATCGACCAATGATCTGTCCCACCAAAAGTCCGGCACAGGCCGTATCCACCAAACACAAGAAAGACTGTTTACGAATTTTTGCAAAAATCAACGTCGTGATCACTCCTGCGATCACACCACCATAGATAGCTAGTCCGCCGCCCCTTGTATTTAATATCTCACCCGGATGTTTAGCATAATAATCCCAACTAAACACGACATAATAAATTCTTGCTCCTATGATCGCAAAAATAATATCCCATACTGCCAGGTCCAAATACAATTCCTGATTTTGTCCGGTGCGTTTTGCCTGCCAGCTCGCCATCAAAAACCCAAGAATCATGCCGAGTGCAATGATCATGCCATAGTATGCGATTGAAAATCCGCCTATCGTGATCGACCGCCCCAAATGTGCAATTTCAATCCCCAAATGTGGAAATCGTATATCCATAATCTTCTCCATTCTTCCCTCTGTTTCAACCTTCGCTTGTCACTTATACGTTAAAACGGAACAAGATAACATCTCCATCCTGTACTACATAATCTTTTCCTTCGGAACGCACCAATCCCTTTTCCTTAGCTGCATTCTCACTTCCCTGCTCTACCAGATTGTCGTAGCTGACAACTTCTGCACGGATAAATCCACGCTCAAAATCTGTATGGATCTTTCCTGCTGCCTGCGGAGCTTTCGTTCCCCGCTCGATCGTCCAAGCACGGCTCTCATCCGGTCCGGTCGTCAAATAACTGATCAATCCCAGCAAGTTATAACTTGCTGTAATAAGCTTATCCAATCCGGACTCTGATAAACCTAAATCCTCAAGAAATTCTTTCTTCTCATCATCTTCTAACTCTGCAATCTCCTGCTCGATCTGAGCACAGATCACAAACACCTCAGAGCCTTCCTGCTTTGCAAACTCACGAACCTTTGCTACATATTCGTTGGATGCAGCATCGTCTGCCAGATCATCTTCCGCAACATTGGCAGCATAGATCGTTGGCTTGTAAGTCAGCAAATTAAAGCTTTCAAGCAATTCCTTCTCATCATCATCTTCCGGCTCATAAGTCTTAGCTAAATTGCCATCTTCCATATGCTTCTTTAACTTTTCAACCAATTCCGTCTCTTTTACAAGGGTCTTGTCATTTTTGACACTCTTTACCAACTTAGCATAGCGTCTTTCCAAAATCTCCATATCAGAGAACAATAACTCCAAGTTGATCGTCTCAATATCACGAACCGGGTCAACACTGCCATCGACATGCACGATGTTAGTATCGTCAAAGCAGCGAACCACATGAACGATCGCATCAACCTCACGGATGTTAGCCAAGAACTGGTTGCCAAGACCTTCACCCTTAGATGCTCCCTTTACCAATCCGGCAATATCCACAAACTCAATTGTAGCATGTACTACTTTAGCGGAATGATGCATCTCTGCCAAAACATCCAAGCGCTTGTCCGGAACAGGCACGATACCAACGTTTGGCTCGATCGTGCAGAATGGGTAGTTGGCAGCCTCTGCTGCTCCTGCCTTGGTTAATGAATTAAATAATGTACTTTTTCCTACATTAGGAAGACCAACAATTCCTAGTTTCATTTTCTATCTTTCCTTTCTTGTAAACCTTGATTTTACGGGGTTTGCGGGTTTTGGCATCTCGTTTATGTACCAATTTATGTACCAATTTTTCGAGACAGCAATTTTTCTGCCCTCAAAAATTTTGGTTAACGTACCAATCATGTACCAATTTTTGAGAGCAAAAAAAATTAAACCACTTTCAAAGCATCCGCAATCTGGTCGATTTCTTTTTGTTTTTGTTCTTCTGTTGTATGCACATAAAGGTTCATGGTGATCCCAATATTGGAATGACCTAAGATTGTCTGTAATGTTTTAGGTTTCATTCCAGCTTCAATACACCTGGTTGCAAACGTATGTCGCAGCACATGCATGGAAAACTTGGGAATCTTCGCTTTATCACATAGCTTGAACAGCATCGTATCATATGTGCTGTTCTTAACCGGTGTTCCTTTTCTGCAAAGAAATACAAACTCTGACCACTCCATCACCGTAACCTTGAGCGCATTATTTTTCATCTTTTGCTGTCTCAAGATTTCAACGGCTTCCTCTGTCAATGGTATCGTCCGATATCCCGCCTTGCTTTTCGGTTCACCAATCCTCCATTCCTTTGTAGAATGGCGATACTCCATAGAGCGCCTTATCGTCATGGTACGGCGATCCATATCAATGTCTGACCATTTCAAGCCTACCAGCTCTCCGGTACGAAGACCGGTCTGTAACAGGAAACGGTACTGATATTCGTACGCATTTCCCTTGATCACATTGCAAAACTCGCGCTGATACTGTAATGTCAATGCCTCTTTCTTTTCAGAAGGCTTACCTATATCAGAACGAACCATCTTGTTACATGGATTCTTCATGATCACATCATTCTGATAGGCATAATCCAGCATATTATACAATGTAATCCGCGCCTGATAGATTGTTGAAGTGCGATAGCCTTCATCCGCCATACGATTCATAACCGTCTGGCATTGAATGGTATTCACACCACCCAGTATCTTTTTCCCTATAACCGGTTTAATATTGCGGTGATATCGTTCCGTATAGTTTCGAACTGTATTTGGTCGAACAGTTCTCTTCTTCATCGAAATCCAATACTCAAACCACGAATCAACCGTCATTTCCTCCGGGAAATCCATATTACTGTGTTCATCGCGATATGCGGAGTCAGCCAGCCACTGTCTGCACTCTTGAAGCTTTAGGAATAATTTTTGAACACGCCTCCCATATTTATTCGTATATCTTCCAACATAGTAGCCATCTTCTCTTTGGCTTATTCCCAGACCAAGCTCTTTTCCTTTTAGGTTTTTACCCATATTGCAGCTCCTTTCACACAAAAAGAGCCTCAATACTCAAATTTAATCATATCATAAAGAGGCTCAAATGTAAAATCCTATATTTCGATCTGCTCGGACAAATATTCTTCAAATTTCCTGCGTTTTATCAGCTTTTTCTTTCCAACATATAAAACAAATGGGCAATTTGGAACTTTTAACATTTCTTCAAGCTTGTTGATTCCGATATTGCTGTATAATGTGGCTTCTTGTTTTGTCAACATCGCTTTTTGCTATATCATGCACAAAGGAATACACTTTTTCTGACCACTGCCATACATCCAACTTATCATGGCTCAAGCAAAACGCTCTGTCTGACAGTTTTTCAGGCATAACTTTCATTATTTGATCCTTGTATTCAAACGGAATGACAATCATATACACATAATCAGCCAGCTCCACTTCATCTTTTACCTTAATGGGTAAAAAGCCATCGTGCACAACCAGTGGATGCTTTTCTAAATCATCATACTTGAAATAAAATCGTACACCTGGCGTAAAACCTGCACTCATCTCGTCTTGTGAAGGGCTTCTTCCAAGTTTTCTCTCCATTACCAATCTGTCCCCTGCCTGACAGTTTCCCCATGAAAACATTACATAATGAAAAAAATCTGTCGGATCATTTGCTGCATTTCTATCTTCTTTCTGTAAAACAGTATCTGGAAGTTTCCTTGCATTTACGGCAGATAGTAAAGAACCACATTTCAAAATAGAAATTGCATTTTCTAAAGGTGCCGTATGACACACCAAATCTGTCATACAGCCACCCCTTGCTTTACATGCTGTACATTCCCTTATAATTTCAGGTCTACGTACATTCTTATATTTGTCCAGATTAAGCATTTCTTTCTGAACATACTGTAAAATATCGTCCCTGTCAGCCTCTATTTCACATTTTCTTCCGTGATTTTTCTCATAATTCACAAAGTCAATCATGTCTTTCATTTCATTATCACTTACGTTCGGATAATCCGACAAAGCTTTGTATAAAACGCCATCCCATAATTCTGTAAACTCATGATTTCCTATATTTAGCTTCATAGTGCGGTCACCTGCCTCTCAATGTGTTTTGATTCATTGGTCTGCTTACAAAAAATGAAATCCACTTCATATAACTCTCCAAACTTTTCATTTCCAATTTCTTCTATCCGAAAGGAATATGGCACCAGACAATCATCAATCAATTTTCCGTGCTTATCTCTATTTTCTCCGCATAATAAAATAAACTGCAAATCTGTAATACCTATCTTGTAATTTGCTGTAAAGGTAACTACATCCTCTGTGATCAAAACTTCCATATTCGTAATCCTGTATAAATCCTCTAAATGCTCCGTCTTTTTTTCTGCCAGATCATACGGATTATTTTTATCAAAGAAAAACTCTTGTACTTTCAATCCATTCTTAGTTTTCGCATGTTTATAAAACTCTTTTGCCTTTAATTTCGTATTTATGCCAGTTAAATATAAAAATGAGGAATTTTTAAAAACTACTTCAATGCTTTTTCCTTCATATACATACATAAAAGTTTTTCCAGCCAAATATCTCTGATAATTCTTCGCAGCATTATGTATTTTCTTCAAAATTGCAGATTTTCCCATTTGTGCTCCTCTCTAAATAAAAAAGGGAAGCGAAAACGCTTCCCTCTGAATAACCACTGGCAGTTCGCTTGAACATTTCTGCTCAAACCAAAAGCATATGACTTAATCCTCATACTGGATATGGCAACATCACCTCAGATACTGTGCCACGCAGGTCGCTATAATGTATCACTATAGCAAATCCACAAATATTTTACATCCTTTGTGCGGATGTCCAGTGCTTTCTACTATTATATTATGCCCATATAATCCATTTGTCAATCAATAAATTGATTTTTCCAATAATTGACAAGCATCCGTCACACAATCTATGTAATTCATATTTTTTGAGTACTGAGGCTCGTGAACAGAATGCCGATATTCCATTGATCGTTGAATATGTGCGACCTTCTTTTCAAAATCAATATCAGACCATTTAAGGTCAATCATTTCGCCTGTTCTTAATCCAGTCTGTAATACAAACGCAAACTGATTGTAATTGCTGCTGTCTTTCGCCACTTCCAGAAATTTTTTCTGTTCATGCACTGTCAATGCCCTTATTTTCTTGGGATCTTTACCAATATTGTATTTAACTGCTTTTGTAACCGGATTTTTTGAGATCACATCATTCTCAACCGCATCCGCAAACATACAATACAAAGTAATCCTTGCCTGATATATTGTCGATGTCCTATATCTGGTTTTCATCTGATTTAGAACATTCTGGCAATGCATTGGTTTTACATCAGATAACATCATATTCCCTATGCAATCTTTGATATTGTGTTCAAACCTTTCCCTATAATTTCTTATCGTATTTGGCCTGATAGTATCGCCTTTTATATTATTAAGCCAATACTCAAACCAGGCTGTGACTGTCATATCACCACCGGCATTGATTTCACCATGTTCATCTTGAAACCTTGCATCAGCATACCAATTACGACATTCCTGCAACTTGGGAAATTATCATATCAAGGCTTAAAAGTCCATATTTTCAAATTTCAACAGATTTCGCTATATATTGTTCAAACTCTTTTCTTTTAATAAGCTTCTTTCTCCCTATATACAATACAAACGAACAATTTGGAGCCTTTGCCATCTCATCTATTTTGTTAATTCCTATATTGCTATATGCGGCGGCCTCCTCTATCGTCAAATTCATCTTTTCCCATATCGGCACATCTAATCTTCCTCTTGCCATTTCCGTCATCCCCTTTCCTTTGTTATTGCTTTGCTTCTGCGCCGCACCTCACCGATCAGGTCAAGGCACAATTCCCTAAAAAACGGTTGTAATTGATGCGTCCTGTATTTGTTATTCAAATTCCTCACATCATCACACAGACAATTCCAAAAATGAACTGCCTCTTTGGATTCGTTGTGAATATCCGGAGGAAATCCATATTTTTGCAGTAAAATATACCATTCTCCAAAAAATTCCTTTTCTCCTTCTATTTTCTTTGCCATTCGCATTCCCTCATTTCTCAAATGGATTTTCCATATCGTCTGGCATATTGAAAAATCCATCAAAATTCTGTTGCTCCGGTTCGACCTTCCAACCAGTCTCGTAGAAAAAATCTTTCTTGGATCTGTCTATGATTCGCCGTGATCTTTGATCATACCAGAGATCAATGCCATCTTTCTTTGTCAAATTTCCAAACCAGCGGTTTTTGCTCAGAGACAAATAATTGTGATCCGGTGTATCTTCATCTCGTTTGAATGTCATCACTATATCCGCTGCATTGGTTATATCAGCCGAACCGCTCACCGCATCGTTTTCATCGCTTGTAAAGCTGTTTTTTCGTGGATGTGCGACTAAAATCACGACAACATCCAACCGCTTCGCTAACCGACTCAACTTTTTTACGAACTTGCTTTGACAGCGATATTCATCTGCAGCCATATCCACATCTAACGCCGTCATAAGGTTGTCCACAATGACCAACTCAATGCCATACTGCATCACGGAATGTTCTATTGTCGTTACTAGATCCACAAGCTCATCATCTTCAACATCATTATTGCTATATAAGTAAAATTTACCCCGGTACCAATTTTCAATCTGATCCTGATTGCTATTTGTGATAAAACGCTTTACAGAACCATCCGGTAGTGTATTTTCCACAATATTCTGCGGGCCGGCAATTTGAAAATCAATCCAGCTTTTATATTGCCAGTCCGGTAGCTCTCCGGAATAGGCAAATATACTCTTACCCTGCTGCAGTGCAGACACGCAAAACTCATTTGCTACTGTGGATTTTCCTTGTCCGCGCTTTCCAGTGAGAATTATAAGCTGCCCACCATAAAAATACCCGCCAAGGAATGAATCAAGTTGTCGAAATCCTGTCTTGAACTTTGGTATATCCTTTAAGTCGCGCCGTTTAACATCTGCAAGCTCGACCACCTGTTTCACCGGCTGTTCAATAGCATTTTCAACTGCAGTCTTTACAGCATCCTTTCCATACTTTTGCAAGATTTCATTTGCATCTTTGCATCCCCTATAATCTTCCTCTTGCACATAGCGGATCTTGTTCGGGAATCGCTTACGAATGTCTTCAAGCAATGTCATATGATCACGCTCATAATCGCCAAAAACCACAATTTCCTCAAATTCGCACACCCAATTCCAACAATAAGGGATCCAACGGAAGTTATTCATTCCGCCCGGTACACTTACTGCACATCCAATTCCTGCCTCTGCCACCGAAAGGCTGTCCATCTGTCCCTCGCAGATCACCAACCGCTTGCGATCCTTCCCGCATTGTTTCATGCCAAATAAAATCGGCTTGCAATCTTTTTCCATCCATTCCTTTGCAGCTGCCTTCTGCTGTCCATCCCTATCTATATAGGTTTTTCCCTTGAAAAAGGTCGTGTCTCGATATTTGACATATTGTAGCTTCCCATTTTCATCAAAAAACGGAAACACCAAGACATCATCCCGCTTTGCATGCACTGTAATCTCATATTGTCTTGCTACTGCCTCCGAAATCCCTCTACCCTCCAAATACTCAACAGATTCAGGTAGTGGCTCTATAGGCTTGCTAGGCGTCTTCAAACGCCTGTACTGTTTTCTAGGCTGATAGTATTCATCAACCTCTATTCCCAATGAAAAATCAAAGTCCCTTGCCAAGGTGATCATATTGCCAGAAATACTGCAGCTTGATCTGAGACACTTAAACTGTCCAGTTTGTAAATTGATAGAAAAGGTTCCCTTGTCCTTGCCACCTTTGCCGCCTCTACAGTATGGACAATGAAAAAATTGAAGTTCACGCCCTCTTGCCTTAGCCTGAATATGTACATGTCTAGCGAAAGAATAGGCATCCTCTTCCTTAAATTCATACAGTTTCCCCATTTTTCGGTTCATCCTCTCCGTTCCACATATCTATTCCCGGTTCTTCTTCCGGTTGTTGCGGTCCTTTTGGCTTTTCCTCTTTCACTTCATAATCCGAATAAATGCATTTCTGCAGCCACGAATCCGGGCAGTTCAAATATTTAGGATCTTGTCCATCCTTTGCTCTAGCATATGCCTTGGCCGATGCAATCAACATTTCCTCTTTAATTCCCTGCACTATCAATTTGGCATATTCCTGCTCTGCCATTGCCTTATGCTCTTTCCTTGGGTAGGCCTTCCAAAATTCATCAAATTTCTCCACAATCTTAACCTGTGAGATGTCATCCACCGATTCTACCGACTTCCCACTTTCGGAACTTAACGTATATACATTGTCGCAAACCTTTAATTTCTTGTATTCGCTCTGATGTACAGTAGGCTTATACCGATCTTTTCGAATGCTATTGCATATTTTCCAATGTGCCACAACCACCAAGCCATTGGCCATCTGTAGTAGGTAACCTCTGTCAAATAATGTCCTATAATCCTCCTGCGAAGCTTCAACAACCTTTCGGATCCGGTTTGCATTGTTCACAAAGCCATCATCATCCGCCTCCATGCAAATATGCATATAAAGACCCTGTGCGGATAACGGAAGTTCCAAGAACTGATCACTTTCCACCAGTTCACGGGAAAACATTCTTTTTTCTGCCATATCAGTCCTCGCTTTCTTTTAGTGCCTCTTCAAGACAATGCTTCAAAGCATATATAACAGTAAAATCAAGCATATCGATATCCTCTGGCTTATGCTTTTTTCTGTAATTGTACTTAAATATTTCACTTTCTAATGCTGATGTCAGTTTTAATGGTTCCAATGGGTTGTTAATATCGTCCAGATATTGCATTTCTATTTTTTCTTTGTATGAACGTAATTCTTTCAGCTCTTCTAGCCACTCAGCCAGTTGCTTATTATAGTCGCTTGCATACGCTACTTTTAGGTCATGTATTGCCCTATCAATCGTCATTTCCTGCTCCTTTCTTAATTTTGTAAATCTTCAACCTCTTCTTTTGTTGCTTCTCCGTCAATTGTTTCAGTGCGATACTTCCACCCGGCTTCATAACCATACATTGTGAATTTCTTGCCACATTTCTCGCAAGTGTATGTGTTGGTGTCTTCGGTATAGCAATTAACACAATCATCGCCTATATATGTATCTTCGTAAGATGGCTCATATTCTTTGCCACAATAGGGACAGATGATATTCTCGTCTTCTTCAGAACTCCAATAACTACTACTCATTCCGTGCGTTCCATCTTCATAAATCTTTGTTAATCTCTCCATTGCTACTCCTTTCCCGGCTTTTCGCACCATTCAAACTCAATTACCCATACAAACGGATTTGCATCCCAACCATATTTATCAAGGTCACCTTTCTTAATAGTTGAGTTCCATATATCAATAAAATGTTCTCTTGCGGTATGTATATGATCATACTCATTATCTGGAGAATGGATGAATGCTATATTATTTGTCGCTCCCTCAAGTATTGCTTCGGCTTCCGTAATATTCTGCAACCGCTCCACTCTTACATCAGTTACTTTTAACCAGATTCGAGCGGCTTCTTTTGGCATATGGATGAACGGATGATATATCAACTTTGTTGAATCCTTAAAAGTCGGAAGATCTGCGAGTTTATCATCTGCTTTATAAATATATGTCCCTTCTTCATATCCTTTACCCCATGTTTCCCGCACATACAATATGTCACCTTTTTGATACGGTAGCTTGAAAAACTTCTCACCGTATTCCTGATGATCAGTTTCAAAAGTACCACGGCACGATATGGCGTCCTTTGGCGTAAATGCTGTGTATCCAAATTCCGCATCAGTTGGGATGTATCCTTTCACGATCCGCCTTGTACATGTCTTCTTTCTGTTCAAAATGGCTTTTACCATTTCAATATTAAATAAAATAGGCAATACTCTCATTTCCTGCTCCTTTCTGTTACGCAAATGCTAACTGTCCATTTTTCTCCATAGTAATATTATTTTTAGTGATATTCGGCATCCTCTCCGCCACACATAGCTCCGGAAGATTGGAGCGTACCATTGCAGCCGGTAGTGGAGGACAAACTGAATTGCCACATCTTCGCACCTGCTCGCTTCGTGGGTAGGTGCGTCCCTCAAAGTCGTGGTCGATAATATAATCCTCTGGAAATCCCTGACACCCATACAGCTCTCGTGGTTCCAGCATCCGAAGTCCGATATCAACAATCTGATAGTCCACTCCTTGTATTGTCACAAGCCCAAAGCGACCCCTTGAAGTTATTGTATCAAGCGGCTCTGTGACATCCTCAGCAGATCCATTCCCATAATATTTAATCAGGAATGCTCTGACCTCTCCAAAATGTCCATCTCCTGCAGTAATCGTTGGAAGCGGATCAATAATATCTCTTCCATCACAGTGATTATTCATCTGGATTAAATTTGCTGTTACTACGCTGTTATGATCCCATGCCGTGACCGTCGGCAACGGATTTTCAACACTTTCCCCGGCTCCTTTATATCCACCGTCATAATATTTATGCAGAAACGAAGTAACCAGTCCATATCTATTTGATCCGTCTACCGTCATGATCGGGTCCTCTATGTTCTGCCCTCTTACTTCTCCCTTTGCGGTCTCCGAATGATACTGAATCAGTGTTGGACTGATAAGACAATGCTCATTCTTGCTCACAATCGTTGTAAGTGGTTCTCGCACATCCTTGCTTCTGTCTTTTGCAAAACAAGTTTGTCCGATCTGTACCATATATGGCTCCACAATTCCATAACCATGCTTCCCTGTAATGGTAGGCATCGGCACCCGAATATCATTCGGTTTACGCTTTCCACCGTGATTACACTGGATGATGAACGGCTCTGGGTTATCCAGAACAAACTTTTTCAATCCCCTTGCAATCCGCTCCATCGTTTTGGGTGCCAGCGGCCGCACAGCACGGATTCCATACTTTTCCTTAATTTCCTGCGCTGTGTCAAATATAGATGGACACGGACGGCTGAAATCAATCTGCGTATATGCCCCGACATATGGCTTTAACAGACCAGCTTTTACCTCTTCGCTGTCTCTGGGTGCATGAGTCGGCTCCGGCCATATAATTGGATATCCGTCACACCGGGCAATCATAAAGAATCTCTTGCGCATTGTTGGTGCGCCATAATCTGCTGCCACAAGCTCCCGAAATTGTACCTCATACCCCAAATTCTGAAGCTGCTGCACAAACTTTCCAAAAGTTTCCCCTTGCTTCGCTTTAATCGGATGATGTCCTCTGTTTAGTGGTCCCCACGTCTTAAATTCCTCGACGTTCTCCAGCATAATCACCCTTGGTCGGACAAGTCCCGCCCATCTGCAGGCTACCCAAGCAAGACCGCGGATAAATTTATCCTTTGGCTTTCCGCCTTTTGCCTTGCTAAAATGTTTACAGTCTGGCGAGAACCAAGCAAGTCCGACCGGATGCCCTTTGCACGCCTTTATCGGATCTACCTGCCATACATCCTCACAGTAGTGTTTTGTATTTGGATGGTTTGCTTTATGCATCCGAATAGCTTCCGGATCATGGTTGATAGCTATATCAACACTCTTTCCGGTTGCCAACTCTATGCCAGTGCTGGCTCCACCTCCACCGGCAAAATTATCAACTATTAATTCTCCATTAATCATATCTCTTTTCGAAAGGAACCGATGCATCTTTACTCTGGCCAGAGTTCCGACTCCTTTCTTATTTTCAAATAATAATCCCTGTTTTTTCCCTCGTCTGTCGCACATACCATGCCACATCATGCCCATCCGGATCCAGTTGCAATTTCAAGTATTCATTTGCACAGTACTCCAGCATGACATCCAACCTTCCTGTTTTCTTCTGATTAAACGCCATGCCATATTCCCCGTTTAGGACAGTAAACATTAGTGCCAGCGATGAAATGAAAAAATCATATCTTTGATTGCAATAGATATGCTCCACCACATCCGCAGGTTGTTCCATCAAAAGCAGATCATTAAATTTTTCAACAATTCTATCTGCATATACTTTTAGAACAAATTGCAATCCAGAATCATCAAATCTTGTGGCTTCCTTATTGCACCTTTCCAAAAAGTTGTATATTCGCCGCCTGCGGAATCCGTGCAAATCATACAACAAATTAGCTGCTACGCAGAAAGCAATGGTTCTGCCGTCCAATTTGCCCTGCTCCGCAGCTCTTAGCATTACGCCAGTGGACGACTTATTCTTCCCAATTTTTGCTCGCTGCTTTCTTTCACGGCGCATTGCCGCTCTTCGGCTACTCACTTTCCAGCGCCCCTTTCACGACCTTTACAATCTGTTCCGCCTTGACAATTCCTATCCCCTTAATGGTAAGAAGCCTCTCGTTTAACATATTAAAATCCATCTGTCTCGTATTGGATTTTTCCGTTGCCTGTACTGCTCCATCCTTGAAACCACTCTCATACAGCGATCGCGCGAACCGCTCCATCTGATTATGATCATATCTTTTAATATCTTTATATTTTGCCCTGTTTATCAACTGCTGCTTTGCCATAAAGTCCCTCCAATCAATCACAACATAACATCTTTTCCACACGTCTTTTCACTCTGGAAACATTTGCCTGAGTCACTCCCATTATTTCAGCGATTTCCCGTTGCTTAAGACCCATTTCAAAAAATTTCAGTACCTTGCTGTCTGTCTTCCCTAATTCTGCCACGACTTCCAAATACATAATTCTGCTTAACGCCTCGTTTTCCACAGATTCAAAAGACTTAAGCTGATCAAGAAGAATGCTCTCTTCCCCATCTTCATTTTGGACAACCGACGGGGCATCATAACTGATCAAATATTCATTCATCCAACGCTTGGGCATCATTCTTGCCCTGTGATCCAATAGAATTTCGTTTCTGATGCATCTGCAGGCATAATTTGAGAAAGATCCGTTATCTGATTGATAACTTATAGCAGCCTTGCAAAGTGCAATCGCAGCCAGATCATAATATTCTTCTACTGATTCATTCATTTTGTGGATCATAAAATAAATCAGATTATGGTTATTTTCAACCAACAGCTTTTGTTCTTCTGTCATCATCACAACCACCCTCCAACAATTCAACTACCTTTGCTCCTGCCTCATTTGGATGGCAAAAAAGAAAATGCACACCATATTCTTGTTCCATTGTAAGCATCGCCTTTGCGAGTGTCTCTCCCTTTGTCGGAGGTCTCTTTGGCAATTTAATGTGCTGCCATTTTCCAAGACCATGCATATATTTAATTTTATTGTATCTGTACAATCTCGGATTCTGCCAACGGTATAAATCTCCAATACAAGCTACTCCATCTTCGTTTTCTACTAATATATATAGCTGCACATCGTTATTTTGAGCCAAAATACATTCATCACGAAATCGATCATGCGACTTGCCGCATATGTTATTAACAATCTCACCTATGTTCTCTTTCGTGTCCACAGCCGTAGAATATGTACCCAAGAAGTCCATTTTTTTTTGGCTTAATATTGCGTTGTTCTTTGCGCTCCAACACATTTATAGCCTTGTCATTTGCTATAACATAATCTCCCACCGGCAGCGGTACACGCACCACATCAATACCGTTCTCATAAAACCATTGATTTTTAACTGTGTGTTTTTCCTCTTTCTGCCCCATATCTTCCAATATGATCATTGCTTCTCCTTTCATCATACCGGAGCAGGCAGAAGCCTGCCCCTTTTTCTGTGAACAATGTAAGCCTACGAAATGATTGTGAAACCATCGACACCCTTTAACTGCTCCTCAAGATATTCTTGGATGGATTCCATTGCATGCAATTTCCATGCTCCACCATCTGCTTCGAATAACGCACACTGTACTCCATCATATTTGTCTTCCTTCATGCGAAAAACGAACTGGCTTTCAGGCTGTTCTACCTCTGTAAAAGTTCGATATGGCTTTAAAGTAACCGGACTTGGAATTATTGCGTCACTCTTGGATGCAAGTCCTGTCTTAACTGTAGCTTTCTGCGATACTCCGTCATCTCCATAGTCAGCAATCGTTCCACCCTCTACTGTTCCAGCAAACTTCAAAAGCAAATCAGAATCATTATTCGGAATAAACTTTGCCTGCACACCAATGATAAAATCTTCATGGTCAACAAATTTGTTAAACGGAAACTCTGGAAGTTCCGCATGAACCTCTACCATACACTCGCGAATCCGATCAGAATCCAAATTTGAAAACAAATTAACCTGCGTAGGACTCACTACATGGACTATCATCTGATCACTCATAGTATCAGCTTTTGACTTGATATAATCGACTAAACTTCTAAGAGTGGTCATCTTAATCGCCTTAGCCTTTGGGGCGTAGTCCATGCGAATCAACGGCTTGTCCGCATATTTTTTCCCATCAATCTCTGTTATTTTGGTTTCGCTTAAACCAACGACATATTGTAATGCTTCTTTAATCATTTTTACCTACCTTCTTTCTTTATGCCTGCTTTGCTCCTCTAAGATCAATTACACCATCTTCTTTGATTTCTCCCGTTTCTGTATCAACCATGTTTCCATTAATCTCTACCATGTTTTGATCCACATCTTCGAAAGACATCTGTCCTCTGATTCCCGGTCCATATTCCTGGGCATAAATCTCACCAGTTGCCAAATCTTTCTGCGTACAAAATTTGGTGCTCACCGGCTTAACCGCTGCAAGTTTTGTATCCACCGAAATATCACAGGTGCAGTCAGTGCGATCCTCATTCTGTGCAAATGTTATCCCAACGGTGATTTTTCTTTTGTTTTTCCACGGCGTGTTTGGATCCTGCATATTTTGCATAACCTTTTCAAACGCCTGATTTACTTTCTCCTGTAAAGCACCGCCAGCTAACTCTTGTAAACTGATTTCCATATTCTCTTTCCTTTCTTGTCATATGCTGTGTCAACTGTTACTATCTCAAAGCGCTCTGATTCGATTCCTAGTTTTATGACATTTCGGTCATTAATTGGTTGCAAATGGCAACTCCTCTTCAATGGCATCTGGAATGTTCATAAATCCATCGCTATCATTCTGTGCCACATTTGGTCTTGTTGGCGCAGACGCATCTTGATTACCATTCTGCGCAGACGCTGCCTTACTCTCCGCAAACTCCTGCGATTCCACCCACACCTCTGTAGTGAAAATCTTCTGGCCATCCTTATTCGTATAGCTTCCGGTCTGAATACGACCTTCCACTACAATCTTGGTTCCCTGATGCAGATACTTCTCCGCAAACTCTCCACCTTTACCCATTGCAACGCATTGAATAAAATCTGCTGTCTGCTCGTCACCCTGACGCTTGAACCTGCGGTCAACAGCCAAGGTATAGTTAGCAATGCAGGTACTGTTTGCATTATTGGCATATCTGATCTCCGGATCGCGGGTCAGTCTGCCCATTAAAATTACTTTGTTCATTTATGCTCCTTTCCTAAAACGGATCCTTATTCAACTCGACTTCCATTCCCTCATCAGCAACATAAACATCTGCCATTCCTACAACTTCCTTTGCTCTGGCGGCAAACAACTCTGCATCGGAATTATCATCGCTCAGATGCAACAGTACTACATTCCGAAGATCCATGCTTTTGTTTACCTTTAGAAACTCCAATGTTGTTTCTAGCTCCATGTGTCCCCGGCATACATGCTCATAGTTCGGATCATCTTCTTGTATGATCTTTTTGGAATAATTTGCTTCCACCAATATCTGATGAACATCATAAAAGCGCCACTTGATCAACTCCGTATCTGTGATATATAGCAATCGTCCCATCTCCGGATGTGAAATCAGAAATCCATAGCAAGGACACTCCGATCCATCGGTGTTTGTGTGCATAAATCTTCTATTCTTATCCGTCAATTCAAAATATTGTATCGTCCATCCTGCACCATCAACGCTTATCTTTTTTGAACTCTCATATGGCTTAAGCACCGGGATCCCCATCTGCTCCAGATCCTTAACAGATTTCGCGTGATCCGTATGATGATGAGTGCACACAGCACCCACCACACACGAAATATTCCAGTTTAAGGCTTTCTTAATTTCTTTGATCGGGATCCCCGGATCTATGATCAGCGTTTCTCCATTGCTAGCAATAAGCAGATAACAGTTTCCGCTGCTACCGCTACCCAAACACTTCAGTTTCATATGAGCAACCTAACCCTTCATAAAATCCGGAACTTCTTCCTCTATAGTCTCAGTTACAGCAGTGCCTTCTTCCTGCTTCGGAACAACCTCCTCAAAATCCTCTGTATTGGCATTTGCTTTGATTTCATCCTCCACGCTCTGCCGCATTTCTTCCATCGGATATTCCTTAAAATCTCCGTCAATAACTTCTTCCTGCGTGTAGAAACCAAGCGTGAGTTCTGGACAATTCATACGGGCAAAGAATGAAGCAGCTCTGTATCGAAGCATGATCTGCGGCATAGTCATCCATTTACTCATGCTCTTTGTAGTCCATCCTTCTGCCTTTGCCATTTCCATATCAATGACCGGACCAGTTACTTTCCTTCCATCTTTCATCGTCCAACACTGACAGGAATACGGCTTTCCGTTTTTGTCATTCTTTTCGTCATATTGCAATTCCATGTCATACTTGCCACTTCCATTTACAGATGCAATCAGGAACTGCGCCGACCAGCTCGGTCTGCCCTGGATCACATACAAGTTCTGCATAACCATCAATGGACTGGTCTGTAATCTATTGGCAATGTCGATGGCAACCAATGCATTTGCTTCGTTTCCCTGATAATCCTTTGGTACGATCGTACTGCAGGAAAGAGCTTTCGCCATCTGCCCAGCCATCAACCAGTTATCGGAACTTCCCCAAATCCCTTTGCTAAGTTCTGTGTCATGCTTTACTGCTACCTTTGCTTCTTTCTTTTCCACAATCTCTGCCGCCATCAGTCTTCAACCACCTTTCTCAAAATTTCAAACAGAACATCAAGTCCACGATGTTCTACATCCTTTTTACTGCCCTGCTCCTCTTCCTTAGTGTCTTTCATACCATCAGGACGTTCTATCATCGCTTCTGCAAAGCACACTTTAAGTATGGACTCCATTGTTTTGTCCCCCTGTGCAAAAGACTTAATGGAGCATTGCACTAACTTCTGCAATGATTGAATAAAATTATTAGAACTAATTCCTCGTTTTGTAGGCTGACTTACCATCGCAATTTTACAACCATCTTCTCCCAATACTGCCATATTAAGCATTTCTCCTGTTAAAATCTTCTTTTCCTCTCCATCCGCTTCAATAGTTACTTTAATCATTCCGCATGTCCTCTCTTTCCACTTTTAATTCTTTGTCATCAGTCACCTGCAGCAATACAAGCTGCCCCTCCATCTCTGGAATGTTATAATCATTCACGGCCTCGGCATTATCCACAAAAATTGGTGCGGTCACATCATGCATAACAGACAACGCATGGATAATATCCAATCCGGCTACAATACGATGCCCGGTATTAAGGGCAGAATACGGGACACCATTGACCATACACTCGCAACACTCTACCACAGCACCATTGACCTGCTTGTCAAACAACTTCCAATTCACAATGCCAAATTTCTCATTAACCATTTTTGACAGGATCATCATTTTGGCTTTCATGAACTTCTCCAGCAGATAGAGCATTTTTTCTTCATCTGCCACACTTTGAGCAATCTCACGCATTTCTGCCTCTAACTCTTCGATGCGTTCCTCTTTGGCAGAATTATCTGCTGATGCGATCTGCTTTTCCACGATAGCAAGTTCATCCATCAAACCATTCTTTTTGATTTTCAACTGCTGTCTAATCTCGGCACCGCTGTTCATCTTGGATAAATACTCTTCCTTTAGTGTTATCTGTTCCTGCAGTTTCTGATACTCTGCATTTGCTGAGCAATCAACCTTGTCTGGTAAAGATTTAAGCAGTTTTATCACTCGGTCTCGTTCTGTTTCTGCACTATGCAAATTGACTTTGATCTTTTCCTGATTGGTGCGCAGATCCACAATTTTTTCCTGCGTTCGGGAAATTAAATCTTTATAACGATTTCCGTCTGCTACAATGCGTTCCAATGCATCGGTGTGTTCCTTTTCCCAATTTGCTTTCAATGCAACCTTTTTCTCTTCAAATTCTGCCTTAATCTGTGCAATTTTATCTGCCGGGTAGCTTTGCCCACACAATGGACAAACCGTTTCTTTTTCGTCAAATGCCAATGTGTCAGAGTAAACCTTTTCCTTTTCCGCAATCCACTTTTCGTGCATTTCCGCACGCTTTTTCTCATAAGCCGAAATCGTTCCATTGGCATCTCTGATGTTCTGATCACATATTTCCATTCTGCGTTTGCAAGAAGTGATATCATTTTCATATTGCGCTAATTCATCGATGAATGAATTCTTTTTTGTCACATTCCTCTCATTTGCCTTGCGCTCCACATCCGAAAGAGCAAATTTGAGATCCATCAGATCATCAGTCACTTTCTGGTGTGCCTCGTATTGTGCTGTCATATCTGCCTCAGATTTCTCTACTGTAGCAATCTGCTCTTTCAGGCCGTTACGCTGCAACTCCAATTCTGCCACATCAATATCTGTCATGGACTTTCTGACCTCATCAACTCTTGCCGGAATCTCAGTCTGCTTTTTCTTGTACTCTGATAATGCCTTTTTAGCTTTAGCCTGCAGATCTTCCGGAGTGTGTAGCGACAACGCCAGATTTAACTCCGACAACACATCTGGGTTGGATGCGATCACTGTATCGTTATCTACACCCGGTATCATCTTCATTAGTTCTTCACGCTGCTCTTTCCATTTCGTGCTTACAAAAGCCTGTGGATTCGTCAGCAGTTGAAAAAGATCTTCATTGATAATGTCTGACACAAATGTTTTGAAATCCTTTTCTTTCTTTGGAACGCCATCAATTTCATAAAGATTGTCATTGCCCTGCAATGTTGCTTCTAAAGTCCCCCTTTTTTTCACCCAATTCTGTTTCTGTGTCTTGGATAATTCGAACTCTCTACCATCAACATCTAACGTTACGACAACTTTAATATCCACATGATCAATCGGGTTACCAAAGGCATCCAATGGGCGCACCTGAAACTTAGCTTCTCCTAAGCTGTTCTTATTGAACAAACACCACATAAACGCATCCGCCACCGTACTTTTTCCAACCGCATTCTGCCCGCTGATCTTAGTTATATGGCCGAAGTCAATCGTCTGATCCTTCGTTTTCTTGAAGTTCTCCATATGTAACTTCTTCAATAAAATCTTCACTTTGCAATCTCTCCTTTTCCGTGCTACAATGCACTTGTATGTGATGGACTTTTATAGCCCTTTGTTTTTGGCTCATCGGTACTGCAATACCTATGGGCCTATTTTTTGTCTTCTGGATCATCAATCTGCAAAATTGCTTTGACAATGCCGATAGTTCCGTAGTTTCCAGATTCCTTAGAGACTGCATGTCTTATTTGAGACAACATCGCCTCTTTTGCGATTAAATCCGTGTACTCCGACAATGGAATTGTGATTTCCTTTTTGGTAATATCAAAAATCCCCTTATCGCTTGTCACATTTAACATGGCTAATCCTCTCTTTCCTTGATTTCTGCAACTTGTCCTGCTCTCAGAGTAATCTCAAATCCAATAGCATGTAACTCCAACGCCTCTTCTAATGTCATTTCATCCATTAACATATAACCGCCCTCCTTTCCTGTTTGATTAAAAATTTATTGATAAAATACTGCTGCCCCTTACCGGTCACTTTTGTAGTCCGGTTGATACGGACAGAACCATCCGGATTATTTATTGTGCTTTCCTTAATGTCGAATAATCCCATATCCATTGATTTCTGCGTAGGCATATTCCAGTCTGAGCCTTTCCGCTTAATCAAATAACCTTTCTCACGAAGCCACTCAAACAATCTCTTCTGACCAATATCAACACCATTCTGTTTCAACAACTTTGCCATATCTCCGAC
>ERZ773193.671-NODE-671-length-51242-cov-15.084826_pt1 | contig 51242 bp, 46 predicted proteins | sample MGYA00511110_ERZ773193 | MGnify/ENA primary metagenome ERZ773193 (study PRJEB29015, sample SAMEA2737784) | human gut metagenome | biome: human gut; feature: human-associated habitat; material: faeces | place: China | collected 2012 ... | reverse complement strand
CCCACATTGAATTCCTGAGACAGGCACTTGCAAACGGCAAGCATGTATTGTGTGAGAAGTCGATCACGCTGAACAGTGATGAATTAAATGAGGCATTGCAGATCGCAGAGGAGCATCATGTGATACTGGCGGAAGCCATGACGATCTGGCATATGCCATTATATAAGAAATTATGGGAGATCGTATCATCCGGTGAACTCGGAAAGGTTCAGATGATACAGTTGAATTTCGGAAGCTATAAAGAATATGATATGAATAATCGTTTCTTTAACATCAATCTTGCCGGTGGTGCATTGCTTGATATCGGAGTATATGCACTCAGTCTGATGCGCAGCTTCATGGCAGAGACACCGGATCAGGTGATGAGTCAGGTGCGGTTCGCACCGACAGGGACGGATGAGCAGGCAAGCATCATCCTGATGAATAAAGAACAGCAGATGGCAGCTATTACGCTGTCCATGCATTCAAAGCAGCCAAAGCGTGCAATGATCAGTTGTGAAAAAGGGTATATCGAGATCATGGAATATCCAAGAGCTGATAAAGCGATTATCGTAGATGCTGCAAGCGGAGCAGTTACACCGGTAGAAGCCGGTGAAACAAAGCGTGCGCTTGAATATGAGATGCGGGATATGGAAGAAGCGGTACAGTCCGGAGATGTAAGCCGGATGCAGATGCCTTTTACCGGAGATGTCATGAACATCATGACAGACCTTCGAAAGAACTGGGGCTTAGTCTATCCGCAAGAATCAAGAAAGACGGAGTAGATCCCATTTTGATGAGGTTCCGGTCTTTCGGAAGATATTCTGTAAGTGCTTCTGGATCGTGTTGAGAATTGTGTGAATTCGATGGGACTGGAAATCGATGAAGCTCGTAAGATGATCGTAGCAGTTGATGAGGCGCGTGATTCCTATCACATGAATTATGCCGGATATAAGCCGGGGGACATCAATCATTGTGATATCCTGATCAACAGCAGTCTGCTCGGTGTAGAAAATACCGCAAAGTATCTGGCAGAACTGGTACGAGAGAAGCTTATCATATATAATAATTGTAAATAAGTAAATGAAATTGTAAACTAAAAGCAGTTGATACGAAGGCGTATCTGCAATGCTATAAGGCATTGCGGATGCGCTTTTTGTTGTTTTATAAGAAAAAATACAAAACGGAAAGGAAGAATGGTTATGACACATGGCTTGGTGGCACTGTTAATAGTGCTGATCGTAATTGTCGGTTCGATACTGACACATCGCTGCGAAGAATTTATGATCGGGGGTTCTCTGGTCGGCGTGGCATTTTTATTTAAAGGTTCATTTCTGACACAATGGTGTACGATGCTTCAGGAGACGATTTCGGAAAATGTCTGGATCGTTGTAGTATGCGGATTGTTCGGCAGTCTGATCGCCTTACTTCAGACAGCAAAGGGAAATTCTGTTTTTATCCAACCCTTACCTTACTGGTACTTGCATTCTTATTGCAGAAGGTAACAGAACAGCTTAACATGACAGATTATATAATCGATCTGGCGCAGCCATGTTATCGATCGTTGGCTTCCTGATCTGTGGATTTGTAGTTTAGGTTAAAAGGGGGTATGTGATATGGCGACAGTCTTAAAAGGATATACCTACGGAGCTGCTTACGTCTATCAGGCAGAAGACCGAACCGGTTCGATCGAAGAAGGCAAATGTGCAAACCTCATCGTGCTGGATCAGAATCTGTTTACGATCGATCCTGAGAAGATACCGGATACCAAAGTGGTATGGAATATATTTGAGGGACAGACGATATATGACAGACTGAATAATCTGGCAGGTGCGAGTGGAATATAAGCCGTTGAAAACAGACAACCGGTGGAAGATAGATTTGGCAGATGTAAGTAGAAGGTAAGCCGGAAATCAATGGCAGAAAATATAGGATAAAGAAATAAGATGTTCTGATAACAGGAGGATATAAGTATGAGAAAGGTAAAGGTAGCGGCTACACAGATGAGCTGTAGTTGGAATGGAGAAGAAGTGTTAGACAAGGCAGAGAAGCTGGTTCGGAAGGCGGCAGCAGAAGGTGCAAATATTATCTTGTTACAGGAATTATTTGAAACTCCGTATTTCTGTCAGAAGCAGAAATTTGAATATTTTGATCTGGCAAAGCCACTTTCAGAAAATGCAGCAGTAAAACGATTTACCGAGGTTGCAAAAGAGTTTCAGGTTGTTCTGCCGATCAGCTTTTATGAAAAGGCAGGGAATACAGCATTTAATACAATAGCGATCATTGATGCAGATGGAACGATCCTTGGAACATATCGTAAGACCCATATCCCGGATGGACTTCCATATGCGGAGAAGTTTTATTTTACACCGGGAGATACCGGATTTAAGGTATGGAAGACAAAATATGCAGATATCGGCGTTGGCATCTGCTGGGATCAGTGGTTTCCGGAGGCTGCCAGAAGCATGGCACTTCTTGGCGCAGAGCTGTTGTTCTATCCGACTGCGATCGGAAGCGAGCCTACATTAAATGTTGATTCCAAGTCACACTGGCAGCATGCGATGCAGGGACATGCAGCAGCCAATATCATGCCGGTGATCGCATCGAACCGTATCGGAACCGAGACGGACGATGAATCTTCAATGACATTTTACGGTTCTTCCTTTATCGCAGATCAGACCGGAACGATCGTGGAGGAGGCAGACCGTGAGACAGAATCTGTGCTTGTCCATGAATTTGATCTGGATGCGATCGCACAGATGCGTAGAGAATGGGGTGTGTTCCGTGACCGCAGACCGGAGATGTACGGAACGCTGATGCATCATTAATATGACTTTTATAGGATAGCCGTTATTTATGAATAGCTGATATTCACAAATGACAAATGATCATAAAAGCAAAAATATTTCAATGATATTTTATGTATAAGATCACGCACACAAGTTCAAGAATGAAGATTGCAGGAAGCCCAATGTAGAATTTGGGCTTCCTGATTTTATGTCGGAATAACAGCATACCAAGAACGGCACCAAAGATTCCGAATACTCCGGCAAGTATCAGGTGAGCTTCCGGGATGCGCCATTTGTGATGAATGGCTTTCCATTTGTCGATGCCATACAGGAAAAACACGATCAGATTGATCAGGATATATATACTTAAGAATAAATGATCTTTTATCAGTTCAAATAACATATGTGGCTATACTCCTTTCATACGTACAGACTGTTTTCACATAGAAGAAGTTCGTTCCTTCGCAGTTTCCAGTCAAGCAGATTTTCATTATATGCATTTTAAGATGATTTTTGTGGATTGTCTATATTTATATTCTTGAAGCCCGTTTGATACGGGCTTATAATGATGCATAAAATAAGAAAGAAGGACGAAAGATGAATATACAGATCAGAGAATATAAAGATTCAGACATACAGGAGATGAACCGCATCTGGAACCGTGTGGTAGATGATGGAGTTGCTTTTCCACAGGAGGATGACCTGACAGAGGAGACAGGCAGGGGATTCTTTGCAGGACAGACCTATACCGCGGTGGCAGAGGATACAGACACAGGAAAGGTGCTCGGACTTTATATCCTGCATCCAAATAATGTCGGACGCTGCGGTCATATCTGCAATGCCAGCTATGCGGTAGATGCGGATGTAAGAGGACTTCATATCGGGGAGAAGTTGGTGTCTGACTGCCTGACGCATGCAAAGGCGCATGATTATCTGGTGCTGCAGTTTAATGCGGTGGTGGCTACGAATGTGCATGCAAGACACCTCTATGAGAGGCTTGGATTTACGCAGCTCGGAACGATTCCGGGGGGCTTTCGCATGAAGGATGGCCATTACGAAGACATCTGCCCATATTACTTTGACCTGCGTGAACTTGGCAGATGATCGTTGTTAATTGAAAATTAATTTCAGACATGGAATGTCGGTCAGATAATATAATGCAAGACAGTAAAGATTTCTATTCGGTTCGTGCAACTGATTTGTCAGCAGTCGCCCAAACTCGTCCTTATGGACTCAAACATGGGCTTGATGCTGACGGTTAGCACAAACCTCATAACGAAATCTTCGCGATGTCTTAACATTTTATATTGCTTTTATTTTGTATCGGAACATTTAAAATATTAGCATGCTGCAATTATCTTATCAGCCAAGTCTTTACGGATCAAAGTAATATGTTTAATAAAATATAATTTAAGAGCTAAGACAGTATGTGGCAGAAATATATAATGAAGAAAGCAGGATGTTTTCTTTACACAAGTCAATTAAAATGGTAAAATAATTAATGTGCGTAATAAGAACGATATAATTTATTTGATGTGTCAAATAAGACTTTAGAATAGAAATCAGGATAGATAATCATGTTTAAATATAGATTTTTTCAGGTGATCCTTGCGATCGCAGTTGTAATGCTGATTGTGTCGTCTGCGGTGTTTATCTCATTCCAGGGAGTGAATATCAGTGAGGCAGAGTACACATCAGAGATGACCGGACGAACATTTGAGACAGATGGAGCAGATGGTTCGGAAACTGCTCTGACGGAGTTCGAGGCGTGGTTGGAGTACAGTATCATTGCGGATGGACTGAAGGAAACCGGAAATAATGTTGATTTTGATAAAGGAAATGTGAAGCTTTACGACTATAACCTGACGCAGCTTAGACAGTTGAAGAAGGTGAAGGATGAGGCGAAACGAATGATGTTCCTGTCGGTGATCCTGCTTATCATAGGATTTCTGGCAGTAAAGAAAAGACGAATGTATGAATGTGTCGTATGGGGCGGCGTTGCAGCAAGTGTGATCGGAATGGTATCGCTGATCCTGCTTGCGGTATCCGGAAGCGGCATTTTCTATGGTGTTCGTGAGATGGTATTTAAAGGCAGGTATGATGTATTTTTCTCAGGGGATGACAGACTGATCTCGCTGATCCCGGATAATCTGGGACTTCGGATGTTCCTGATCTATACAGGAGTGATACTTGCCGGACTTGTTATAACGATCATAGTACGACTGATAAGCTGGCGAAAGACACAGCCACACAAATTCTAATATATTCAGGAGGGTTATATGAACAAGAGAATCAACGATTGGATCAACTGGGTACTGTATGATGAACTGATCGCAGGTAAATTGAATGCACCAAAGCATCTGCTGGGTATTCATGAATATGGGGAAGGACAGATCATCACAGCCTATCGTCCACATGCGGTGGAAGTGAAGGTTACATCCAGAACAGGTAAAAAAGTTCATACGATGGAGAAGGTAACGGATGAAGGCTTCTATGCGATCTTTTTCCCTAAGAAGGAATTTAGCGGAACAAAATACAATCTGGTAACAACTTATGAGGATGGAACGACGGTTACGACAGCAGATCCATATGCATTTGACAGCCAGATTTCAGATTTTGATTCTTATTTATTTGCGGAAGGCAAGCACTACGAGATCTATAATAAATTTGGAGCACATCCGATGACGATCGATGGCGTAAAGGGAACTTATTTTGCGGTATGGGCTCCGGACGCGCGGAGAGTCAGCGTTGTCGGTGATTTCAATATGTGGGATGGTAATTTACATCCGATGCAGCTTCGACCAAACGGTGGAATCTATGAGCTGTTTATTCCAAATGTGCTTTCCGGCGCAGTATACAAATACCAGATTCTGACCCGTTATGATGAGATCTTATATAAGAGTGATCCATACGGAAATCAGGCACAGATGCGTCCGGACAATGGTTCGGTTGTTGCAGATCTGACGACCTACAAGTGGAAGGATACCGCATGGGTAAATAAGAGAAAAACCTATAGCAGAACAGATCGCATGAAGATGCCGATGACCATCTATGAGATGCATCTCGGTTCATGGAGAAAGAAAGTTGAAGACGATGACAGCGGCTTCTTCAGTTATAGAGAGTTAGCTCCGATGGTTGCGGATTATGTAAAGGATATGGGCTATACACATGTGGAGATCATGGGTATCGCAGAGTATCCGTTTGATGGTTCATGGGGCTATCAGGTAACGAATTATTATGCACCGACATCCAGATACGGATCGCCGGAAGATTTCATGTATTTTATTGACTATTTACATAGTAAGGGAATCGGTATCATCTTAGACTGGGTACCTGCACATTTCCCGAAGGATGCACACGGGCTTGGCAGATTTGATGGTATGCCGCTCTATGAGCATCCGGATCCAAGAAGGGGCGAGCACCCGGATTGGGGTACTTATATTTTCGATTATGGCAGAGCAGAGGTTGCAAACTTCCTGATCGCAAATGCACTTTTCTGGGTAGAGAAGTTCCATATCGATGCGTTACGGGTAGATGCTGTTGCATCCATGTTATATCTGGACTACGGTAAGCAGGATGGACAGTGGCTTCCAAATGAAAATGGCGGCAATGAGAACCTGGATGCAATTAAGCTGCTGCAGAATATCAATGCTGTTATGGAAGAAAAGAATCCGGGAGCATTCCTGATCGCAGAGGAATCAACTGCATGGGCCGGTGTGACTGCTCCGGCATCCATGAACGGACTTGGTTTCCTGTTCAAATGGAATATGGGATGGATGAATGACTTCCTCGAGTATATGAAGATGGATCCATATTTCAGAAGCTTTAACCATAACAAGCTGACCTTCAGCTTATCCTATACATATGCAGAGAATTATGTTCTTGTCATTTCACATGATGAGGTCGTACATCTGAAATGTTCAATGATCAATAAGATGCCGGGAAGCGAACCTCAGAAATTTGCAAATCTTCGTCTGGCATATGGTTATATGTATGGTCATCCGGGCAAAAAGCTGTTATTCATGGGTCAGGAATTTGCACAGCCGCGCGAGTGGAGCGAGGCAAGAAGTCTTGACTGGTTTGTCCTTGACAATCCGTTGAATCAGGGTGTACAGCGTTGGGTAAAAGCGTTAAATAATCTGTACAATGCAAATGATGCGTTATATGCAAATGACAGCGATGTGATGGGCTTTGAGTGGATCGACTGTGACCATCCGGATAAGGGTGTGGTTTCATTTATCCGCAGAGGTTCTACCCCGAATAAGCAGTTGTTATTTATCTGTAATTTTGTACCGGTTGAATATGAGAATTACGAAGTCGGAGCACCTTGCTTCACAACATATAAAGAAGTCCTGAATTCCGACGACGTACAGTTTGGCGGAGCAGGAAGATTAAACAGTGGTAAGATTAAGGCAATCGATAAGAAGACAGAACGTATGCCTTATTCGATCAGTGTAACAGTACCGCCACTTTCTACTGTTGTTCTGGAATATGATTACACCGATGTAACACCGGAGGATATTCTGAAGAAGAAAGAGGCAGAAAAGAAAGCGGCAGCAGCAAAACGCGCGGCTGAGAAGAAAACGGCTGCGAAGAAAACTGCAACGGAAAATAAGGATGTAGAGACGACGGAAGTTGTAAAAAAGGAGCCGGAGAAGAAGACGGCTGCGACAAAGACAAAAGAAACAGTAAATAAAACGAAGCCTGCACAGACAAAAGCGGCAGTTTCAAAGAAGACTACTAAGAAATAATAAAAAATGCTGGATCGTACTTGTGCGGTTCAGCATTTTTTGTAGGCACAAGGAGAAGACATGAAGATAGAAAAAGTTAGTACAGCGGATGCGGAGGAGCTTCTCGCCATTTATGCACCCTATGTAGAAGAAACAGCAATATCATTTGAATATGAAGTACCATCTGTAGATGAATTCAGGAACAGGATCGAGCAGATCTCAGCAAAGTATCCATACATAAAGGCAGTCGTGGATGGGAAGATTGCGGGCTATGCATATGCAGCCGGCTTCAAAGACAGAAAGGCATATGACTGGTCAGTGGAAACAACGATATATATCCGAAAAGACTGCAGGCAGGTGGGACTCGGCAAAGCCCTGTATGAGAAGTTGGAAGAATTGTTGAAAGAAATGGGAATCCTAAACATGAATGCCTGTATCGCAAGTCCGGCAGAAGAGAGCGGACATCTGACGGATGACAGTTACAGATTTCATAAAAAAATGGGTTTTACGCTGGTTGGGCGTTTTCATAACAGCGGCTATAAGTTTGGCGAATGGTACGATATGATCTGGATGGAGAAGATGATCGGCGAGCACAAGAAGGATATGCCGGATGTAAAATTTGATCGATGAAAAAGAAATATATAAAAAACACTTGCAAAAAGATAATCCAAGCAATATAATACAGGAGAAGTGCAAAGAGGCACAGAGCGAGAAGCTCTGTGCCTCTTTAGTTTTTCAGGTATTAAGTTTTAGGAGGAAATTCAAATGAAAACAGGTACAGTAAAATGGTTTAATGCAAAAAAAGGATATGGATTTATCAGCGATGAGAATGGTGATGACATTTTTGTACATTTCTCGGCTTTAAATATGTCTGGTTTCAAAGTATTGGAGGAAGGCGACAAAGTTGAGTTCGAAGTAATTGAGGGAGAAAAAGGACCTCAGGCTGCAAATGTAACAAAGCTGTAAGCTGATACATAATGAAGATACCTCATGACAGATCATCGGTACTCGGAATTTTGAAAACCGATGATCGTCATGGGGTATTTTTTTGCGGCTTCTTGCGGAAATCATGATTATATATTAGAATAGCGGCACAGGAGAAAGAAAACATGAACAATCCAATAAAAGAATTAACAAAAAAGGAATGGATCATCTGGTTAGGATCTGTATGTATTGTATGCATATCGAATCTGCTGACAACAGATTTTGATCTGCTGACGTTTATAGCGGCCCTGATCGGGGTAACTTCATTAATCTTTGCAGCCAAAGGAAATGTGTGGGCACAGATACTGATGGTGATATTCAGCATCCTTTATGGAATCATATCGTATCGGTTCCGTTATTGGGGCGAAATGATCACCTACCTTGGTATGACAATGCCTATGGCTGTCTGGTCGATGATCACATGGATCAGAAATCCGTCCAGCGGAAATGGCAATGTCGTAAAGATCCAGAAGCTGAACCGGAAACATATTATAGGGCTGATCATATCCAGTGTGATCGTAACGGCAGTATTTTATTATATTTTAGTTGTATTCGATACCCCGAATATTATATTCAGCACCATATCGATCGTAACCAGTTTTCTGGCAGCGGCACTTACGATGCTCCGTTCCTCGTATTATGCAGTATGGTATGCGGCAAATGATATCGTGCTGATCATTTTATGGGTGCTTGCCTCGATGAAAGATCCGGTATACATACCGGTTGTAGTAAACTTCAGCATATTCTTCTTGAATGACCTCTATGGCTATGTAAGCTGGAAACGCCGGGAAAAGATCCAACTGTAAAAGAATTTTTACCGAATGAATAGCATAGGCTGTTCAGAAATTTTCACCGCGGGACCTGCAACATGCTCCTGTAATATAACTTACTGCGGTTTCTATTCGCTGCACATGCCCGATTCGTAATACTCCTGTGTCAACTCGTTCTTCGGACTCAGACAGGCACCCCGGATTACTGGCAATGTGCATCTCATAAAGAAATCCTCGTAAATGTTATATTACAGGGGCATATTGCAGGTCCCGCGGTGAAAGATTTCAGCAGTGCTATATGCTATTCATCCGCTAAATTTTATACCCTTATATGGTCTCTGATGTAATATTAGACAGATAAAAACAGAATCCCAGGTTCAGCAGTTTTACTGTTCATGAAGCAAGCCTTTCCGAATGTCGGTACTTGGCGAGCTGCCGTTAGGCAGGGAGCCTTAGTACCGCTACATGAGGAATAGAGTGCAAACGACTTGCGTAATGAATATGTAGAACTGCTGAACCTGGGATTCGTCCGTTATTCATCCGTTATAATATCAGTTCTTCGAACAGCGGAACAGCAGATCCTCCCAACGGCGATCCACTTCCTCCTGATACTGAACGAGTAAATGCTCATTTTCAGGCTTGAACAAATGCTTGAAACGTCCCTGTGTCCGTAAGAAATCCTCGATCGGAAGCTTCTTCTTTGGAGAATAGCTTAAGATCCATTTGCCTTCGATGACTTCAAATAAAGGCCAGTAGCATGTCTCAACCGCCAGCTTACATATATCCATGATCTGTTCGGTAGGATAACGCCAGCCACGAGGACAAGGGGCCATAACATTTAAGAAAGCAGCACCCGGTGTGTAGATGGCTTTTTCGGATTTCTCATAGATATCACGCATATTGCCAAGCAGAGTAGTCTGACCGACATAAGGGATATCATGAGCTGCCATAACCTGTGCCAGATCCTTGCGGTTCTGCATTTTACCGTTTGACTGGGAACCGACAGGAGTGGTAGTTGTATCTGCATACATCGGAGTCGCAGAAGAACGCTGGATACCGGTATTCATGTAAGCACCATTATCGTAGCAGACATATACCATGTCATGACCACGCTCCATAGCACCGGATAAAGACTGAAGACCGATATCATAAGTACCGCCGTCACCGCCAAATGTTATGAATTTGTATGTTTCATCTAATTTACCTTTTTTCTTTAATACATGATAAGCAGTCTCTACACCGGAGAGGGTAGCACCTGCATTTTCAAATGCATTATGAATGTAACTGTCTTCATAAGCAGTATATGGATACATGAAGGTGGAAACCTCCAGACATCCGGTAGCATTACCGATAACTGCTTTGTCACCCTCATGAAGGGCACGGAGTACATTACGAACTGCGATCGTACCGCCGCAGCCTGCGCACATTCTATGACCCGGAGCAAGACGCTCAGGCTTGTTCATTACTTCTTTAAAATTATATGCCATTTTGTCTTACCTCCTTACTTTCTAAGCCCAATATACTGATACTGTGGAATGGTCTTGCCCTGCTCGATCATTTCCTCTAACTGGTTAAATACATCAGTTGCTTCCACTGTTGTATAATCTCTGCCGCCAAGACCGTAGATATAGCTGACCGCCTTTGTAGAAGCTCCGATATCATATAGGTGCTCCTTGATCTCAGCGGATAAAGGACCGCCACCTGCACGGAAGCCTTCGGAACGGTCTAAGATTGCAACTGCTTTTGTATGAGCCAGCGCTTTTGCAATCTCTTCACCGGGGAATGGGCGGAAGACACGGAGCTTTAATAAGCCGACCTTTTTGCCCTGTGCGCGCAATGCATCGATTGCTTCTTTTGTCGTTCCTGCTGCGGAACCGATCATAACGATCGCGTAATCAGCATCCTCTAATTTATATTCCTCAAAGAAGCCGTACTGTCTGCCGGAGATCTTTGCAAAATCATCCGCAACATCCAAGATCACCTGCTTGGCATTCTTCATAGCTTCGTTCTGGTTCATTTTGGATTCCATATAGAATGGAGAAGTTGCATATGGACCGACTGCCATAGGCATCTTTGGATTCAACAGGTACTGTTCCGGATTATATTCACCGACAAATGCTTTTACCTTATCATCCTCTAACAGTTCGATATTCTCAACTGCGTGGCTGGTGATGAAACCATCCTGACAGATCATGATCGGAAGACGGACATCCTTGTGCTCCGCGATCCGGTAAGCCTGTACGAAATTATCATAAGCTTCCTGATTATTCTCTGCATAGATCTGGATCCATCCGGTATCTCTTGCACCCATACTGTCTGAGTGGTCGCAGTTGATATTGATCGGGCCGGATAAAGCTCTGTTTACAAGAGCCAGTGCGATTGGCAGACGGTTGGAAGCTGCAACATAGAGCTCCTCCCACATCAGGGCCATACCGCAGGATGAGGTTGCTGTTAAGACACGGCAGCCGGCAGCGCTTGCACCGATCGCAGCACTCATAGCACTGTGCTCACTCTCGACCGGAATAAACTCTGTGTCAATCTCACCATTTGAAATATATGTAGAAACAAACTGTGGAATCTCTGTAGAAGGGGTGATCGGGAATGCCGGCATGACATCCGGGTTGATCTGCTTGATTGCATAAGACACCGCTTCATTTCCTGATAAACGTTCTCTGATACCCATTTATTTGCCCTCCTTCATCGTAATAGCACCAAACTTACACTGATAGGCGCAGATACCGCAGCCCTTGCAGTGGTTCAGATCGAAGTCAAGACGTTTGCCGCCTACGACAGGGATGCAGCTGTCCGGACAGACCGGTGCACATAACAGACAGTGTACACATTTGCTCTCATCTATGACAGGAGTAGCAGTTCTCCATTCACCTGTGTTAAATGCTTTGGAAGTACCACCGCCGTACACATGGTTACCGGGTGTGATTTCTGTATATTTACTTTTCTCATGTATTCTGCTGATATCTGTTCTCATTACTTGGTTACCTCCTTAAATGCAAGCTCAAGGGCTTTCATATTTCCATCGATAACCTCAGGCTTCTTTGCGAATTTGTGCTGATAGGAAAGTCTCATATCTGCAAGGAAATCATCCTGCTCCATGATACCGCTGACTGCAACGATAGCAGCAAGCATAGGAGAATTCGGGAAGTTCCTGCCGAGTGTCTGCATCGAGATCTCCCGGGCATCTAATGTATAAACTTTTCCTTTGTAGCCATTTAAATGAGGACGAACCTCATCCGGTGTCTTTGGGGTGTTAATGACGATTGCACCATCTTCTTTTAATCCGGCGGTTACATCCACGGATTCCAAGAGGGACTCGTCAACGACAACAACATACTGTGGGGTGTAGATATTGGAATGAACGCGGATCGGATCGCTGCTGATTCTGTTATAAGCAGTGATCGGTGCACCCATTCGTTCCGGACCATATTCCGGAAAACCCTGAACGTATTTTCCTGTTTTAAAAGCTACGTCTGCAAGCAGCAGAGCAGCAGTTTTGGCACCCTGGCCGCCCCGGCCATGCCATCTGATCTCAATCGTATCTTTCACTTTTTAATCTCTCCTTGTGACTATAAACGCATCGATATGTCAGAATGAATATAGAAATGATTTCCCTTATGATTTCAGACAAATAGAAGGTTTATTGAAAAAATTTCTTAATAAAACGTAGACTTTTTTATTATATCATGTATAAATAAGAAGTAAATAAAAATTTTTTTGTAAATAAGAGAAGAAATTTGAACGAATAAAAGACGGAAAAGTGCAGGTGATAGGATTTTGTAATAGTGAAAAATGAGGTATAATGAATCGTATCAAGAATGTAAAAAAAGAGGAGAGAAAAATGTCAAAAGGGAAAAAAGTAAAGATCGTAATTGAGGGAATCATTCTGTTGTTTATTGTTTACTGTGTCGTTTTAAAGATGCTGCCGGTATCGACAGGAAGACTGTCAACATACGAAGAGATCAATGATGCAGTAGCAACAGCCGCTTCAAGGTATAAGAATACGGTTACGCTAAAGACAACAGGGGAACCGTATATGGATTATCAGTCGGTCCTTGACAAGTTGATGGAAAAGAATATGTATGCAGGTGGAGAATTCTATGCATTTTCTTATGTATATACGCCGGATTCAGGTGGAGAAAAAGTAGCGGTAAAGATCAATCATATGAGCCGGTTAAAAAGCTTTCTTGTATTTATCCGTTCCGGACAGATTTCGGGGAAGATAAAGGGGCTGTCAGATTACGAGAAGGTGAAAGCGGTACATGATTATATTATCTTACATAATGAATATAACCGCTCATCCGGTGGCGCATGTAATACTCTGTACAGAGGCGATTCGGCATGTAACGGATATGCGCTGGCATTTTATATCATTATGAAAAAAGCCGGAGTCCCGGTCACCTGTGAATATGGTTTTGGACTGGAATCCGAGCATCTGTGGAATCGGGTTCAGGTGGATGGACACTGGTATAATATCGATCTGACATGGGATGATCTTGGTGGACAGAATGTCGGATATGATTATTTCCTTAAATCTGATGCGGACTGGCAGGGACATGATCATGGCGGTTCCGATGCAGAAACCTCTATGGATGTGACAGGAAAGACGGCAGCGGAATATTATAGAATGTTCCCGAATTATAATGCGATCATGATCTGGTCGATCATCGGAGTGATCGCGGCAGGATTTGCATTATATATCTGGCTGCTTGACCGGAAGATGAAACGGAAGAAGTTAGAGAAAGCCCGTCTGGAAGCGCAGGAGGAAGCGCAGAGAATGGAAGAACTCCATAAGAGAATGCAGGTGGTTACAAGTGCATTTACAGATGAAGCGACCGTTCCGGCGAATGAAAATGCGGTCACGGACTATCAGACAGCACCATATACAACACAGATGGCAGAGAATGTAGATGAGACTACCATGAATCATGAACAACCTCAGACTGCGGGTTCTGCTGAAAGTACTTCACAGAATAAAGGCAGTGGTGCTCATTCAGGGTTCCGGTTGAAGCAGGATGATTAAAAATATAATAATGAAAACTTTCATCGGCATAGTTGTTCACAACTATGCCGATTTGTGTTAAAATAAACAACGATTGACAAAATGAGAAAAAGAATCACCAACAAATTAGGAGGAAATAGAATGATTAAATTATTTGACAATGGTGCTTATCTTTTAAATGGCACAGAGCTTGTAGAAGACAATGTCGATGCAAATGCGATCCTTACACAGAAGTTAGGTACAGCTCCATCCAAGGAAGAAGCTGCAAAGAATACTATGGCATATGGTATCCTGGAGAAGCACAACACATCTGACAATATGGACAATCTTAAGATCAAATTCGATAAGATGACCTCTCATGATATAACATTTGTAGGTATTATCCAGACAGCAAGAGCTTCAGGACTGAAAGAATTCCCAATCCCTTATGTTCTTACAAACTGTCACAACTCCTTATGTGCAGTTGGTGGTACAATCAATGAGGATGACCACATGTTTGGTCTTTCCTGCGCAAAGAAATTCGGTGGTGTCTATGTTCCGCCTCATCAGGCTGTTATCCATCAGTTCGCAAGAGAAATGCTTGCAGAATGTGGCGCAATGATCCTTGGTTCCGACAGTCATACCCGTTATGGTGCGCTCGGTACAATGGCGATCGGCGAAGGCGGCGGAGAGCTTGCAAAGCAGCTCTTATGCAGAACTTATGATGTAGCTAAGCCCGGTGTAGTAGCAATCTATCTGGACGGAGAAGTTGCAAAGGGAGTAGGTCCTCAGGACGTTGCTCTTGCAATCATCGGTGCAACCTTCCAGTGCGGTTATGTTAAGAATAAGGTAATGGAATTTGTAGGACCTGGTGTTGATAAATTATCTGCTGATTTCCGTATCGGTATCGATGTAATGACAACCGAGACAACCTGCCTGTCCTCTATCTGGAAGACAGATGAGAAGATCAAGGAGTGGTATGATACACACTACAGACCGGAAGCATATAAGGAAATGAATCCGGGTTCTGTTGCTTACTATGATGGTGTTGTATATGTGGATCTGTCAAAGGTAAAACCAATGATCGCTATGCCATTCCATCCAAGCAATACATATACAATTGAAGAATTAAATGCAAACCTGATGGATATCTTAGACGACTGCGAGAAGCGCGCATTGGTTAGTCTGGACGGTAAGGTTGACTTCACATTAAAGGATAAAGTCCGTGATGGCAAGTTATATGTAGAACAGGGAATCATTGCCGGATGTGCCGGTGGTGGATTCGAGAACATCTGTCAGGCAGCGGATATCATCCGTGGAAGAAGCATCGGTGCAGATGAATTTACATTATCTGTATACCCTGCATCAACTCCTATCTATATGGAGCTTGCAAAGAACGGTGTACTGGCTGACCTGATCGAGACAGGTACGATCGTTAAGACAGCATTCTGCGGCCCTTGCTTTGGTGCCGGAGATACACCTGCAAATAATGCATTATCAATCCGTCATTCGACCAGAAACTTCCCGAACCGTGAAGGCTCCAAGATCCAGAATGGTCAGATCTCATCCGTTGCACTTATGGATGCACGTTCGATCGCAGCTACAGCAGCTAACAAGGGTTACCTGACAGCAGCAACTGATATGGATGTTGAATACAAGGGACAGAAATATTTCTTTGATAAGAGTATCTATGATAGAAGAGTTTACAATGGTGTCGGCAAGGCTGATCCATCTGTTGAGATCAAGTTTGGCCCGAATATCAAGGACTGGCCTGAGATGATCGCACTGACAGACAACCTGTTATTAAAGGTTGCATCTGTTATTAACGATCCTGTAACAACTACAGATGAACTTATTCCATCCGGTGAGACATCTTCCTACCGTTCAAATCCGCTTGGACTTGCTGAGTTCACTTTATCCAGAAAGGATCCTGAATATGTAGGCCGTGCAAAGGCAATTCAGGCAGTTGAGAAGAAGAGAGAAGAACTTGGATGCTTCTGCAAGGCAGATGAATCTATGAAGCCTATGATGAAAGAGATCAAAGCAAAATTTGCAGATCGTGAGATCACAGGTTCCAATACCGGTTACGGTAGTACGATCTTTGCAGTAAAACCGGGTGACGGTTCTGCCAGAGAGCAGGCTGCTTCCTGCCAGAAGGTACTTGGCGGCTGGGCAAACATTGCCAAGGAATATGCAACAAAGCGTTACAGATCCAACCTGATCAACTGGGGTATGCTTCCATTCATCATGGAGGAAGATTTCGCATTTGATAATGATGATTATGTATTTATTCCGGGTATCCGTGAGGCTGTTCAGAATAAGGACGAGATCATCAAGGCATATGTGGTAAATAAAGACTTCAAGGAATTAGACCTGAAGCTTGGAAGCCTGACCGATGATGAGAGACAGATCATCATGGATGGCTGCCTGATCAACTACTATAAGAACAACTAAGGTATTCTAATATAATAATTTCCTTACAAGGTGAGTCCTACCTATAAGTGGAAGTTGTAAAAACGTTGAAACCGCTGCTGGTGGTTTCACAAATATGGCTATGTCTTATGACATAGCCATATTTATATTATAAGAAGGAGAGAAACAACATGATATATATAGGAAATCATCTGTCGTCCTCCAAAGGCTTTGAAGCGATGGGAAAGGCGGCATTAAAACTTGGTGCAAATACATTTGCATTTTTTACAAGAAATCCAAGGGGCGGAAAGGCGAAAGAGATCGATCCGGCAGATGCGAAACGGTTACGTTCCCTGATGGAGGAACATCATTTTGGAAAACTGGTCGCACATGCACCATATACAATGAACGTCTGTGCAGCAAAACCGGATATTCGGGAGTTCTCATGTAATATCTTAAAGGATGATATGGAGCGGATGGAGTATCTTCCGGGAAATTATTATAATTTCCATCCGGGCGCACATGTTGGTCAGGGAGCAGAAGAAGCCATACCGGTAATTGCCGATGCATTAAATCATGCGATCAAACCGGATCAGAGTACAGTCGTATTACTTGAAACAATGGCAGGCAAAGGCTCGGAAGTCGGAAGAAATTTTGAAGAACTGGAACGTATCATAGAGCTGGTTGACTGCGAGGATAAGATCGGGGTATGCTTTGATACCTGTCATACATGGGATGGTGGCTATGATCTTGTGGAAGATCTGGATGGTGTACTTCACACGTTTGATCAGATCATCGGACTTGACCGCTTAAAGGCTGTTCATCTAAATGACAGCATGAATGTGAGAGATTCACACAAAGACCGACATCAGAAGATTGGAGAGGGTGAGATCGGAGCAGAAGCATTAAAACGGATCGTAACGCATCCATTGCTTGCAGGCAGACCATTTATTTTAGAGACACCAAATGATGATGCAGGATATGCAAGAGAGATAGCAATGATAAAGAGTTGGGCGGATGAAAGCATGGAGTAATTGTGAGGATAACAGATAAAATAAAAACTGCCACTATCAGAATGGTTACCCAATAACGGCTTTATTCTGACAGTGGCAGTTTTTAATATTACCAATGAATCAGTTCAATCTTATTTCTCTGTTTTTACTAATTCTGATAATGAAGTTGCAAGTCCTGCAACACCCTGAATATCAGATGGAATAATGATCTTGGTTGACTTGCCGTCGGCAGCCTTTGCGAAAGCTTCCAGACTCTTGATCGTAAGAACCTGATTAGATGGAGCAGATTCATTTAAGAGACGGATACTGTCTGCATTTGCCTGCTGTACAGCGAGGATAGCCTGTGCCTGACCTTCAGCTTCACGGATCGTTGCTTCCTTCTTAGCTTCTGCACGAAGGATCTGTGACTGTTTCTCAGCTTCGGCTTCCAGGATAACGGACTGTTTGTTACCTTCTGCAATAAGGATTGCGGATTTCTTTTCACCTTCGGCTTTCAGGATCTGTTCACGTCTTTCACGTTCTGCCTTCATCTGTTTTTCCATGGCATCCTGAATCGCTGCAGGTGGGATAATATTCTTTAACTCAACACGGTTTACTTTGATGCCCCAAGGATCCGTTGCTTCGTCCAGGGTAGCACGCATCTTTGTGTTGATTGTCTCTCTGGATGTCAGTGTCTGGTCAAGTTCGAGATCACCGATGATGTTACGGAGAGTAGTGGCTGTCAGGTTTTCGATTGCCATGATTGGATTTTCAACACCGTAGCAGAAAAGCTTTGGATCTGTGATCTGGAAGAAAACGACAGTATCGATTCTCATTGTAACATTGTCTTTTGTGATAACCGGCTGTGGAGCGAAGTCTACAACCTGTTCCTTTAAGGTAACACGACGTGCGATCTTGTCGATAACAGGCATCTTCATATGAAGACCTACGGACCATGTACCGCAGTAGGTTCCCAGACGTTCGATAACGTAAGCGTGTGCCTGTGGGACGATCTTGATTGTGCTGCAGATAATAATGATAGCAATGAATACTAAGATAATTACCAGCCATGTGAGTGGTGAATCCATAATAAGTACCTCCTTTAAGTGGCGACAGATATAGTATCTGTCAAATTAAATAAATTATATTCTGCTGACAATAAGTTTTACGCCGGAAACCTCATTGATCGTGACTTCGGTTCCCTGGGGAATAATATCAGTTTCATCAGCAGCACGTGCGGTCCATTCGAGACCATTTACTTTTACCTGCCCGGTAGCCTTTAGATTATCAATGGTTTCAGATACGATCACCTGTTTGCCGACCAGACTTTCAACATTTGTTTTTTCCATATCGGATAATTTGAAATGTTTTAAAGCCACAGGCCTTGTAGTAAACAGAAGAACTAATGAAATAACTGCAAAGATCAATATCTGGATGATCAGTGATGTACCAAAGAATACAGAGATCGCAGATACCAAAGCTCCTCCCGCGAACCAGATGGTTGTAAGTCCGAGAGTAATGATTTCGATAATTATACAGACCATAAAGATAACGGACCAGATAATTAATTGACAGATTAATTCATTTTCCATAAGAACACCTCCTTTATGCCTCCCCGGTCTTAGGTAAAATATGTTTTGTGGTTTGTTAAGAACCCTTAAACATGTCACCATTTTACTATGTAACTAAAGTGTCGACAATGCTTTTTTCAAAAATATAGGGTTATTTAAGGTTCATTTTTTGAACGATTTTGGATTTGGTAAAGTCATGGTTAAATCTATTTAAAATCTATTAAAAATGGGAAATTCTATTGCCTGACTTTTTGAAACAGTATATAATTTTTTCAGGTTGTTTATAATTATATGTAAGAATAAATCCATTGATGTGTTGTTATAGGAATGGAACGACATATCTGATATTGGGTTTTGAATGTGGAAAGGGAAAGGTTATCAGACAAAATTGGGAAATGAAAGAAAAAGACGGCTGTTTAAGGCGGGAACGATCATATTTCTGGTAATTGCAGCAGCGCTTGTATTTAATAAGATATTGGAGGAGTGGACAGGCTTTCGGAAGGTACTGGATACGATAACCGGGGCGGCAGCACCGATTATAATTGGTTTTGTGATCGCTTTTTTGTTGAATCCGGTGCTTATCTTTTTTGATCGTCTGTGTCATACGATCCTGCAGGATCGGGTGATCAAAGACAAGAAAAAACTGTTTCATGTATCAAGAGCCATATCGATCATTATAACGATCATTTTGTTCCTTGGTCTGCTCACGGGTTTGATCTGGATGGTAGTGCCACAGGTCATCGACAGTATCAATCTTCTTATATCCAATATGGATAATTACTATAATAATATCATGAAGGCGATCAATACCATTTATGATAAATTCAAGAACCTTGGCGAATCCGAAGAAATGGTAATGAATGTCGTAAACACTGTATATGACCGCTTACAGAAATGGGTAAATACAGATGTTGTTCCGAATCTGGATAAGATTGTATTGAATATCAGCTCCGGTGTTGTGGGCGGATTGAAGTTCATTTATAATTTCCTGATCGGTATTGTAGCATCTATCTATGTGATGGCGAATAAGGAATATTTGGCTTCCAGAGGCAAGAAAATCGTCTATGCACTGTTTAAACTGAAAAACGCGAATATCATTCTGGATGGACTTGCAAGTGTAAATAAGATATTCAGTCAGTTTATCAATGGTAAGATCGTGGATTCAATCATAATCGGGATTATAACATTTATTTTGACAACGATCGTAGATATGCCATATGCATTGCTGATCAGTGTTATCATTGGTGTGACAAATGTAATTCCGTTTTTTGGTCCGATCATCGGTGCGATCCCATGTGTGTTTATTGTTCTGATCGCAGATCCTATCAAGAGTATCATATTGCTTATCATGATCCTGTGTATTCAGCAGTTTGATGGAAATATTTTAGGACCAAAGATCCTTGGTGATGTAACGGGACTTTCCAGCTTCTGGGTTCTGACCGCGGTTATCGTAGGTGGTGGTATCTTCGGATTCTACGGAATGTTACTGGGTGTTCCAGTATTTGCATGTATCTACATGTATATCAATAAGACATGTACCGACAAGCTGGAAAAGAAGCATATGGTATCGGTGTCCTCGGAATTTGAGCGGATCAAACGGATCGATGAAGAAACCGGAAAGCCAATCTATCTGACAGAGGAAGAGGAGGATATCCGTTTTCATAAAAAAACTCCGGAGGAAAAAGCAGCCGCAAAGGCAGAACGTGAAGCGAAGCGACATGCGAAGAGGTTATATCAGCAGATTGAGAAAGTGATGCATGCGGAGAAAGCAGATGATCAGTTGGCAGCAACGGAGCATGGAGCTGAAAAGAAGAGTAGTAATGACGACAAAGATGATCAGATGTAGGAAACGTAGCATATTCAGAAATGACAGGGCACATATAGTGTAGCTTTATGTGATAGAATAAGCCGGCAGATTTCTGTGGGGTAAATACCCGGTTAGAGATTTGCCGGCGTTCCTTTTGCCATAGGATAAAATAGTTGTTTTCTCTGAATTAGAAGCATTTTATCAGATAAATCGATTTAATTTTCCATCGTAGTTAAAACCGGCAGATGCCAGTTTTTCGGAAACATCATTTACATTCAGATCCAGATCTGCACATAATTCATCCAGACTCGGATAAAAATCGCGAAGCTTCATATTAATAAAACTAAGGAGCATAACAGGATCTTTTGGAATATTTGGATTAGCCATAGGTGGGAAACCTCCTTTTATAAAAATCTTTTACATATTTTATTTGTAATAAGTAAAAAAAACTGGTATATATATAGGGTATTGGAAACGTGTGTTATTTCCGATGTCAGTATAGCAGACGCTGGAAATATGTGCAACCGGATAGAATGGTAGCTGATCGCTTGGTAGTCGGTTACAAAATAATCAGGAGAAACAATCATGCAGAATGATAATGAAAAGAAGAAAATAAAGAAGCCGTCCGGTATGAGGACAAATTTTGCTTTTCAGGCAGCAGTACTTGCAGGTGCAGGTATATTATCCCGAGTAATCGGTCTCTTATACCGGTCACCGTTATTTCAGATTATCGGAGATGAGGGAAACGGATATTATGGTACAGCGTATGCAATCTATTCCATGATATTGATGATCGCAACTTACAGTATTCCGACAGCTGTTTCTAAGATCATTTCAGGAAAATTGGCCTTGGGAGAATACAGAAATGCGAGACGGGTATTTAAATGCGCGTTTATCTATGTAGTATCTGCCGGATTGGTGGCAGGTATTCTGACATTTGCATTTGCACCGGTTCTGGTAAAGGAACAGCCCAATGCGATTTTAAGCCTACAGATCCTCGCACCGACAATATTTCTGTCGGGCTTTCTTGCTATTTACAGAGGCTATCTTCAGGCATATAAAACGATGATTCCGACCTCTATATCACAGATTATAGAGCAGATTGCAAATGCAGTTGTTAGCGTTCTGGCTGCCTATCTGATGTCCAGACCATTTGCACCGGGAACCTCTGAACATGCAAAATATGGTGCAGCGGGCAGTGCAATGGGAACAGGGGCAGGTGTTCTCTGTGGAATTATTTATATTCTGATCGCATATGCAGGAAGAAGAAAAGGAATCATGGAGACAGTAGAGACTGATGTTTCGTCGAATGTAGAATCATATGGAAAGTTATTCCGGCAGATCGTAATGATCGTAACACCAATCATTATTGCTGCATTTGTGTATAATATTACGACCACCGTAGATATGAAGATTTTCTACAATGTCTTAAACAGTAAAAATGTAGATCGTGTTGAATCTGCAAATTTGTACGGTATTTTTTCCGGGCAGTACATGGTGCTGATCAATCTTCCGGTATCGATCGCATCTGCGGTTGGAACAACCCTGATACCAAATATTTCGGGAGCATTTACCAAGGGGGATAAACTGGAAACGAATCATGTATACAATCAGTCCATGAGTATCACGATGATGGTGACGATACCATGTGCAGTCGGAATCGGCGTGTTGTCAGAACCAATCATCACACTGTTGTTCCGTGGTGCAGATCCGTTGGTATTTAAGGCATTGACTGCAGGCTGCATATCTGTGGTATTTTATTCGTTATCAACACTTACAAACAGTATCTTACAGGGAATCGGAAAGGTTATGGAGCCGGTCAAGAATGCGACACTTGCATTGTTGATCCACCTGATTTTCCTTGCTGCCATTTTAAAATTCACAGATGCGAAGTTGTTCGGTCTGGTAGCAGCTACGATTCTGTATTCATTACTGGCATGTATCTTTAACCATATATCAGTATCCAAATATATGTCTACGAAGCTTGATGTGAAGAAGATTTATCTTGCTCCTGCCGTTGCATCGATATTTATGGGAATCGTTGCCTGGGGCAGTTATCAGATCTTCTACCACCTGATCCATATGAATTCAGTCAGTGTTGTTCTGGCAATCCTGCTTGCAGTTATTTTCTATGCAGCAGCTATTCTGGCAGTCGGAGGATATACGAAGGAAGAAATCCTTGCTATGCCAAAGGGAACCCTGATCCTGAAGCTTGCAGAAAAACTACATCTGGTGAGAGAGTAGAGAAAGGAACGTGTGATAATTAACTCCCAGATTATTGCACTAAAACAAAAGATGAGCAAATTTAAAAAAATGATTATGCGTATGGCAGACCGGCTTGACAGCAGCTGCGCGCTGGGTGCGATCCGACAGGGTATGATCATGATGATCCCGCTTCTTGTAGTCGGGTACCTGGCGGCGATGTTGATCAATCTACCGATTCCTGCATATCAGACGTTTATAGCGAAATTGTGTGGTGGACATGTACTGGAAATTCTGAATTTCGTATATGCCAGTGTTAATGAGTTCTTTGCTGTTTTTCTGGCAGTAACAACAACGGTCAGTTATGCCATTATGAAACGGAGAAAGCAGGAAATCTATGAAGGTACAGGAAATATTATCATTTTAGTAATTATCACACTGGCTGCTCTGGTAGGGTATTTCGGAATCCAGTACGATGATTTTTCCATTCATTCGTTAAGCAATATGCATGCATTTACGGCACTGTTTGTTGCGCTTATTTCCGGTAAGATCTATTACACAATGAAGAGCAGTCGTTTCTTCAAGGTGAAAAATCAGCGTACGAATACGGACGGTATCTATATTGAAGCAATCGAGGGAATTGCTCCGGCGGTTGTCATTATTGGATTTTTTGCGTTTTTTCGAATTTTGTTACAGGTATTATTTGGAGTAAGCGGTTTTCAGGAATTGGTTGAACGCTTTTTTGATTACCTGTTAAAGCCATTACAGAATGGACTGGGAGCAGGAGTGGTCATTATTTTTCTGACACATGCGTTATGGTTCTTTGGAATTCATGGACACAATATGTTAGACACAGTGATCAAGCAGAATTTTTCTGATATAACAGCCGGAATTTTCAGCAAGACAATGCAGGATGTATTTGTACTTCTGGGAGGAGTGGGAGCCGTTTTGTGTCTGGTGATTGCGATCCTGTTGTTTGCGAAAAAGAAGGGTGTTCGGAATCTTGCATATATGGCAGCACCGAGTTTGGTCTTCAATATCAGTGAAATTGTCTTATTTGGAGTTCCTGTGATTTTGAATCCTATTCTACTGATCCCATTTATGCTTGTACCGATGGTGAATTATCTGGTCACTTATGCGGCAATGTTCTTTGGACTTGTTCCGCACGTGATACGTGAAGTTGATTGGACGACGCCTGTTATTCTGAGTGGGTATCAGGCTACCGGCTCCTGGGCAGGAGCAGTTTTGCAGATCCTGTGTCTGGCAATTGGTGTGTGTATTTATAAACCATTTATTCGTATGTATGAAGAACAGCGGGAACTGCGTCTGAAACGTGATGTCAAAAGACTGGTGGAGGAGATGCAGCGCGAGGAGCAGAACAATTCCATCTCACCATATACAAAGCGTGAAGATGAGATCGGACATATGGCCCGTATCCTGGCAGATGAACTTGTTGAAGCAATCAGACGGAAAGAATTGTTCTTAGTGTATCAGCCACAGGTGAACCGTGATGGCAGGTGCATTGGTGCAGAAGCGTTGATCCGTTGGGAGCATCCGGAATTTGGATTTATCTATCCTCCGTTGATCATACAGCTTGCCAAGGAAAAGAAGGTACTTAGTACGTTAGAGAAATTTATCTTTGATACGGCAGGTGCGGCACTGGCACAGGTAAGGGATATCGTACCGGATGATTTCAAGATGTCGGTCAATCTTACAAATGAATCTCTGGAATGGGATGGCATTGAAGCATGTATCGAAAATGTTGTACAGAAATACCAGTTTCCAAATGTACAGCTCGGACTTGAGATCACGGAGCAGGATGCACTTTCTTCGTCCATTGATATAACGAAAAAGATTGAAGCATTGAAGGCGAAAGGTCACAGATTCCTGATCGATGATTTTGGTATGGGACATACGTCGCTGGTTTATTTGCAGACGAAGTATTTTAACATTGTAAAGCTGGATGGATCTCTGACGAGAGACGTTATTCATAATGAAACGAATCGTGATATCATTGCATCAATCGTCTATCTGGGCAGATCTTTGAAATTCAAGATTATTGCTGAATATGTAGAGAATGAAGCTCAGAGAGATGAACTGAAAAAACTTGGCTGTGATGCATTCCAGGGCTATCTCTACAGCAAGCCGATTAAACTTGATGAACTTATGTCGTGGATCAAAGGGTCAGGACATGAAAGCTGAGATATAAACTAAAAAACTCCATGTCCGGTGTCTATATATCTTTATTTCGCAGAACACTTTCGTTCGATCCGGAACGTATCGGTACTAAACTCATCACCTGTTGGTGATTCGTTAAGAACCGACGTTCCGGATAGGTCTGCTTCATAAAATATATAGACATCGGGCATGGAGTTTTTCTGTTATCGTGTGGTGGCTTTGTATGCTTATGCCATCATAGATGTAAGGATCTGGTTGACCAGTTTTCCGTCAGCTTTGCCTTTAACCTTAGGCATCAGCTCTTTCATGATCTTGCCTTTGTCTTTGGCTGTTGGAGCATCGATACCAAGACCTGCAAGAACTTCTTTGATCGTAGCAGTGATCTCTGCTTCATCCATCATCTTTGGCGCGAATTCTTCGAATACGGTGATTCTTGCCTTGCATTCATCTATAATATCGGTACGATCAGCAGGTGTTGTATCGATTGTTTCTTTTGCGAGCTTGATCTCTCTTAATACAACTTCATTTTCTTCTTCCTCTGTCAGATCAGCACGTTTGTCTATAAATTTATTTTTCAAGGCTGTAAGGAGTGCTGATAATGCGTCCTTTCTCTCTTTATCATGTGCCTTCATAGCGGCCATCATTTCGCTTCTGACTTCATCAATTTTACTCATTATATTCATACCTCCGTATAAAGTTATATATAGGTAATTGCAAAACTGTCGATGTTTTGTAATTGCTTCACATATTGTGATCGGACAGGTTTACAACCTGTCGCTCTTTATTATAGCACCGAAAAAGCGACAATTTCAATATGGCAACTGTATTTGAATTATCGGTTGCATTTGTCCGGGGGGAAGGTATAATGAGCGCATATGGGTAAATATGACAAATAACAGGAGATGAAAGGCTATGTCACTTACTATGAAAATGACAACATTATGTTATATAGAGAAAGACGGAAAATATCTGATGCTTCATCGTACAAAGAAGGAGAAAGATATTAATAAGAATAAATGGATCGGAGTCGGCGGACATGCGGAAGGAACAGAAGGACCGGAAGACTGCCTGCTTCGGGAAGTAAAAGAAGAAACAGGACTGACACTGACATCTTATCAGTTCCGTGGCCTGATCACATTTATCAGTGATGTCTGTGAGCCGGAGCTGATGTGCCTATTTACAGCAGATGGCTTTACCGGAAGCTTAACCGCCTGCAATGAAGGAGAACTGGAATGGGTAGATAAAAGCATCGTGCCATCTCTTCCGACCTGGACAGGAGATGCTATATTTTTGAAACTCTTATTAGAAGACGAACAACGTTTCTTCACTCTGCGGCTGGTCTATGAAGGAGATGAGCTGGTGGAACACCGACTGGAGTTTTATTAAAAGAAACAGCCAGCCGGCATTCGACTCTGCATAAGTCATGACTTTTGCAGGCACAACATAAACATTTCATAAGCCTTGACGCTGCAGTTATTTACGAACAGCTTCTTTTATTATTCGTGTGACCTGGATAATAAAGGTTGGGATAAATGCAAGCCCTAAAATGCTCAATACATTTTTAATTGTCAGGTCGGCAATCATGAATAAGCCATGCATAAATGGTGCGAGCAGGACAAAGCCAAGCAACAGGACACCGGCGAAGAAAGCGGCGACACTCCAGAGGTTGGAGCGAATACCGATCTTTATAATAGAGGATTCGCTGCGGCAGGTAAATCCGTGGAACAATCTGGCAAGCGTCAGTGTGGCAAATGCCATTGTGCTGGCAGTCAAGGCATTTACGGAATCACCCAGATAAAAGGCGACGGTTGTAACAATACCGATCAGAATACCGTAGCAAATAAGCTGGAGCGAGAAGGATTTATTGAAGATTCCTGCTTTTGGATCTCGCGGTTTGTTACGAAGTAATTTCTTATCGGATGGTTCCATACCGATGGCAAGTGCTGGAAGTGAATCGGTCAGCAGATTGATAAAGAGCAGATGGACCGGCTGGAACGGGGTATCAAGCGCCATGATAGAGCAGTAGAGAACTACCAGAATGGCTGCGAGGTTTCCGGACAAAAGGAACAGGATGGCATTCATGATATTACGGTAAACATTTCTTCCTGTCAGGACAGCTTTTATAATTGTTGCAAAATTATCATCTGCAAGAATCATAGCTGAGGCATCCTTTGATACCTCGGTTCCGGTGATTCCCATAGCGACACCGATATCTGCTTTTTTCAATGCAGGGGCATCGTTTACACCGTCACCGGTCATGGCGACAATGTGACCTTTCTTTTGCCATGCATCAACGATACGGATCTTGTTTTCCGGTGAAACTCTGGCATAGACGGAGATCTTTGGAAGGACATCTGTAAGTTCGTCATCGGTCATACGGTCGACTTCCTGACCGGTTACGGCCATATCACCATCGTGGAAGATACCGATCTGTCTGGCAATAGCGGTTGCCGTTACTTTATGATCTCCGGTTATCATGATCGGTTTGATTCCGGCGGAGATAGCATCCGCAACTGCAGCCATGGATTCTTCTCTTGGCGGATCGATCATGGATACAAGCCCGATAAAAGTATAACCATATTCAGAGGCTGCGGTCAGAACTTCCGAATCGGAACATTCTTTATAGGCAAGTGCCAGAACCCGTAAACCTTGTCTGGAAAATTGCATATTTTGTTCCAGAATTCTGTCGCGGTCGTTCTCTGTAATCGGACGGATACCATCCTCTGTGATGATTGAATCCATACGGGTAAGAAGAACATCGACTGCACCTTTTGTCAGAAGTGTAGGTACGCCGTGCAATAGGTATTTGCTGCTCATCAGTTTCCGTTCGGAGTCAAATGGAATCTCTTCCAGACGTGGCATCAGATCACGCAGAACTTCTTCTGTTACACCGACATCAAATAGTTTCGTTTTCCTTGCCATCGTAAGGAGACAGGTTTCAGTCGGATCCCCGATATCCTTGTCATCCCGGATACTGCTGTCGTTGTTTAAGATACAGTTGTACAGAAAATAACGATGTGCCGGAATATGGAGATCCAGTTGGTCGGCATTTAACAGAGTATCACAGGTATAAAGCTGCTGAACTGTCATTTTGTTCTGGGTCAGTGTACCTGTTTTATCCGAACAGATAACAGAGACACAGCCCAGACTTTCGACCGCTTTCAGATCTTTGATGATCGCCTGATCGGCAGCCATCTTTCTGGTACCCATTGCCTGAACGATCGTAACGATCGAACCGAGAGCCTCCGGAATGGCAGCGACAGCAAGGGCAACTGCGAACATCAGAGAATCCAGTATTTTCTCGCCCTGCATCAGGCGGAGACCGAATACGATCAGGCTGATCACCATAATGATCGTTGCCAGTTTTTTACTGAAATTATCAAGACTGATCTGAAGTGGGGTCGCTTTGGATTTTGTATTATTCATAAGGGTGGCTATCTTACCCATTTCTGTATGCATTCCGGTTGCTGTAACGAGAACATTTGCACGACCATAGGTAACAAGACTGCCGGAGAATACCATATTGATGCGGTCACCGAGAGCAACATCCCCGGTGATATCAGAGTCGTCTTTATCCACATTTGTAGACTCTCCGGTAAGAGAACTTTCATTTACCTGTAAAGAGAAATTTTCGATGATACGGCCATCAGCGACGATCATATCACCGGCTTCTAAGAGCAGGATGTCTCCCGGTACGATGTCTTTTGATGCAATCTCCTGTTTGATTCCGTCACGTAATACTTTCGCTTTTGGTGCAGATAATTCTTTTAAGGAATCAAGAGATTTTTCTGCCTTTACATATTGGATCGTACCAAGGATCGCATTCATGATAATAACCGCAAATATAACAATCGTACTTTCGATGTTGCCGGATGCCATAGAGACGATCGCGGCAGCGATCAGGATGATAACGAGCAGATCGGCAAACTGGTGAAAAAAGACAGAAGCAACGCTTTGTTTCTTTTGCTCGACCAGAGTATTTTCACCATAGGTTTGAAGTCGCTCTTTAGCATCTGTAGTGGTAAGTCCTTCCGGATTACCGCAGGTTCGGAATAATTCTTCTTTGTTCAGCTGATAGATTTCTTTCATAAGACCATGTCCTTTCTTTTGCTTTTTTTCCTGAGACAGATAATGAACAGTAGTTTTTTCAAATATGCTGCTTGTATTTTGGGAAAAATTTTGGTTGGTAAATGCTGTTTTTTGTAATTGATAATAAAAAACGAGACTTTTTGTGCACAAAAAATATGCACAAAAAGTCTCGTTTTAACGTATATATCGGTTATCCGATCCCCGGCCTTTTAAGGCGTACTGACGAGAATCGGCACATGCACAGCATGAAACTACTCCCTTTTTGAATGATATATTTTTATCATGTATGAAAAGCTTAGTCAACCGTTTTTAGAAAGTTTTAACCATTTTTTTACCGGAAAATTCGATTTGAAGAACTATGCTTTGACAGAATCTTATAAAAACGATCAGAAAATATCGAAAATAAAAAAGAGGTGTGGTACAATGAGCGTAATTGTTTGGACACAGGTCTTACAGTATATTAAAGCATAAAGTACCTGTATAAAAAGAAAACATATAAGGAAGCAACCGGGAGGCGCAGATATGACATTACAACAGCTTGTCTATGCTGTAAAGATAGCAGATACCAAATCCATGAATAAGGCGGCAGCAGAATTGTATGTATCCCAGCCGGCACTTTCCAGTACGATACGGGATCTGGAAGAAGAATTGAATATCGAATTATTTATCCGAACCAATCGTGGTATCGTGATCACGGCGGAGGGAGACGAATTTTTAAGCTATGCCAGACAGATGGTAGAACTGAATCAGATGATCGAAGATCGATACATAAATAACGAAAAGAAAAAGAATAAATTCAGTGTATCCATGCAGCACTATTCATTTGCGGTAGAAGCCTTTATCGAGCTTGCAAAGGAGATCAGGCTGGATGATTTCGAACTGGCTGTGCATGAGACACGGACAAATGAAGTGATCGAGTTTGTAAGAGACTACCGGAGTGAGCTTGGAATCTTATATTTAAATGAGTTCAACCGAAAGGCTTTGCAGAAGATCTTCTCAGAAAATGGACTGGAATTTACGGAATTATTTGACTGTGATGTATTCGTGTATCTGAGCAACGAGCATCCACTGGCAGGAAAAGAGAAGATCGCATTTGAAGAATTAAAAGATTATCCTTGTCTTTCCTTTGAACAGGGCGAACGAAATTCGTTTTATTATGCAGAAGAAGTATTTAGCACGCTGGAATACAAGCAGATCATCAAGGCAGATGACCGTGCAACAATGCTGAATCTGATGGTTGGTATGAACGGATATACCTTGTGCTCCGGTATTATCTGTGAAGAATTAAACGGCAGTGCTTACCGCGCAATTCCGCTTGACACGGAGGAGAAAATGACGATCGGCTATATCAAACGAAAAGGCATGCGGCTGAGTACCCTTGGCAGACGCTATATCGAGATACTGACCCAATACGGAACACAGGAAAATGTAAAGAAGACGGCTGAGTAGACGCTCAGCCGTTTTCTTTGTTGTGAGGTCTGAGTCTGCAGGGGAGCGGGGTAAATGAAAATTAAGTAACAAGCTGGCTATAAATGATACTTATAACCAGCTCACAGAAATACATAGTACCGGAATCCTATTCCTACTGATATACTATGGTATAAATAATGCATGAACTTATGGTTTGTTCTGACAGGCTATTATGACTTGCCAATACAGGGACATTTGAGACCGCCGGTACTTGATGGTGCGAAAGCAGCATCTTAGTACCGCTGCAGGGCTCAACGAGCGGAAGCGTTCCCTGATTGGTAATGTCAGTAATAGCCTGTCAGAACAAATCATAAGTCAAAAACGCAGGCAGCAGGAAAGGATGACGGTTATTATGGATACAGGAATTGCTACAAAATGTATATATGGAAATCACAAAAAATTTGAAGGAGACAGAACGGGAGCGATCAGCTTTCCTATCTATCAGACAGCAACGTATGCACATCCGGCAGTTGGACAGAGTACGGGGTATGATTACAGCAGACTCCAGAATCCAACCAGAGAACAGTTGGAGAAGCTCGTTGCATCATTAGAAGGAGGACTGGATGCTCTCGCTTTTTCTTCCGGCATGGCAGCCATTACAACATTGATGGAGATCTTCAAACCGGGCGACCATATCATTTCGGAAGCAGATCTGTATGGCGGAAGTATCCGTTTATTTGATCATATTAATCAGAAAAATGGTATTGAGTTCAGCCGGATCAATTTTGCAGAGGAAGATCCGGAAAACTACATCAAAGAAAATACAAAAGCAATCTATATCGAGACACCGACTAATCCAATGATGAATGTTATTGATATCCGCAAGACGGCGGAACTTGCAAAGAAACATAATCTGCTGCTGATCGTGGATAATACATTTCTGTCACCGTATTTCCAGCGGCCATTTGAACTGGGAGCCGATATCATTCTGCACAGCGGAACAAAGTTCTTAAGCGGACATAACGATACGCTGGCCGGATTCATCGTGGTAAATACACCGGAGCTTTCGGAGAAATTACGATATATCATAAAGACGACAGGCGCGGGACTTGCGCCATTTGACAGCTGGCTGGTGCTTCGTGGCATCAAGACACTGCCAATCCGTATGGAGAAGGCACAGGAAAATGCACAGGCGATCGTGGAATTCCTGTTGCAGGAGAAGAAAGTAAAGAATGTCTATTATCCGGGAATACCGGGAACAAATAATTATGAGGTCTGTAAGAGCCAGGCGAGTGGATTTGGAAGCATGTTGACATTTGAAGTGGAGAGCAAGGAGCTGGCACTCCATATACTGGAATCCCTAAAGCTGATCCCATTTGCAGAAAGTCTCGGCGGCGTAGAGACCTTGATCACATATCCGACGACACAGACTCATGCGGATGTACCGGAGAAAATCCGTATAAAGAACGGTATTACAGACAGTGTTCTGCGTCTGTCGGCAGGAATCGAAGATAAGAAGGATCTGATCGCGGATCTGAAACAGGCAATTGATTCTTTTCGGGAATAAAACAGTGTAATATATAAATAATTATGAAAAAGTAATTTGCCTGAAAAATATTTTGATATGGAAATATATTTACAGCATAGGATCTGATACATAACGGGAGGATAATTATGGAAGAAAAAAACCTGAATTTTGATGAAGTAATAGATAGAAGAAATACAGACTGTTTGAAATTTGACTTTGCAGAGAGGAGAGGAAAGCCTGCGGATGTACTTCCTCTCTGGGTTGCAGATATGGATTTTAAGACGTCGAGTCTGGTGCTGGATGCGTTGACAGAGCGTGTACAGCATGGAATTTTTGGCTATACGGAGAGTAGAGAGAGTTATTTCGAGGCGGTCAGCAAATGGATGGAAGCTCACCATGACTGGAAGGTGGAACGAAGCTGGCTGACAAAGACACCGGGTGTTGTATTTGCACTGGCGATGGCGGTCAAAGCATATTCCAAGGCAGAGGATGCCGTTCTGATCCAGCAGCCGGTCTATTATCCGTTTTCAGAAGTGATCCGTGACAATAACCGGAAGCTTGTGAGCAATGATCTGGTACTTGGGGATGATGGAAAATATCACATCGATTTTGATGATTTTGAGAAACAGATCGTTGACAATCATGTTGTGCTGTTCCTGTTGTGCAGTCCGCATAATCCGGTCAGCCGTGTATGGACGGCAGAGGAGCTTACAAAGATGGGTGATATCTGTATCAAGCATGGCGTTACAGTTGTAAGTGATGAGATACATGAGGATTTTGTTTTCGGAGACCACCAGCACACGGTATTTGCAACGATCAAGAAAGAATTCGAACAGAACTCCGTTACCTGTACTTCTCCTGCAAAGACCTTCAATCTGGCAGGACTTCAGGTGTCGAATATCTTTATTCCAAATGGAACTCTGCGCGCAGTATTTCGTAAGCAGGTGGATGCGGCGGGCTACAGCCAGTTAAATGTAATGGGACTTACCGCCTGTGAAGCAGCGTATACTCATGGCGAGACATGGTATCAGGCAATGATGAGATATGTAGAGAGTAATATCGCATTTGTGCGTGATTACCTGAAAAAGGAACTTCCACAGATCAAGCTGATCGAGCCGGAAGGAACTTATCTGCTGTGGCTGGATTTCAGGGCACTTGGAATGACAGAGAAGGAACGGGAGAACCTGATCGTGAATCAGGCAAAGCTGTGGCTTGACAGTGGTGCGATCTTTGGGCAGGTAGGCGAAGGCTTTGAACGTATCAATGTGGCATGTCCGAGAGCAACGATCAAGGAGGCGCTTGACCGTCTGAAAGCAGTGATCACAGCATAACCACAGGCAAGTATGATGGTTTTGCAGAAAACATCAAAGGCGTGAATCGCAATGTAATAGCGTTAGCCGGTGCAACTGTTATAAGAGTTACAGATTGGTTCGGTTATAAGCTGTGGTTATAGCCAGTTAAAATATTTTGACTGGTTGACAAATTATGGAACTGTCACTATAATATGCACATAACATATAAAACCTACTTTAATACTATGATAAAGAAACGCTATAAGATGTGCCGGATGAGAAAATCATTTATCCAGAGTTGGATGGTGACTGACAAACAGACATTTACCCGGAGGTTGATGCTTCCGGGTTTTATAACGACAACAAAACATACTAACCAGATAGGAAAAGGGAAAAATAGAAAAATGGCAAATATTCATTCATCAATTACAGAACTTGTAGGACATACCCCATTGGTAGAATTCGTAAATTATGAAAAAGAGTTAGGGCTGAACGCCCACCTCCTTGGTAAGCTGGAGTATTTCAATCCATCAGGAAGCGTAAAGGACCGTGCAGCCCTTAACATGATCTTAGAGGCAGAGAAATCAGGTAAACTGAAGCCGGGCGGAACGATCCTTGATTTTACAAGCGGAAATACAGGAATTGCAACAGCAGCATTTGCAAATGCCAGAGGATATAAATATGTAGTAGTGATTCAGCCGGGAGTATCGGTAGAACGTACACTGATCTTAAAAGCATATGGTGTAGAGCTGCTTCAGGCAGCTGATGTGCCGGGCTTCCTGGAGATGCTGCAGAATGGTGGCTTAAGCATGGCGAAGCTTACCGTTATCATGAACAAATATGCAGATGAGCATGGTTACTTCTATATCGATCAGGGAACAAATCCGGATAACCCGGAAGCACACTACCGTACAACAGGACCTGAGATATGGGAGGACACAGACGGAAAGGTTGATTATGTGGTAGCACTGGTCGGAACCGGTGGAACACTGGCTGGTCTGTCCAGATATTTCAGAGAGAAAAATTCTGATATCAAGATCATCGGTGCACAGCCGGCAGTACAGTCCAGAAAGAATGTCAATCATCCGGAAGCAAATACGATCGACGGCGTACTTGCATTTAACGATGTTCCGGCACAGAGTGTTCCGGTATTCTTCGATCCGGAGCAGGTCCCATATGATGAATGTTTGGATATCGTAGCAGAGGATGCCTATGAGACAGGAAGAAGACTGGTAAAGAGTGATGGCGTATTTCTCGGACAGTCAGCGGCAGCAGCCTTAAAGGCAGCAACGATCATAGCTGAACGTCCGGAAGCAGCAGGAAAGAATATTGCGATTATCATGGCTGACAACGCATTCAAATATCTATCAACCAGGATGTATGCAGGGGAATAAAAGAAACGAGCGGGAGCGCCCTCTGTTTGGTAAGGTCAAGAACATATATATGTAATATAAAACATAGAACAGGAAGGAGACAACATGGCAGACTATCTTACATATGCGAAAGAAACCATGAATTTTATAAACAGCCGGAAGAAACAGGGACCGGAAGGTATCTACTGGTCTTTGCAGGATGCGGCAGAAGGAAGATCCATCTATTATGATGAGATCTGTATGTATGCCGGGGCGTCCGGAATCATCGTATTTCTTCTGGGATTATATCAGACAACGAATGATGTGAGCTATCTGCAGGAGGCAGAAGAAGCAGCCACATATATCCGTTATCGTTTTAATCATGACCGGGATCTGAAAAGGAACTTTTCAAAATATGCATTTTCCAGTGGATGGAGCGGAGCAGGCTTTGCCATGATACAGCTCTATAAGGCAACCGGAAATGAGAAATATAAAACATTTGTGGCAGATATTATTGAGTCTGCAAAGGCAGATGCAAAGCCCGGAAAAAACGGCAAAGGTTATAGCTGGACTTCATTTCCGGGTATCGTAGGAGATGCCGGAACGGTTCTGTTCTTCTTATATGCAGCAAAAGCATTTGGCAGAGAGGACTGGGCAGCATTTGCCGCAAAAGCAGGAGAGAATTTCCTCGAGCAGAGGCATGATGCAGGAAACGGAACCTGTTGGTATCCGGGTGTAGATCCTGTCTACTTCGGAGCAAAAGAAGATTATATCGATCCGAACTTTCCGATGGGAACCGGAGGAATAGGATTTGTATTGCTGAATCTGTACGAAGCATCCGGTGATCAGAAGTTCTTGGATGCGACAAAGGGAATCGCGGATTTCATGATCGCACAGGCGGTTAAGATGAAGGCAGGAAGCCTGATCCCACATGGTTTGCCGGATCGTAAGAATCTGTTCTATCTTGGCTATTGTCATGGCCCGGCGGGAACAAATCGTTTCTTCTATAAATTATATGAGATGACAGGAGAAGACCGGTATAAGCGGTATATCGATATGCTGACACAGGGTGTAATTGATACAGGCGCACCTGAGGTTCGGACGGAAGGATACTGGAATACTTACAATATCTGCTGCGGAACTGCGGGCCTGTTAAATATGTATCTGGGTCTGTGGGCTGCATTTGGTGATGAGACTTATCTGGAACAGGCAAAGAGGTGCGGTAAGGTCATCACAGACGGAGCAACGATCACAGACGGTACGGAAGGAAGAGAGTGCACATGGAGATTTGCACTTGACCGTGTCGCACCGGATGTATTAAGTACACCGATCGGTTTATTCGATGGTGCAGCAGGTATCGGAGCTGTATTGCTGCAGCTTGCTTCTGCAGAAAAGGGTCAGTTCCATGCGACAAGAATGCTGGACGATCCATTTCCGGAGAAGAACAAACTATGATAAAACGATTGAAGATTTTATATGCGTAAATAACAGTGATTATTTTACTCGGTGAATGATTTTTTCGTTTCATAATTAATCAAAAACTTACGTTGAGAGGAGACACATAAGATGAGTCAGATAAATAACAACATTGATCCTGACAGCAGGGATTATGATTTGAAATCAATAGAGCCGGATGAGCGTTTCACCCAGACAACAAAGGAATTCTGGATCACGCTTGGAACCTATCTGGTATTTATGGTGCTGATGATCGCCAACCTGTATCTGGTGGGCGGTAAGGATGTATCAAAGTACAAATACATTCTTGGATTTCCACAGTGGATTTTTAATGAGATCATTATTTTGATCGCAATGGTAGTAGCGGTTATTCTGGTTGTAACATTTGTATATCGTGACATGGATGTTACTCCAAACGGAAAATTAAAAGAAAGAAAACATAAGGAGGGCAAATAGAGATGAACTTATCTACAAATCAGAGAATTATAATCATTACTGTATTTGCCGCATATACGATTTTCCAGTTGGTATACAGTCTTGTTACCAGAAAAGCAATGGCAAATGGAAAAGGTGATTACCTGAGCAAATTCTATACCGGCGGTAGAAGCGGTGGTGTGCTTGTAACTGCCATGATGGTATCAGCCGGTGTTGCCGGTGCCGGAGTATTTATGGGTGTACCGGGTTATACATATACATTTGGTGCGACCTGGATGGTCTGCTGTTTCTGGTCCATGTGCACGAACTTCATGGTACTTGGACTGATCGGTAAGCGTGTCGGTATCGTAGCCAGAAGAACGGATTCCAAGACATTTGTTGAACTTCTGATGCACAGATATAACAACAGTAAGATCGTTGGTGCGCTCTGCGGACTGGTTATTCTGTTCTTCCTTGGCGCATTTGCTGTATCTACAATTACCGGCGGCGGAAGAATCTTCCAGATCTTAACCGGTCAGGATTATCGTATCGGACTTGCTATTTTCACTGTACTGGTTATCATCGCAGCCATCACGGGTGGTATTAAAGGCATTGCATCTGCGATCGTTTTTCAGGGAATTATCATGACAGTTTCCGTTATTATCTTATTTATCATGGGCATCAACGGAACAGATCTCAGCTATACAGAGACAATCCAGTCATTAGTTAAGAGTAATCCGGACTGGTTCGTACCTGCAAGTGTAAAGACGGTTCTTTCATTTGCATTCTTATGGGGTATCACAACCTGTACAATGCCTCATGTAACAATGACAACGCTTACTTATAAGGATACACAGACTCTGCATCGTGCGATCAAGGTTGGTGCGGTTGTAGTTGCAATCTGGCTCATTGGCTTGAATGGTCTGTGCTTCACGATCAAATATATGTTCCCGGAAGGAAGCCTTGCAACTCCTGACCTTGGTATTCCGACACTTGCAGTAAGTGTAATGCCTGCATGGGCAGCAGGTCTGGTTCTCGCCGGTGTATGTGGTGCGGTTCAGTCATCTGTTGGTGGAATGATCGTATCTCTTGCAGGAACGATCGTCAGTGATCTGTACAAGAACCTGTTCAATAAAGATGCAAAGCAGGAGACATTAAAGAAGTTAAATGTTATCAGTGTTATCGTTGTTGCACTAGTTGTTTTCTTATTTGCATGTGATCCACCGGAACTTCTGGCTTCATTGATCACTTATGCTACCGGTGGTATGACAGTAGCATTTCTTCATACTTTGCTTCTCGGACTGTTTTGGAAGCGGGCAAATGAGTATGGCGCGATCGCAGGTATCATCAGTGGTATTGGCTTATATCTCCTGATCGATATGGGCGTTCTGCCAATCTCACTTGGTTTCAATTCCTGTATCGTTGCCTGTCTGATCTCCACGATCATCATGGTGGTTGTCAGCCTTGCAACACCGAAGTGCCCATACCGCGTGATCGCCACATGGTTCGGCAAGGAGTATCCGACGGAAGTATCAATTGCTGAATAAAGTTAAGATACATATAGCCTGTCTGGCTGTAGACTAGACCACTGCACTATGACTCACTGTGGTTTCGATGAGCTGCATATACCTGATTCGTAAATGTTCCTGTGCTAACTCGCCCTGATGGGCTAAGACAAGCACTCACATTTGCCGGCATATGCAGTTCATAACGAAATCCTCGTGAATGTCATAGTGTAGCGATCCAGTCAACAGCCAGACAAGCTATATTTGTATATGTGAGTTATTGCTTGATGATGCTTGATTTCCGGGTATGGCAGTGGATGAGTAAGTATGATACCCGAGGTGTCTGGTTAGATGAGGGTATGGTAGATGATAAGTAGGCATCGTACCCGAGACGACTGATCAGATATGGGTATGGAATGGAAAATGAGCGCACGATACCCACAAGGCAGGCTAGATGAGGGTATGGAATGGAAAATAAGCGCACGATACCCACAAGGCAGGCTAGATATGGGTATGGAATGGAAAATAAGCGCACGATACCCACAAGGACAAGTCTGATGCGGGTATTAGGAAGAATGTTGGGGGAAAATACCCGACGAAGCTAAATAAATTTGGTATGAAGACGAAAAAACAGGTGCGATACCCAATGGTAGCATATAATAGAGGGTATAAGTGTGAGAATATAGAGATTATACCCATGATTCGGGAAGCTCTTTTTCACAGGTTGACACTGTGAGGGGATAAGGCTAAAATGAGACTGGCAGGCGATGTGCCTGACTATACAGGTAAGGCTGGTAATTAAAATGAAAACCATAGTAGCGAAAGCTGATCTGGAAAACGAAGAATTATTCCGGAAAGCTTCGGATATATTAAAAAGTGGTGGACTGGTTGCATTTCCAACAGAAACCGTATATGGACTAGGTGGAGATGCGTTAAATCCAAAGGCATCCGAAAAAATTTACAGTGCCAAGGGAAGACCATCGGATAATCCGTTGATCGTACATATTGCTGATACGGCAAGTGTATGGGAGTTGGCGGCAGAGGTATCCACACAGGCACAGATGCTGATGGAAGCGTTCTGGCCGGGGCCACTGACGATCATTTTCAAAAAGAAAGACATTGTACCGCATGAGACAACCGGCGGTTTGGAAACGGTAGCGATCCGTATGCCATCACATCTGGCAGCTATGAAGCTGATCAAAGATTCAGGCGTGTATATTGCAGCACCGAGTGCAAATCTGTCCGGAAGACCATCACCGACAACAGCAGCACATGTAGAGGAAGATCTGTCCGGCAGGATCGATATGATCTTAGATGGCGGACCGGTTGGAATCGGAATTGAGTCCACGATCGTAGATGTGACAGGCGATCGTCCGACAATTTTACGTCCGGGTTATATCTCAGCGGATATGATCAAGAATATCTTAGGAGATGTCATGATCGATCCGGCACTGGAAAGCGTGGATATGAAGGTCAGACCAAAAGCTCCGGGTATGAAATACACACATTATGCACCGAAGGGAAAACTCACGATCGTAGAGGGTGAGCGGGAAAAGGTTGCCGCAAAGATTGCAGAGCTGGTTGCTTGTAAGCAGGCAGAAGGATATAAGACGGCAGTTCTGTGTGATACAGAAAATACGGATTTATATTCCTGTGAAAATGTCCTTGATGCGGGAAGCAAAAAGAATGAAATTACGGTATCTTCATCCCTGTACCGGCTGCTTCGTTTGTGTGATGATATCGGCGCAGACTATATTTACAGTGAATCCTTCCGGGAAGGTGATATGGGATACGCGATCATGAACCGACTGATCAAAGCAGCAGGACATAGAATTATATCGGTGTGATATAATGAACGCAAAATTATTTGCTCGCAAGGATGTTGATTTTGCGGAATGCATAGAATGTGCGAAGCACATGATATAATGAATGCAAAATTATTTGCTTGCAAGGATGCTGATTTTACGGAATGCATTGAGTGAGCTATGCTCACGATATAATGAGTGCAAGAGAACCAACATGCTTGCATGATTGGTGAACGACGAATTGGATCATGATAGTTGCGAAGCAACGGTAAGCACCAAAGGTGCGAATCATGATATAATGAAAAAAGTTAACATAGAAAAAACGGGTTGGGTGACAACCACCCGAAAAGATTTTGAAAACAAGAAAGGCAGGACAAAGAATATGATAGCACTTGGATGTGACCATGGTGGATACGGATTAATGCAGGATGTGATCAAGCATCTGGAAGAAAGAGGACTGGAATACAAGAATTACGGATGCTACAGCGAGGAATCCGTTGATTATCCGGTATATGCAAAGAAAGTTGCACATGCAGTAGCAGACGGAGAATGTGAGCGAGGAATCCTGATCTGCGGAACAGGAATCGGAATCTCTATTACAGCAAATAAAGTACCGGGAATCCGTGCGGCACTTTGTGGCGATTGCTTCAGTGCACAGGCGACAAGAGAGCATAACGATGCCAATATCCTTGCAATGGGTGCCCGTGTAACCGGACCGGGACTGGCACTCAAGATTGTTGACACCTTCCTTGACACACCATTCTCAAATGACGAACGTCATATCAGAAGAATCAAGATGATTGAAGAGTAAGGAAAAATACTATAAACTGCATATGCCAGCAAATGTGAGTGCCGGTCTGGGCCGACAGGCGAGTTAGCACTGGAACATTTGCGGATAAGGGATATGTAATTTATAGAAGATTATAAGTAGTAAGAAAAACATCATCTATCAGGGTGGAATGTATATACTTTATGTAGCAGACCTTTTCACACGTCGGTACTTAGTGAACTGTGTAAGCAGTGAGCTTAGAACCGTTACGTGTGAAACAGAACGAAAGTGTTCTGCGAAATAAAGGTATATATATCCTGCCCTGATAGATGATGTTTTTTGCATTGGGATTTAATGTATGTAAAATAACAACAATCATATAATAAGACCGCAGTCAGAAGACATTATCGAGGATTTCGATATGAACTGCATATACCAGCAAATGCGAGTGCTTGTTTGAGCCGACAGGCGAGTTGATACTGGTAATGTGGTAGAATAAAAATACAAAAGACCGGATGAGGGCATCTATATTTTATGTAGCAGACATTTTTACACGTCGGTACTTAGTGAACTGCGTAAGCAGTGAGCTTAGAACCGCTACGTGTAAAACAGAGCGAGAGTGTTCTGCGAAATAAAGATATAGATGCCCTCATCCGGTCTTTGTATTTTTACCTTAAAATTGTGCAAAATGACGTGAAAAATGGTTAAACTAAATTTGACAGTTTGTATTGTTTGTCAAAAATGCCTTAAAAACCAGTAAAATTTCATGATCTTTTGATGAAAAATCTATAAAAGAAGATAAATATTGCTTGAAAAGAGCACACTAACATAATAAAATATTAGCAGAGCGGCATTTCATGCCGAGATTAATAATTACGGAGGGAGAAATTATGCTACAGGAAGCCATGAAGACATTAGAAGATGCAGAAGCAAAGGCAGCCGAGATCGTAAAAGAAGCCGGTAAAAAAGCAGAAGCAATTCAGACGGAAGCAAAGGAAAAGGCAAATGCGATGATCGTAGATGCAAATGCAGGTTCTAAAACAGATCTGGCGGCTATCGCGGTCGACCAGAAGAAACTGGAAACTGATCTTGCAGAAAAAGCTTTGAAAGAAGCATCCGACGAGATTGCTTCCTTAAAAAAACGTGCATCCGAGCGAGAGGGTGAAGCCGTAGAGCTTGTGATCAAGCAGCTATTGTAAATGCTTGAATATCAGGATGCAGAAGGGAGGTAATCATTATGGCGGTATTGGCTATAAAAAAGATTGACATATGCGCCATGAAGAAAGACAGAAAAGCCATATTGGAGAAACTCCAGTCCATGGGAGCTTTGGAGATTCGGGCCGGTGGGGATGAGACGGATGTATTTAAGAAGATCAACACAACCAGTCAGCGTTCCAAATATGAAAAACGAGTCCAGAATACCGACGAAGCTTTAGAGATCCTTGGCAGATATGCACCGGAAAAGACATCGATGCTGCAGGCACTTGCAGGCAAAGCTGATGTGGACGATTCTGTATATAAAGATATTGTTGAGAATCGGCATGATTATAATATGATCGTGCAGAAGATCCGGGAAAAGGATAAGAAGATTGGAAATTGCAAAGCAGAGATTGCCAAATGTCAGCTTGCGATCGATGGACTGAAACCGTGGATCAATATGGATGTTCCGATCAATACGACCGGAACCGAACATACAGATGTGATCATGGGAAGCTTAGGACCCGGTCTTACAGAGAATATGATAGAAGAACTGGTTGCAAAAAGGCAGCCGGAGTTATCAGCTCATGAGATCACGGTGATATCTTCTGATAAAGATCAGACATGTATATTTGTGGTATGTTTGAAAACAGAGACGGAAAGACTGGAAGAAGCCTTAAGGGCAGAAGGATTTACCCGGATGTCGTATTTTTCAAAACGGACACCGGAGAATAAGATCAAGAAATACCGACTCACGATAGAGGGGTATGAGGATGAGATCGAGGATCTGAAAAAACAGATTGCCGGATTTGCAGAAAACAGGCAGGCACTTAAGACCTTATCCGATTATTACAAGATCAGAGCTGAGAAATATCAGGTGCTTGGAACCTTGCTTCAGTCGAACAGTACATTTATCATAACCGGTTATGTGCTGGAACAGGATGAGGAAAAGGTAAAAGAAGAACTGAATCAGAATTTCGTGCTGATGGTGGAGACCGGCGAGATACCTGAGGATGAACCGGCACCGGTACAGTTAAGTAATAAGATGCCATTTGCATCGGCAGAAGGAATCCTGGAATCCTATGGACTTCCTGCCAGAGGCGAGATGGATCCGACGACACCGATGAGTTTATTCTATGTATTCTTTTTCGGATTGATGTTATCGGATGCGGCATATGGACTTATTATATTCCTTGCATGTTTCATCCTGCTTCGGAAGTTCCCGAAGATGGGAGATGGCATGAAGAAGTCACTGACATTATTTGAATATTGCGGTATATCGACATTGATATGGGGTATCTTGTTTGGAGGATATTTTGGAGATGTGGTAGCAGTTGTATCACGAACCTTCTTCCATCATGAGATCACGATCGCACCGGTATGGTTTGCACCGCTTGACAACCCAATGAAGATGCTGATCTTCTCCCTGTTATTTGGATTGATCCATCTGTTCGGCGGTCTGGCGTTAAAAGGTTATATGTGTTTAAAGAAGAAAGATTTTGTAGGCTTCTTCTCAGATGTTATATCCTGGTATCTGCTCATTATCGGTCTGGTACTGATGCTGATGCCAACCAGTTTATTTGCATCGATCGCACAGGTAAGCTTCCATTTTTCAGATGGACTTAAGACCTTCAGCTATGTCATTACGATCCTAGGTGCAGCGATCATCGTTGTGATGTCCGGCAGAAGTCATAAGAATCCGGTGCTCCGACTGGCACTTGGTTTGTATGATATTTACAATATCACAGGCTGGCTGTCTGATCTGTTATCTTATTCCAGACTGCTTGCACTGGGACTTGCGACCGGTGTTATCGCACAGGTTATCAACCAGATGGGAAGTATGGTAGGAGATGGAATATTGGGCGCGATCGTATTCATTCTGGTATTCATCATCGGACATACATTTAACCTTGCGATCAATATGTTAGGTGCTTATGTTCATACATGCCGACTTCAGTATGTAGAATTCTTTGGTAAGTTTTATGAGGGTGGCGGAGAAGCGTTCCATCCATTTAAAGAAAATACAAAATATATAGATATAGGGAATGCAGGCATGAAAACCTGTAAACCGGAAATTAAGGAGGAATAATCAATATGACAATGGGTACAGTTTTAGCTTTAACAGGAGCTGCATTAGCAGTTATTTTGGCAGGTATGGGATCTGCTTACGGTGTAGGTATCGCAGGTCAGGCTGCATCAGGTGTAGTAAGTGAAGATCCAAGCAAATTCGCAAAGGTTCTTATCATCCAGCTTCTTCCTGGTACACAGGGTATCTATGGACTGTTGGTAGGATTCATCGCTTTATCAAAGATCGGTATTTTAAATGGTGCTCCTGCAGAGCTTTCAACAGCAACCGGATTACTGATCCTTGCAGCATGTCTTCCAATCGCATTAGTTGGTCTTGTATCTGCTATGCATCAGGGTAAAACCGCTGTATCAGCAGTTGGTATCGTAGCAAAGAAGCCGGATCAGTTCGGTAAAGCAATGCTTTTCCCTGCAATGGTAGAGACATATGCGATCCTTGCTCTGCTCGTATCAATTCTTGCAATTAACGGTGTACCAGTATAAAACAGGCGCAGATTTGAAACATGATTGAACAAGCAGTACAGGAGGATTTGTATGACAGGATTAGAGAAGATCGTTGAACAGATTCTGGAAGAGGCAAACACTCAATCCGATATGATCCTTGAAGATGCACAGAAAAAGGCAGATCAGATTATAGAAGATGCAAAGGTGGAAGCAGATAAGATCAAGGCAGGTTCGGCTGAAAAGGTCAGCCATGTGAAATCTGACGGAATGGCAAGGGCAAAATCCTCTGCCGACCTGAAGAAACGCCAGACAGTCTTAAAGGCAAAGCAGGAGATCATCAATGAAGTGATAGGTAAAGCCTATAACGGAATGATCGATATGGAAGTTGACAGATATTTCCATATGATGGAGCGTATGATCGGAAATGCAGCACAGCCGAAGAGCGGACAGATCAGCTTCTCAGCCAAAGATATGGAGCGGCTTCCGGCAGGATTTGCAAAACGGGTATCAGAGATAGCAAAAGCACATGGAGGAGAATTAACGCTTGCAGATAAAGCCAGTGATATAGATGGAGGATTTATCCTGATCTATGGCGGCATCGAGGAGAATTGTTCGTTAACTGCCATGTTCCATGCGCAGAAAGAAGAAATGGCAGACAAATTAAATTCCCTGTTATTCACATAAGGGAGGTAGAAAAAATGGCAGACAAATATATATATGCAGTTGCCAGAATCCGGGCACTTGAGATGTCGCTGTTTTCGCAGGCTGTGATCGAGCAGTTGATCGCCCAGAAAACATATGCGGACTGCCTTCAGTTCTTAGGTGAAAAAGGCTGGGGTGATACAGAAGCCGGAGCGCAGGATGCAGAGACCATTTTGAACAGGGAACTGGAAAAAACATGGACACTGGTCAAAGAGATGGTATCCGATCAGACAGTATTTGACGTATTGCTGATTCAGGATAGTTTCCATAATCTGAAGGCAGCGATCAAAACCGTTGTAGACGGAGAAGTTCAGGCAAATGTATTTTATGACAATGCATCTGTTTCGGGTGAAGCATTAGTCGAGATCATTAAAAATAAAGATTTCCGGTCATTACCGGGATCTATGCGGGAATGCGCATTAGAGGCATATGAGTGTCTGGTGCATACCGGAGATGGTCAGATGTGTGATGTTATCATCGACCGGGCAGCCATGCGAGCAATGCTTGCGGCAGCGGAGAAGAATGGAGATGCATTATTAAAAGAATATGCAGAGACAGTTGTGGCAGTTGCAAATATCAAGATTGCAGTTCGTTCTGTAAAGACAGAAAAAGGACTGGATTTTATGAGACGTGCGATGGAGGAATGTCAGACGCTCAATGTGGAACGCCTGATGCGGGCAGCACTTTCCGGTATGCCGGATGTGATCAAATATCTGGAAGAAACACCGTATTCCGGTGGAGCTGCGGCATTATCAGACAGTTCATCTGCATTTGAACGCTGGTGTGACAACCGGATCATAGAGGCGATCCGGCCACAGAAATATAATTCATTTACGATCGGACCACTTGTTGCTTATGTACTTGCAAGGCAGAATGAGATCAAGACAGTCAGGATTATCCTGACCGGAAAGTTAAATCATCTGCCAGATGATGCGATCAGAGAAAGGGTAAGGGAAATGTATGTATAGAATTGCAGTATTAGGTGAATATGACAGCATCTATGGCTTTGCGACTCTGGGACTTGAGACCTTCCCGGTATCCGATGCAGAACAAGGCAGTACACAGCTCAGAAGACTGGCAGAAAGTGGATATGCCGTTATCTATGTAACAGAGAGCATGGCAGAGCAGATCAAGAAAGAGATAGAGAGATATAAGACGCAGATGCTTCCGGCGATCATTCTGATTCCAGGAGTTTCCGGTAATACATCCGCGGGTATAAATGGAGTAAAGAAATCCGTAGAACAGGCAGTCGGTTCGGACATTCTGTTCAGTGGAAACTAGGAAGGAGCGTGACCAGAAAACGTGGCAACAGGTAAGATAAAAAAAGTGGCAGGACCTCTCGTTATCGCAGAGGGAATGCGTGACGCGAATATGTATGACGTTGTCAGAGTAAGTGAGAGCCGATTGATCGGCGAGATCATAGAGATGCATGGAGATCAGGCATCTGTTCAGGTTTACGAAGAGACATCAGGACTTGGACCGGGCGCACCGGTAGAGTCAACCGGAATGCCGCTGTCCGTAGAACTTGGACCGGGACTGATCAGCAGTATCTATGACGGTATCCAGAGACCTCTGGATGATATCATGAAAATCTGTGGAAATAATTTGCAGCGAGGCGTTGAAGTTCCATCATTAAAGAGAGACATCAAATGGCCATTTGTTCCATGCGTTAAGGCAGGGGACAAGGTAGAGACCGGAGATGTGATCGGAACCGTACAGGAGACAGTTGTCGTAACTCAGAAGATCATGGTTCCATATGGTATAGAAGGAACTGTAAAAGAGATCAAGAGCGGAGATTTCACAGTAGAAGAAACTGTATGTGTGATCGAGACAGCAAAGGGTGATAAGGAACTCACCCTGATGCAGAAATGGCCGGTTCGTAAGGGCCGTCCTTATGCAGAGAAGATTCCACCGGTTATGCCGCTTATCACAGGACAGCGAGTTGTTGATGCATTTTTCCCGATCGCAAAGGGTGGTGTAGCAGCAGTTCCCGGACCATTCGGTAGTGGAAAGACCGTTATCCAGCATCAGCTTGCAAAATGGGCAGAAGCCGATATCGTTGTATACATCGGATGTGGTGAACGTGGAAACGAGATGACTGATGTATTAAACGAGTTCCCTGAACTGAAGGATCCGAAGACAGGATACTCCCTGATGGAGAGAACCGTTCTGATCGCAAATACATCGGATATGCCGGTTGCAGCCAGAGAGGCTTCTATTTACACCGGTATTACGATCGCAGAATATTTCCGTGATATGGGATATTCCGTTGCGCTGATGGCTGACTCTACTTCCAGATGGGCAGAAGCACTTCGAGAAATGTCAGGACGTTTACAGGAGATGCCCGGTGAGGAAGGTTATCCTGCATATCTAGGAAGCCGTTTGGCACAGTTCTATGAGCGTGCCGGTATGGTTAAGACACTTGGTTCGGAAGGAAGAACCGGAGCCTTATCCGTAATCGGAGCCGTATCACCTCCCGGTGGTGATATTTCAGAGCCGGTATCACAGGCAACCCTTCGTATCGTTAAGGTATTCTGGGGACTGGATTCCGCACTGGCTTATAAGAGACATTTCCCGGCGATCAACTGGCTGACCAGTTATTCGCTGTATGTAGATAACATGGGAAAATGGTTTGAGGAAAATGTCAATGAGCACTGGATGGAAGATCGTCAGAAGCTTATGACATTATTACAGGAAGAAGCAGAGCTGGATGAGATCGTTAAGATGGTTGGTATGGATGCCTTATCTGCAGGCGACCGTCTGAAGATGGAAGCAGCCAGATCTATCCGTGAGGACTTCCTGCATCAGAACTCATTCCATGAGATCGACACCTACACACCACTGGATAAGCAGTTCCGCATGATGGAACTTGTGCTGGCATTCTATGAGGAATCATCAGAGGCCTTGAAGAGTGGTGCAACTATAAAGAATATTCTGAACATGGAGGTTCGCGAGAAAATCGGACGTTTCAAATATACACATCCGGAAGATGTGGAAGCAGAATATGACAAGATCATAAAGGCACTTCATCAGGAACTGGAAGCAGCCATAGCAAAGGAGGACTAAGCACATGCCAAAAGAATATAGAACCATACAGGAAGTTGCAGGACCTCTGATGCTGGTACATGGTGTAGAAAATGTCACCTATGATGAACTTGGCGAGATCGAGCTTGCAAGCGGTGAAGTCAGAAGATGCAAGGTTCTTGAGATCAATGGTGAAGATGCACTGGTACAGTTATTTGAGAATTCAACAGGTATCAACCTTTCAAACAGTAAAGTAAGATTCCTTGGACGAAGCATGGAGCTTGGCGTATCAGAAGATATGCTCGGTCGTGTATTTGACGGACTGGGAAGACCGATTGATAAAGGACCGGATATCCTTCCGGAGGAGAGAAGAGATATCAATGGTCTGCCAATGAACCCGGCAGCCAGAAATTACCCATCGGAATTTATCCAGACAGGTATCTCTGCTATTGATGGATTAAATACACTTGTAAGAGGACAGAAGCTGCCGATCTTCTCAGCATCAGGACTTCCACATTCGAAGCTAGCAGCCCAGATCGCAAGACAGGCTAAGGTACGTGGAACAGATGAGCCATTCGCAGTAGTATTTGCTGCTATGGGTATCACTTTCGAAGAAGCGAACTTTTTCACGGAGAGCTTCAAGGAGACAGGCGCGATCGACAGAACCGTACTGTTCATTAACCTTGCAAATGACCCTGCGGTTGAGCGTATCGCTACCCCTCGTATGGCACTGACCGCTGCGGAATATCTTGCATTTGAAAAGAACATGCATGTACTGGTTATCCTGACGGATATCACAAACTATGCAGATGCGTTACGAGAAGTATCTGCAGCCCGAAAAGAGGTTCCGGGTCGTCGTGGATATCCCGGATACATGTATACAGACCTTGCAACCTTATATGAAAGAGCAGGAAGACAGCGTGGCAAGAACGGTAGTATCACAATGATCCCGATCCTTACCATGCCTGAGGATGATAAGACACATCCAATCCCTGACTTAACAGGATATATCACAGAGGGACAGATCATTTTAAGCCGTGAGCTTTACAGAAAGGGCATAACACCACCGATCGATGTACTTCCATCCCTGTCACGTCTGAAGGATAAGGGTACCGGTGAGGGAAAGACAAGAGGAGATCATTCCAGCACCATGAACCAGTTATTTGCGGCATATTCCCGTGGTAAGGATGCGAAGGAGCTTATGACGATCCTTGGTGAATCAGCATTGTCGGATATCGATATTTTATATGCAAAGTTTGCAGAAGCATTTGAAAAGGAATATGTATCTCAGGGTTATGAGACAGACAGAAGTATCGAAGAGACATTAAACATCGGCTGGAAGCTGTTATCGATCCTGCCTCGTGCAGAACTGAAACGTATCGATGATAAGTGGTTAGATATGTATTATGGAAAGTAACGAGAAGCGCGTGAGCGGACATGGTAATCAGCTACATGAGCTTGCTCATAGGAGTTGATTACCGGGGACGTGAGCATGGTTCGACAGAACCCACCGAGCCGTCAGGCGAGGTGGAGCGCTTCGAGTTAATAAACGGAAGAGCGCTACGAGCCGACAGGCGAGGTGGAGCGCTTCGAGTTAATAAACGGAAGAGCGCTACGAGCCGTTAGGCGAGGTGGAGCGCTTCGAGTTGACTTTATAAGGAGGCAAAAATGGCAGCTACACAGGTAAATCCTACCAGAATGGAACTGACCCGTTTAAAGAAGAAGCTTGTTACGGCAACCAGAGGCCATAAGCTGTTAAAAGATAAACGAGATGAGCTGATGCGGCAGTTCCTTGATATGGCAAGAGAGAATATGGCACTTCGAGAGAAGGTTGAGGCCGGTATCAAAGCCGCCAATACGAATTTTGTCATAGCAAAAGCCGGCATGTCTGAACAGATTCTTCATACGGCACTCATGGCTCCGAAACAGGAAGTCCAGCTTACCTGCAAGGATCGAAATGTTATGAGTGTAGATATTCCGGTATTTGAATATACAACAAAAAGTGCGGATGAGAATGATATCTATTCTTACGGTTTTGCATTTACCTCCGGTGATCTGGATGATGCAGTAAAGTCACTTGCTGACATCCTTCCGGATATGCTGAAACTGGCGGAGATCGAGAAATCCTGTCAGCTTCTGGCATCGGAGATCGAAAAGACCAGACGGCGTGTAAATGCGCTGGAGCATGTTATCATTCCTGAGACAAAAGAGGGCATCCGATATATCAGCATGAAGCTTGATGAGAATGAACGAAGCACGCAGGTGCGACTCATGAAAGTCAAGGATATGATGCTGGAGGAAGCCCATCACTATAAAGAGCATCAATTTGAGTGATGCAGACGAACGAAAACTCCTGATATTATACATTGTTATTACGCAAAACGCTTGTGCTCTATCCTCGGTGCAACGGTATGTAAGGCAGCAAGGGACGCTGTCTAAGAACCGGCACTCGGATAGGTTTGTTACATAACAAGTATAATATCAGGAGTTTTCTGCTTGTTGTTATATTAGAAAATAAGATTTTATTTGTTTCGCTCGGCAAGTTGCGCCTTTAATCTTGCAATCTCAGCATTTTTTTCAGATAAGGTAGCATTCATTTCAGATACTGTAGCATCTCTTTCGGCCAGAGCGGCGTTCTTTTCGGCTAGAGCAGTGACTGCTTCATCCCGTTCTTTTTTCAATTCATCGATCATGTAGTTGACTGTATTCTCATCCAATTTTCGTAATGCTTCAGAAAACATGGTAACAACCTCCTCCGGGTGAT
>ERZ773193.668-NODE-668-length-51492-cov-5.877812_pt1 | contig 51492 bp, 40 predicted proteins | sample MGYA00511110_ERZ773193 | MGnify/ENA primary metagenome ERZ773193 (study PRJEB29015, sample SAMEA2737784) | human gut metagenome | biome: human gut; feature: human-associated habitat; material: faeces | place: China | collected 2012 ... | reverse complement strand
CCGCTGCGCGGCCAGCAGACTAAAGTCTTGAAAAAAGCGGTCGGCGCGCAGTGCGCCGACCGCCGATATATGGGGTCTGATATTTTTTACCAGCTAGGGCATCTTACTCGTCTAGGAGATCTTCTGGCATGTCGTTGCCGTCGCCTAGATCGACAGGGGTTTCTTCGGGGGCAGAGCCGTCCTCTGCACCTTCGCCTTCGGGCTTCTCCTTGGCGGCCGTCATGCGGGCTACGGCGCAGATGCGGTCGTTGTCGTCGACGGTCATCATCTTGACGCCCTGGGTAGCGCGGCCAGTCTGGCTGATCTCGTCGGTCTTGACGCGAATGACCGTCGCGCCCTCCGTCACGATGAACAGCTCGTGCTGCGGGCCCACCGTCTTCATGGCCGCAAGGTTACCCTTACGCTCAGTCATTTGGATGGTGTAGACGCCCTGACCGCCGCGATTCTGCTCCGGGTAGTCCGCGACCGGCGTGCGCTTACCGTAGCCGCGCTCAGTGATGACGAACAGATCGCCGTTGCCGTTAGTGACTTCCATGCCCAGAACGCTCACGCCGTCCTTCATACCGATACCGCGAACGCCGCTGGTATCGCGGCCGGTGGCACGCACCTGTTCCTCGGAGAACATGATCGCCTTACCCGCGGTGGTGGCCAGGATAATCTTGTCGCCCTCGCGCACGCGGCGCACGTTCAGCAGCGCGTCGTCGTCACGCAGGTTGATAGCGATCAGGCCGTCGCGACGACTGCGGTCATATGCGCTCATCACGGTCTTTTTGACCATGCCGCTCTTGGTGGCAAACATCAGATACTCGTCGGCAGGGAACTCGCGGCAGCTGATGACGCTCGCGATCTTCTCGCCCTCCTCGAAGGGCAGCAGGTTGACGATCGCGGTACCGCGCGCCTGGCGCGTACCCACCGGCAGCTCGTGCACCTTCAGGCGATAGACCTTACCCTTGCTCGAGAAGAACAGCACGTACTCGTGCGTGGACGCGATGAACATCTCGTCGATAACGTCGTCCTCTTTGAGGTTGACGCCCGACACGCCCTTGCCGCCGCGCTTCTGGGCGCGGTAGGCGGCCACCGGGATGCGCTTGACATAGCCGGTGTGGGTGATGGTCACGACCATGTCCTCGTCGGCAATGAGGTCCTCGACGTCCAGGTCCTTCTCGACATGGCTGATCTCGGTGCGGCGCTTATCGCCAAACTTCTTGGAGATCTCGCGCATCTCTTCCTTAATGACACCCAGGATCTTCTCCTCGTGCGCCAGCAGGTCCTCGTAGTAGGCGATGGCGCGGCGCAGGCCGTCCAGCTCTTCCTGAATCTTGTCGCGCTCCAGGCCGGTCAGGCGGCGCAGCTTCATCTCGAGGATGGCCGTGGTCTGCTCGGGCGTAAAGCCAAAGCGCTCGATCAGGCGGCTGCTGGCCTCGGAGTCGATCTGCGAGGAACGGATGATGCTGATGACCTCGTCAATATGGTCGAGAGCCATCAGGTAGCCCTCGAGGATATGCGCGCGGGCCTGGGCCTTCTTAAGGTCGAAGCGGGTGCGGCGGGTGACGACGTCGACCTGGTGGTCGATGTAGTGCTGCAGCATCTCGCGCAGGCTCAGGCATTTGGGAACGCCGTTGACGAGCGCCAGGTTGTTGGCGCCGAAGGTCGTCTGCAGCGAGGTGTACTTATACAGGTTGTTGAGCACGACCTGCGGAATGACGCCCTTCTTGAGCTCGATGACCAGACGGATACCCTTCTGGTTGGACTCATCGCGCATATCCGAGATGCCCTCGATGCGCTTGTCGTTGACGAGCTGGGCGATCTTCTCCTGCAGGGTGCCCTTGTTGACCATGTAGGGGATCTCGGTAAAGACCAGGCGGCTGCGGCCGGTCTTGGTGGACTCCACGTGAGCCTTGGCGCGCACGGTAATGGAGCCGCGGCCGGTCTCGTAGCTCTGCTTAATGCCGGCGCTGCCCATGATGATGGCGCCGGTGGGGAAGTCCGGACCGGGCATGATCTGCATGAGCTCGTCGACGGTGGCGTCGGGGTTGTCGATCAGGTAACAGGTGGCCTCGATCGCCTCGGTGAGGTTGTGCGGGGCGATGTTGGTGGCCATGCCGACGGCGATGCCCTGGCTACCGTTGACCAGCAGGTTGGGGAAGCGCGCAGGCAGTGCCACGGGCTCGGCGAGCGATTCGTCGTAGTTGGGCTGCCAGTCGACGGTATCCTTCTGCAGGTCACGCAGCAGCTCCATGGCGGGCTTTGCCAGGCGGCTCTCGGTGTAACGCATGGCCGCCGCGCCGTCGCCGTCGATGTTACCGAAGTTGCCGTGACCGTCGATGAGCGGCGTGCGCATGGAGAACCACTGCGCCAGGCGGACCATGGCCTCGTAGACCGCGAAGTCACCGTGCGGATGGTACTTGCCGATAACTTCGCCGACCGTCCAGGCCGACTTCTTGTGTGGGCGGTTGGGGTAGATGCCGCTCTCGTTCATCGCGTACAGGATGCGGCGGTGCACCGGCTTTAAGCCGTCGCGCACGTCCGGCAGGGCGCGCGCCGTGATGACCGACATCGAATACTCGATGAATGACTGCTTCATCTCGCGGCCAAACTCCGAAATCTGGAGCTGGCCGCCGTTTATATCCTCGCCGGCCGAGGCGCCACGGTCGACTTCGCCAAAGCTCTCCTCGAGCTCACCGTCGTCGTCCTCTTCCTCGTCATCATCGGCATCGGGGTTATAGGCGTCAGGATCGCCGTCCTCGCCCTGCTCAGCACGGGCAAGCAGGCGCTTCAGATCGTCGGGCATGCCGGCATCGCCGGCCTCGCCCATACCCTCGTTATTGTTGATATCGTCTGCCACGTTACCTCCTCTTAAGCGTCAAGGAAGCGTGCATCATGTGCATGCTTCTCGATGTACTCGCGGCGATAGCCGACCTCGGAACCCATCAGCTCGCGCACGGCGCGGTCTGCCACCACGGCATCCTCGATCGACACGCGCTGCAGGATGCGGGTCTTGGGATCCATCGTCGTCGAGGCAAGCTGCTTGGGGTCCATCTCGCCCAGGCCCTTGTAGCGCTGGACGGTATAGCCCTTGCGCTTCTTGGTGATCTTGCCGTCCTTGGCCTTGCCGTCCTCGTCGTTGTCGTCGGGGTTCAGGCCCAGACTCTGGATGGTGTCGCGCAGGATCTCGTCTTCGGGCTGGCGGCCGTTGGGATACACGTAGTGGATCTTGTTGCGCACCTTAATGCCAAAGATGGGCGGGCAGGCAACATAGACGTAGCCGGCATCGATCAGCGGACGCATGTACTTGTAGAAGAACGTCAGCAGCAGGATGCGGATATGCGCACCGTCGACGTCTGCATCGGTCATGATGATGATCTTGTGGTAGCGCGCCTTGGTGATATCGAAGTCGCCGCCGTCGCCGGCACTCGTCGTGACGCCGCAGCCGATCGCGGTAATCAGCGACTGGATGGTGTCACTCGAGAACGCGCGATGGTCACCAACGCGTTCGACGTTCAGAATCTTGCCGCGCAGGGGCAGAATCGCCTGGATGTCTCGGCGACGGCCGTCCTTGGCCGAACCGCCTGCCGAGTCGCCCTCTACGATGAAGAGCTCGGTCAGCTCGGCATCGCGCACTGAGCAGTCAGCGAGCTTACCGGGCAGGGACGCCGTCTCGAGCAGGCTCTTGCGGCGGGTCGCCTCGCGCGCCTTGCGGGCGGCGTTGCGCGCCTTGCAGGCCTGTTGCGCCTTCTTGACGATCTCGCGGGCGGGCTTGGGATGCTCCTCCAAGTAATCGGCGAGGCCGTCGGTCACGATCTTGAGCGTGAGCGCGCGCATATAGGAGCTACCGAGCTTGGCCTTGGTCTGCCCCTCAAACTGCGGATCGGGCAGCTTGACCGAGATAACGGCCGAAAGGCCCTCGCGCACATCGTCGCCGGTCAGGTTGGCGTCTTTTTCCTTGAGCAGGTTCTGTTTGCGCGCGTAGTCGTTGATCACGCGGGTGAGCGCGGTGCGGAAGCCTTCAAGGTGCATGCCACCCTCGGGAGTGTAGATGTCGTTGGCAAACGACATGACGTTCTCGCCGTAGCCGCTATTCCACTGCAGGGAAACCTCGACCTCGCCCATCTTGGCCACGGGAGCGTCCGGGTCCGATTTGCCCTCGATGTAGATGGGCTCCTTAAAGGCCTCGGGGACGTCCTTGCCCTCGTTGAGGAACTTGACGAAGTCGATGATGCCGCCCTCGTAGCAAAACTCCTCCACGTGGGGAGTCGCCTCGCGCTCGTCGGTCAGCACGATCTTGAGGTTCTTATTGAGGAACGCCGTCTCCTGCAGACGGTTGTGCAGCGTATCGAAATCGTAGATGCAGGTCTCGAAGATCTCGTCGTCGGGCCAGAAGGTGACGGTGGTGCCCGTCGAATCCGAGGTGCCCACGACCTCCATCTTCTTGACGGTCTTGCCGCGCGAGAACTCCATCTCGTAGGTGTTGCCATCGCGACGAACCTGAACGACCACGCGCTTGGACAGTGCGTTGACGACGGAGATGCCTACGCCGTGCAGGCCGCCCGAGACCTTATAGGCCGAGTTATCGAACTTACCGCCGGCGTGCAGGATCGTCATAACGACCTCGAGCGTCGGGATCTTTTTAACAGGGTGCTCGTCGACGGGGATGCCGCGCCCGTTGTCGACGACCGTGATGGAGTTGTCGGCGTGGACCGTCACCTGGATCTCGGTGCAGAAACCGGCCATGGCCTCGTCGACGGAGTTGTCAACGATCTCCCACACCAGGTGATGCAGACCGCTGGCGCTCGTCGAGCCGATATACATGCCCGGGCGCTTACGAACGGCCTCGAGACCTTCGAGAATCTTAATCTCGCCGCCATCGTAATCGTTTTCGTTTGCCACACGTCCTCCTTCAGTCAAGAAAATGTGTACAGCCTTACTAGTTTATCGTAAAAAAATACCCTCGGGAACGAGGGTATTTGGCTCTACAAGGCCACCAGATGCGATTTAAGGCTCTTTTTTGCTTTGCACGCCCTTGGCCCACTCGGCACTGGCTCTCATGGCATTCTCGAGGGCCTCGCGCAGTTTTTGGTCTTCGATGGGCGCCACTTGGCGCTCGATCTCGGTACGCTCGGCCTCACTTAGGTCGGCGTGCGGGGCCGGCGGTCGCTCGGTCGTCGCCGGGCGCAGGCGCTCCTTGGCGGCGGGCGGCGTGTGACCGGGCGCGGTGGTTTTGAACACCAGGCCGTCCACATGCGCACCGGCGCGCTCCATGCGCGCACGGATGATCTCGCGCAACAGCGTCATTTCCTGCGTCCACGAGGGCGAGTCGAGATACACCAGCAGCTCATTGGACTCGGGCAGGTAGCGCAGCCCCGTCACATGCCGTCCCTCGCGCGTGCCCGAGCACACCGCGTTCCATGCGCGATAGACCGCGCGCGACTCCTCGGCGGCCTCCATCTGCGCACGGCGCTTAGGCGTTGCAGCCGCCAGGATGCGCTGGCGCTCTGCGTTCAAAAATCCACTGAAGGCGACTGTCTCGCTCTCGCGCTCGTAATTAGCACGTCTCACCCATGCTCACCACCTTGGCTCGATCAAGCAGGTCATCGGTAAAGTACCCCAGGTTGGTCGTAGTTATGACCGTCTGGATATCATCGCCGATCAGCCGCAGGAAAGCGCCGCGACGCTCGCCGTCGAGCTCGCTCATCACGTCGTCCAAAAGCAGCAGCGGGGCGGTGCCCAGGACATCGCGAGCCACGGCCACCTCGGCCACCTTCCAGGACAGTACCAGCGTGCGCTGCTGTCCTTGGCTGGCAAATGAACGGGCGGAGCGACCCGCCACGGTGAACTCGATCTCGTCGCGATGCGGTCCCACCAACGTCACGCCGCGGCGAATTTCCTCGTCGGCATGCTCGTCAAGGGCGGCCAGCATGCGCTCGTACGCCCAACCCTTCAGCTCTTCGCGATCCTCGACCTGGGGCAAATCCCCCAGCGTGGACGCATAGGTCACGTTGGCAGCCTCGCCGGACGCCACTTGCCCGTAGGCAGTGTGCACATGGCCCGCCAGCCGGTCGAGTAGGGCCAACCGGTGCACGAGCAGGGCCGAGCCCGCGCGAGCAATCGAATCGTTCCACGCGCCGAGCATCTCGCGACAGCACCAGGTCTCCTTGAGCAGGGCGTTACGCTGGGTCACGCAGCGCCCATAGGTGCTCGCAAGATCGGCATAACGCGCGCTCAGCTGCATGCCAAAGTCATCGAGGGCGGCGCGGCGCACACTGGCGCCCCGCTTAACCATGTCCAGATGGTCGGGGCAAAACAGCACGCTCGGCAGAACCCCGCGCACACCGGCGGCAGAGCATCTCTTGCCGTTGCGACTAAACGAGCGCTTACCGTCCTCCGCGCTCAATCCCATATCAAGCACGCGGCCGTCGCCCTCGAGCCTCAGCTCTACCTTGCACGAGCCCACGCCGTCATGGACGAGCTCAGCTGCGGTCGGATGCCTAAACGAGGCGCCGCTCGTCAGCAGCTGAAGCGCCTCTATGAGATTGGTCTTTCCCGCCGCGTTGGGTCCCGCAAGTATCGTCACGCCCTCGTCCAGGGCGAGGCGATAGCTATCGAAGCTGCGGTAGTGCGCGACGGAAAGATCGCGGGCGAACATGGTCATGGCGCAGCGCTAGATGCGGACCGGCATGACCAGGTACAGGTAGTTGATCTTGTCGTAGGACTTAAAGATGCCCGCCTGCGAGTAGCTCTTGAGCTCCAGCGTGATCTCCTTCTCCTTGGACAGGGCATTGAGGCAGCCGAAGATGTAGTGGTAGTTGAAGGCGATGGTACCCGACTCGCCCTCGGCCTCGACATCGATCGTCTCCTGCGCAAGGTCCTGGTCATTGGAAATGGAGGACAGGCCCATCTGCCCGTTCTCGACATCGATCTCGAACTTGACGGCGGGGTTGGCGCTCGCGATAACGGCCACGCGCTTGAGGGCGGCGTTAAAGGCGGCGACGTCGATCTTGACGCTCGTCACGCACGAATCGGGGATGAGCTGCTTGTAGTTGGGGTACACGCCCTCGATGCGACGCGACACGTAGGTGGTGTTGCCGGCCTCGAAGACGACCTGGGTGTCGGTAGCCCCGATCATGATGGTCGCCTGGCTGGCCATGATGTTCAGCGCGTCGTTAAAGGCGTCAGCCGGAACGTTGAGCTCAAAGGAGCCCTCGAGGGTCGAGGTCTCGACCTGCGTATCGCACACGGCCAAGCGGAAGGAATCGGTCGCTACCAGGCGTACGGTGTTGTTCTCGACCTTCATGTGCACGCCGCCCAGGATGGGGCGAGCCTTGTCGGTCGAGGTGACGCGCCACACGCGGCCGACCATTTCGGACAAGACATCGGTCGGCAGCTCCACGGCACTCTCGATGGCATAGGCCGGAAACTCGGGGAAGTCATTGGCATCGAGCGTGTTCAGCCTAAAAGAGCTCTTCTCGCAACCAATCAGCACCTGGCGCTCGGACAGCTCAAAGGTAACCGGGGCATCGGGGAGGGTCTTGGTGATATTGGAGAGCATCTTACAGGGGATAACCATCTCGCCCTCTTCTTCGACATGCGCCGCGATGCGATGACGGATCGAGATAGTGTAGTTAGAGGTCTGGAATTCCAAGATGCCGTCTTGGGCCTTAACGAGCACGCCCGACAGGATGGGAAGGGTGGATGCCGAAGCGACACCCTTCATAACGACGCCGATGGCTTGTGTAAGCGAGCTCTGGCTGACGGTGAACTTCATCTTTTAATACCTTTCTATAGATATAAATATCTTAATAATAGTAATAGCACTGACGAAACTGTTGATTACTCCCAAAGACGCAGGTCAGACCAAGAAAGAGAATCGACAGCAACCTGTGTGCAACAGGGGTGGTTTTCCACGTTCAAAACCTGCGCAAAACTTTTCATCACCGCGGGTTGGGTTTTAGACACCTTATGCCCGTGGTTTCGACAAGTTTTCAACAGGTGTCTCTATTTCCCTACGAGCGCAGTGTAATTTTATCGCGCAGCGACTTGAGGTCTTCGGTGACGGTGCGGTCTTCCTGGATCATCTTCTGGACCTTTTTGTAACTCGTACTGACGGTCGAGTGGTTGCGGTTGCCAAATTCGGCGCCCACCGCCGTGGTCGTCATCTCGCACATCTCGATGGCCAGGTAGATAGCGATATGGCGTGCTTTGGCGATATTGGCGTTGCGACGCGGGCCGATGAGCTCCTCGTGCGTCACGCCGTACTGCTCTTCGATGACGGACTGAACCGTCTGGACGTTGATCTTTTTGGCCGATGTGTCAAAGTACTGGCTGGCGATGGCGTCGATATCGTCAAAGGTGAGCTCCCCGCCCTCGCGCTCGCGGTCGCCCGCCTCGCCGGCGCAGCGCTCGCAAAAGCTCTCGAGTTCGCGGATGTTGGTGCCCGAGACCTCGGCCATGTGTTTAAAGTGCTCGTCGGTCAGGTGCCCGCCGTCGCCCCCATAGGCCGCCAGCAGCGAGTCGTCGCCTGCCTCGGGAGCGGCGACGATGGTGTTCTCGTAATAGCGCTGCAAGATCTTGTATTTCATTTCGTAGCTGGGCTCTGCGACCAGGCAGAGCATGCCGGCGTTGAAGCGGCTGGTCAGACGCTCGTCCATGCTCAGGTCCTTGGGGGCGCGGTCTGCCGCGATGACGACCTTCTTGTTGTTGCGGATGAACTCGTCCATGAGCTGGAAAAAGTAGTCCACGCTCGCGCGCTTGCCGATGATGTTTTGGATGTCGTCGATGATGAGCACGTCCACGCCGTGGTACGCCTGCATGATGGGGGCGTTGCTCTTCTTTTGGCGGTCGAACTCGGTCATCAGGTCGTCCAGATATGCCTGGGAGTTGGCATACTTGACCTTGATCTCGGGCGACTTTTCGGCGAGCTCGTTTTTGATGGCAAGCAGCAGGTGCGTCTTGCCCAGGCCCGATTTGCCGTAGATGAACAGTGATGTGCACGTGCCCCGCTCGTCCGCGAGGGCGGCAAACTTGAGTGCCGAGCGATAGGCATGGCTGTTCTCGGGGCCGTAGACAAAGTTCTCAAAGGTAAATTTTGAGTTCGCGGCGAGCGGGGCTCCATCCGTATTCTGCTCGGCCGGTACGGTCGGTGCCGGCATGGGTGAAGCGGGGGTCGCAGCTTGCGTGGATTTAGTTGGCGCTCCGCCCTTCATCTGGTTCATCATGCGACGAAAATCATCGGCCGAGAGCGTGTTCTTGATTGCAATGCCCGAATCCGCGCCCGCCGCTGCGTCGTGAGCGATAGGCATGTGCGTGACGGGTGCGTTCGTTGACGTCGCCGCCGCGGTCGGCAACGGTGCCATGGTTTCACGGGAAACATCGCCGTGCTGGTGCTCGATTGTCGGCACGTCGCCTGCGGAGGCCGGCGCCGCCGGGGAAGCAGCGGGAGCCGTGGCGGATTCCGTCGCGGCGCCTTGCGGTGCCACGATGTCGAGCGCAATCGGTGCAAAGGCGATTTCTTCCAGATAGGCCTCGATGGTCGGCTGATGCTTTTTGAGCTGCGCGATGGCAAAGCGCGAGGGGGCCTCGATCGTGAGCGTATCTTCGGTCAGGCTTATGGCGCGCGATTGCCCCAGCATGTTGATGAGGCGTGCATCTTGGCCGTCGCGCTGGCAAAAGGCGATGGCATCCCCCAGGATGATGCTTGCTTCCTCGTCCACTGTCTCTCCCGTTCTTTAGCTCTGAGCTCGCACGCGAGCGGCGCCGAGTTCGGTCAGATGGTATTTCTGGCCATGCTTGATGACCAAGCCGGCCTGCGCCAAGTCATTGAGCGTGCGTGACCAAGTGGGGGCCGAGTTTCCAAACGCCCTCGCCAGATCGGTAGCACCGCACGCTTGATTTTGCGCCAGATAGCCCAGCGCGGCGTTGCCGCGATCGCTTACGAACACGTCCGGTTGTGGCTGCGCATACTGATTTGCTGCATTAGGATACATCATTTGAGCTGCTGGTTGTTGAGAACTCTGCATCGGCGGCATTTGCTGTTGAAAACTTTGAGGCCACTGTTGGTAAGGCTGCGGAGGCATCTGCTGGGCCCAGGGGTTGTACTGCTGCTGCGGCATCTGCTGGTACGGCTGCGGGAACTGCTGGCCATTCCCCAGTGGCGGCATCTGCTGATATGGATATCCCTGCTGGTACGGCTGATAGCCCACTTGCTGGCCGCCCGGTGCCCCCGTCGCCTGCTGCATTGCTGCTGCATCCTGATCCGCCAGCGGCATGGCCTCTGGCACGTTTGGCGGCATCGACATCGATGCCGCCTGGGGCTCTTGTACAGGAAGCATTCCGGGCTGCTGCATCTGTCCCATGCGGGGCTGCATCTGCTGCGTTGCCATGGGCTGTTGCGCAAAAGCTCCCGGCAGGGGATATGTGGGCTGCTCCGTCTCGGGCCGCACGGCAGCGCCGCGTCCGCCGGCGCGTTCGATTTCCTGCACGCGTTTAGGGTTCAGGCTTACCGTAACCACGGTGCCGTTGCCCATGTTGTCCTCGATGGATACGGCACCGCCGGCGTTTTCCAAATACTCCTGCACCATGGGAAACCCTGCTCCGGTTCCACGGATATAGCGCTTCATCTTGCTGTTTGCGCTGGTAACGCCAAAGTCGAAAGCGCGCTCCTTGTCGTCGATGCCGGGTCCTTGATCAGCAAAGCGGATGGTGTCTCCGCCGTCCAGAATCGAGATGATGGGCTCGGCAAAGTGCGCGTGGATAAAGTTTTCGACAATCTCGCGGATGACCATGAGCGAGATATGGCCACCTTGTTCTTTCATGCACTGGTAGACGGTGTTGGTCGTCTCTTCCAAATACGTGCGGACATCTTGCGGATCAATGACGATCACACGCGGTGTCGACAGCATGTCGTCATAGACGGCGATGCGCGCGGCGTACATGGCTTTTGGCGCCTGCGTGGTCGTCTGCTCGCCTTCCTTACGCTCTTCGCGCACGCCGGTGATGTGCTCGTTGTCGGGTGCCGGGTCTCCGGAATCGACCATGGTGTAAAAGTCGTCAGACATGCCGCTCGCAATCTTTCAAAAGGTTTCGAACAAATAGTAGCTCACCGTGCAATGTTTCTCATCTTTCGACAACTTTTCAAAACCTGTTGAAAACTTTGGAAAACGGACGAAAAGTTCTCAACATTGCCAACATGACCTGTTGAAAACTCGATGAAATATCGTGAAAAGTTGCCATGCACCGCTAAATCGAGCTCGGCTTATGGGGGAACCGTGTGAACTGCGCAACCTTTTACCTTTGATTTCTTGACATTTGAACATTGATTTCCCTACAATCTTCAAGCTCACGTGTCTATATCTGCGTCCGCGCCCCCGCGGACACTCGAAATGCAGCAGGAGGAACTTAAGATGAAGCGTACGTATCAGCCTAATAAGCGTAAGCGTGCCAAGACCCATGGCTTCCGTGCCCGTATGGCCACCAAGGGTGGTCGTGCCGTGCTCGCCCGTCGTCGCGCCAAGGGCCGCAAGCGTCTCACTGTCTAGCAGCGATACACACATCTCGCATGAAGACTATTAAGTCTCGGCAAGATTTCGAGCATGTGTTCAGTCAGGGGCGTCGTTTCAATCACCCTCTGATTCGAATGACCATATGTGAATCGGTTGGCGAAGGCGACTCCGGAAGGGTCGCCTTCGTTGGTGCTAAACGGCTCGGTTGTGCTGTCGTGCGCAACCGTTCTAAGCGTGTGATGCGCGAGGCCGCCCGCAGCTGTGGATTTCCCGTTGCGGGTTATGACATCATCTTGTTCGCAACTCCCAAGACGAGGGTTTCCTCGCCGCAGGAGATGGACAATGCATTGCGTTCGCTTATGAAACGCGCCGGCGTTGCCGGGAAGGAGCGATGAGCAATCACGTTTTGCGACGTGTTGCCATCGCTCCTATTCGCATATATCAACAGGTTATTTCGCCCTTATTGCCTGACGCCTGCATTTATTACCCAACGTGCTCGCAATACGCCGTCCAGGCGATTGAGAAGTACGGTGTTTTGAGAGGCTGCTGGCTTGCCGTGAGGCGCATCGCTCGCTGCAATCCCCTGCACGTCGGCGGTTATGACCCTGTGCCCTAGCGGGCACTCGCTATCGGAGGAAAACTTACATGTGGGATTGGATCGTTAACATCCTTTTCGAGCTGCTCAAGCTCATCCAGACCTTTGCGGTCGACTGGGGCCTGTCCATCATCATCCTGGTGGTCATCATCCGTCTGCTGCTGACGCCGCTTATGCTCAAGTCGACTAAGTCGACGGCACGCATGCAGGTGCTGCAGCCCAAGATGCTCGAGATCCAGGAGCGCTATGCCGACGATCCCCAGCGTCAGGCCGAGGAAATGCAGAAGTTCTACAGCGAGAACAAGTTCAACCCGATGGCTGGTTGTCTGCCGCTGTTGATTCAGATGCCTGTCCTGTTCGCCCTATTTACGCTGCTGCGTAACCTGCCGGACTACTTTAACGACGGCACGTTCTCGTTCTTTAATATTCTGCCCGACCTGACCACCACGCCGAGTGCCTCCTTTGCCGATGGCTTTATGGTCGCGCTGCCTGCGCTGGTCTGCCTGATCCTGTTCGCTGTCCTGACCCTGATTCCGCAGCTCTATATGTCGCGCAACCAGACCGGCCAGCAGGCTCAGAGCATGCGTATGATGGCCGTTGTCATGACGGTCATGATGCTTTGGATGGGCTGGAGCCTTCCCGTTGGTGTTCTGCTGTACTACGACGTCTCGTCTGCTTGGCAGGTTATCCAGCAGATTTTTGTGACGCAGAAGGTCATCGACAAGGCGAAGGCCGATGAGGAGGAGCGCCTTAAGAACGCGCCGCTGCAGGTTGAGGTCACTCGTCGCGAGAAGAAGCCGCGCCCGCACAAGAAGAAGTAGCGGGATATCAATCTTATTTAGGTACCTAACTTTTGGAGTACGTTATGTCTGAAGAGATCATCGAGGATATGCTTGAGGAGGTTGCCCCGCAGGTCGCGGGCGATTATCCCGAGATTGCACAGCGCTATAAGGCTGGTGAAGAGCTGACCGACGAGGAGCTCGACACCATTGCCGATGTCGCGATTTCCATCCTGCGTTCCATCCTTTCGCACTTCGATGCCGCCAACTCTCCTATCGATGAGTATGAGGGCGACGAGGGTGAGCTGATTCTGGATGTAACGGCTCCCGACCTTGCTGTTCTCATTGGCCGTCATGGTCGCACCCTTGATGCCCTTCAGGTTATGTTCTCATTGCTGGTGAGCCGCAAGCTCGGCTTTAGGTATCCTGTTGTAGTGGACGTCGAGGGATACAAGAGCCGCCGTCAGGACAAGGTTGCCTCCATGGCTCAGTCTGCTGCCGAGCGTGCCATCCGCACTCATAAGAGTGTTTCGCTTCCACCCATGAATGCCTACGAGCGCCGACTGGTTCACATTGCACTTCGTGGCAATGACGCCGTCGATACTCATTCTGAGGGTTCTGACCCCGATCGCCATGTGGTGATTGTTGCTCGATAATCTACTCGAGCTTATGCTAAGGGGACGTGGTTTCCACGTCCCCTTTTTTTGTCAAAAGTTCTCGATACACTGATTATTGTCAGAAAGGAGCTTTCGTTGTTAGTACTTTCCGATCAGCAGGTTGAAGAGATGTTGAGTCGTCTAACTTCTTATTGCAAAGAGTATTCCTTGAGCGTAACTGATGTTGAGCTGAGAAAATGTATTCAGCATTTGGATTTGGTTCTGGAAACAAATAAGACAACCAATCTTACCCGTATTCTTAACGTAGAAGATGCTGCAGTACTTCATATCCTCGACTCACTTGTTTTGCTTCCCTATATCAATAAGGCTCCTGAGGGAGCTTTGCTTGATATGGGAACAGGTGCGGGCTTCCCTGGTATTCCATTAACCATAACCACGCATCGTAGAGCTACTTATATTGACTCTGTTGGCAAGAAGGTTGATGCTGTCAATTCGTTTGTTCATGCTCTTGGATTGAAACATGCTCATGCGGTTCATGATCGCCTTGAAGAATATGCTCGAAGCCATAAGAAGCAGTTCTCTGTCGTAACTGCCCGCGCACTGGCTCCTCTACCGATTCTTGTTGAGTATGCGGCTCCGTTCCTCAAAGATGGAGGGCTATTTGTTATCACCAAGGGTAATCCTTCGGACGAGGAGCTTGCTTCCGGCATGTCAGCAGCGAAGATTTGCGGCTTCACATTGCTTCTGAATGACGCAATCGATTTGCCTGAGGGCTTGGGCCACAGGGAGTTCATTGTTCTTAAGAAGAGTCATCCAGCATCCGTTTCATTGCCTCGTGCAAATGGCATGGCAAAGAAGAATCCGCTTGCCTAGATGTTTCACGTGAAACATAATGGATACTACAACTTGCAGTGTTTCACGTGAAACATGGCGGTTGATATCGAATCGGAATGTTTCACGTGAAACATCCTCCGTTTGACAGCTTTAATACACACCAGGAGGGACCGTGGGATTTCGCGACGTTAAGCGTTCTAAGAGCGCAAAAGACACGCGTATCATTGCAATCATCAATCAAAAAGGCGGCGTCGGTAAGTCAACGACGGCTGTAAACCTTGCAGCAGCACTGGGTGAGCAGGGTCGTAAGACACTGATTGTCGATTTTGATCCGCAGGGAAACAGTACCAGTGGATTTGGAATTGAAAAAGAAGACCTTGATCACTGCATCTATGATGCATTGTTGAATGATGTGCCGGCAGAATCGCTTGTTCTTGATACAAATTGCAAAAAGGTATTCGTAATTCCAGCTACGATTCAGCTTGCAGGTGCCGAAATTGAGCTCGTAAGCGCAATTGCTCGTGAAACCCGCCTCAAAGATTTGCTTGAGCCGATTCAGGACGAGTTCGATTTTATTTTCATTGACTGTCCTCCTTCGCTCGGCCTGCTTACTATCAATGCCCTGACCGCAGCGGATAGCGTTTTGATTCCAATCCAGTGTGAGTATTACGCACTCGAGGGCGTTACGAAGCTGCTTGAGTCAATGAAGATGGTCAAATCACGTCTGAACAAGGGCTTAGACACCTATGGCGTGCTTATGACCATGTATGACTCGCGTACTTCTTTGTCGAATCAGGTTGTTGAGGAAGTTCAATCGTACTTTGGTGATAAGGCGTTTAAGACGCTGATTCCTCGTACGGTTAAAATCTCTGAAGCTCCGTCTTTTGGAGAACCGATAATTACCTATGCACCTCAAAACAAGGGTGCAAAAGCGTATATGAACCTTGCAAAAGAGGTGATCAAGCGTGCCTAGTGCAAAGAAACGTGGTGGATTGGGACGCGGACTCAATGCTTTGGTCTCAGAGGCTGAGTATGAGACCGGTGGTTCTGCTGCATCTGCTTCAAATGCCGCATCTGAAACAAAGCTACCTATTGAGGATATCGTTCCCAACCCTAATCAACCGCGAATTCACTTTAATGAAACTGAACTTCGCGAGTTGAGCGAGTCAATCCAAGAACATGGCGTTTTGCAGCCGCTCTTGGTTCGCAAGCATGGCAACGGTTATGAGATCATCGCTGGTGAGCGTCGTTACCAGGCGTCAAAGCTTGCTGGTCTTGAGGAACTGCCTGTCATCATTAAAGATGTTAATGATGAAGAGATGCTGGCTCTTGCTCTTATCGAAAACCTTCAGCGTTCTGATCTGAATCCCGTCGAAGAGGCTAAGGGCTATCGCCAGCTCATCGATGCTAGCGGTATGACCCAGGAGGCATTGTCGAAGGCCGTAAGCAAGTCACGCTCTGCAATTACAAACTCGCTGCGCCTTCTCGATCTCCCCGAAGTAGTTCAGCAGATGATTTTTGAGGGTAAACTTACTGCTGGTCACGCACGTGCGATTCTTGCAGTTCCCTATGAGGATGCTCGAATTCGACTTGCAGAGAAGGTTGTTGCGGAGGGCCTTTCCGTGAGAGCGACAGAAAATCTTGCTCCATTGTTTTCTGCCGGAGAGACACCTAAGACGCCGCGGCCTGCAACGCCTCAGTCTTTTAAAAAGGCTGCGCGTGTACTTCGTCAGGTATTTAATACCAACGTGCGTGTGAAGAGCTCGCGTGGAAAGAATAAGATTGAGATTGAGTTTAAAGACGAGGAAGAGCTCTCTCGTATTCTTGGTGAAATGATTCAGTTTGATCAAGGAGGCCAAGATGAGGAATAAGATTATTACTGCGATTGCGTTGGCGACGACTGTCGCGGCTGGTGCCTTTGCTGGTTATAAGATCGCGACAGACGATGAACTTCGAGGCCGTTTGCTTCGTGGCGCGCAAGATATCGTTGATACATCCAAGAAGAAAATGGATGTTATGACAGAAGATGTTGCCATGCGAACTGCTCAGGTAACGAAAAATCCTAAGATTAATCAAGGTTGGGTTAGCAACCAATGGGAAAATGTAGGCTATTAGGTACCTAACAATTACTTAGCATATTTTGATGGGTCCTTGTCTGATTCACGAGACAAGGACCCCTTATTTTGGCCGTAAAAATAGGACCAGTAGCAGCTGATTCAAAATTAAGGTCAATAAATGAAACGACCCCGGTTGCATATCCTGCAACCGGGGTCGTTCGATGTTTCACATGAAACGCTTTGGGGTGCGACTCCCCTATGCGTTTTTCTGAACTTTAAAGCGCTGCTTCAGCTGTCCGCAAGCGGCGTCAATATCGTTACCACGGGAGTTACGAATCGTGGTCTCGATGCCACGGGACTCAAGACGACGCTGAAGATCCTCAACCTTATGAATCGGCGACGGCTTGAGCGGGCTGCCCTCGATGTCGTTAAGCTGAATTAGATTAACGTGGCACAGCGTTCCCTCGCAGAAGTCGCAGAGCGCCTGCATCTCGGGATTCGTATCGTTGACGCCTTCGATCATGGCATACTCATAGGTCGGGCGGCGGCCAGTCTTCTCGGTGTAGAGCTGAAGTGCCTCGTGAAGGCGAAGCAGCGTGTACTTCTTAACACCGGGCATGAGCTTATTGCGCGTCGACTGGATGGCGGAATGCAGGGAAACGGCAAGAGTGAACTGCTCGGGGATATCGGCAAATTTGCGAATACCGGGAATAACGCCGCTGGTAGAGACGGTGAGGTGACGAGCGCCGATACCGATGCCATCGGGGTCGTTGAGGATACGCAGCGCCTTGAGAACCTCGTCGTAGTTGGCAAACGGCTCGCCCTGGCCCATGAAGACAACGCTTGTGGCACGCTCGCCAAAGTCGTTGGATACATGAAGCACCTGGTCGACGATCTCTTGAGCGGTCAGAGAGCGCTTGAGGCCGTTGAGACCGGTAGCGCAAAAGGCACAGCCCATGCCGCAGCCTGCCTGGGTGGAAACGCAGACGGAAAGCTTGTTACGACGGGGCATGCCGACAGTCTCGACGGAAATGCCATCGTGGTACTCGAGCAGATACTTGCGCGAGCCATCTTTGGAAACCTGCTTGGTGAGTTCAGTCGGCGTATCAAAGGCAAAAGCCTCTTTAAGCTGCTCACGGAAAGCCTTGGGGAGGTTGGTCATATCGTCAAACGAACAAACGTTCTTCTCAAAGACCCATTCGATGAGCTGCTTCGCGCGGAAGGCGGGCTGGCCAAGTTCGGCCACGAGCTCGCGAATATCGTTTTGGCTCAAGTCGCGAATGTCCTGAGATTTAGTCCTGGGATTCATGGAAGCCTTTCGATTTTGGGGAAACGTAGAGGGTATCGCTACAATATGGTATCAGCTGCAGAAATTATAGAGGAGGAGTCTGCCCATGCCGGGTAAAAGCCTAGAGAACATGCACGTAGCGGTCTTGGCGGGCGGTCATTCCGCTGAGCGCGAGATCTCGCTCAATTCGGGAAAGAACGTCGTGGCGGCCCTGAAGGAGGCCGGCTACACTTCGGTGAAGCTGCTCGACACGGCTGCCGATGATTTTATGGTAACCATGGCGACCGGTGGTTTCGACGTGGCATTTATCGCCATGCACGGCGCCGGCGGTGAGGATGGTGCCATGCAGGGTGCCATGGAGACCCTGGGTATCCCCTACACAGCCTCGGGCGTGCTTGCCAGCGCCTGCGGTGCCGACAAGGAGGTCTCTAAGCTCCTGTACGCCAAGGCAGGCATTCCCATTGCCCCCGGCCTCGCGCTCGAGGTGGGCGATGAAGTCGATATCGATCATATCGTCGAGGTTTGTGGCGAGCGCTGCTTTGTGAAGCCGGCCGTCAACGGTTCCAGCTATGGCATATCCCTGGTCCATGAGCCCTCCGAGCTGCCCGCGGCAATCGCCAAGGCGTTTGAGTACGGCGACAAAGTGCTGGTCGAGAAGTGCATCGAGGGTACCGAGATCACCGTCGGCGTATACGGCGAAGATGACGTGCGCGCCCTGCCGATTGTCGAGATTCGTAAGCCCGAGGACTGCGAGTTCTATGATCTGGACGTGAAGTATGTCGACCCTACGGATATCCATCGCATTCCGGCGCAGATTTCACCCGAGAATTACGCTCGCGCTCAGGAACTTGCCTGTGCCGCTCACAGGGCCCTCGGTTGCCTGGGTATCTCGCGCAGCGACTTTATTGTGAGCGAGGACGGCCCCGTTATCCTCGAGACCAATACCATTCCCGGCATGACCGATACGTCGCTGTATCCGGATGAGATCCGCCACACCGACGACATGACGTTCCCGCAGGTCTGTGACAGCCTGATCCGTATGGGCCTTCGTCGAGCGGGCATTGCATGCTAATCGAGGACGCGGTTTCGTCAGGAACGCCGCAGTTTGTCATCGACTCCTATGCCACGCTTGCCGACCGCGCCAAAACGCAGTCCTTCGGCCTTATCGAGGAAGATGTGATTGTCCTCGATACCGAGACCACGGGTCTTTCGGTGCAGGACAACGAGCTGATCGAGATCTCGGCGGCCCGTCTTTCGGGCCGCGAGGTCATCGACCGCTTCGATACCTTCGTGCATCCCAAACAGCTGATTCCCGCCGAGATTACCGAGCTCACGAGCATTACAAATGCCGATGTGGCAGATGCCCCGTCGGCGGTTGAGGCCGTCGCCGCTCTCGCCGATTTTGTCGGTGGCTGCCCGGTGATCGCACACAACGCCACGTTCGACCGCTCGTTTATCGAGTCGGTCAAAGGCGGCGTCAACGTGAGCGATATTTGGATCGATTCGCTGGCGCTGTCGCGCATCGCGCTTCCGCGCCTGGCCTCTCACAAGCTGTCTTTTATGGCCGATCTGTTTGGCTGCGACTCGGTATCACACCGTGCCAATGCCGACGTCGACGCCCTGTGTGGCGTATGGCGCGTGTTGCTCGTGGCGCTCACCGACTTGCCCCAGGGCCTCATGGCGCGCCTAGCCGACATGCATCCGGACGTGCCTTGGTCCTATCGTCCTATCTTCTCGTTCTTGGCAGGGCAGAACCCTGGTTCTATCTTCTCTCTCAGCGCCGCTCGTGCTGACGTTCTCAAGGCCGATCGCGCCGACGATCGGGTGGACGCCGATGAACTGCCGGTACTCAAGATGCCGAGTCGTGAGGAGATTGAGGCAGACTATGCGCCAGGTGGCCTGGTCAATCGCATGTATCCCACCTACGAGCCGCGTGATGAGCAGATCGCGATGGCGCTCGAGGTCCGCGATGCGCTGGTCACGGGCACTCATCGAGTAATTGAGGCAGGCACAGGCGTCGGCAAATCGATGGCCTATCTGGTGCCTTTTGCCGAGGCAGCACGCCGTAACAACATCACGGTTGGTATTGCGACCAAATCGAACAATCTTGCCGACCAGCTCATGTACCATGAGCTGCCAAAACTTGCCGAGCAACTGGACGGTGGTCTGTCGTTTTGCGCTCTCAAGGGGTATGACCACTATCCGTGCCTGCGCAAGCTTGAGCGCATGAGCCGCGGCCAGGTCGAGATTACCACCAAGCGCGATCCGGCGGATACGCTCACGGCGGTCGCGGTCATTATGGCGTACGTCTGCCAATCGGCCGATGGCGACCTCGACTCGCTCGGCATTCGGTGGCGCAGCGTCAACCGCCCCGACTTTACGACGGCCTCGCGCGAGTGTGCTCGCCGCCTCTGCCCGTTTTTCCCTGATAAATGTTTGGTCCACGGCGCTCGCCGTCGTGCGGCGCATGCCGATGTGGTGGTCACCAACCATTCCCTGCTGTTCCGCAATGTCGCGGCCGAGGGCAGGATTTTACCTCCGATTCGTCATTGGGTAATCGACGAGGCCCATTCCATCGAGCGCGAGGCGCGCCGCCAGTGGGCGCGCGTGGTGTCGGCGGACGAATCACGCGTCCTGTTCGAGCGCCTGGGTGGCTCGAGCACCGGCGCACTAAGCCAGGTTTCCCGTGATTTGGCAACCTCCGAGGGCTCTACGCTCTATCTGGGCCTTACTGCCAAGGCGACGTCGACGGTTGCCCGCGCGAGCATGGCAATCGCCGACGTGTTCGATGACGTTCGCGAGCTCGGCCGCCGTGCGCGTGGGGGTTATGACAATGCCAATCTATGGATTGGCCCCGAGCTGCGCGAATCAGACGACTGGCATGATTTCTTACAGTCGGCCTACACTGGCATCGACGCATTGGAACAAGCTGACAAGAGCGTCGACGCGCTGGTGCAAGCCGTCGCCGCCGACAAGCCCGAGGTTGTTGTCGACCTGGGTGATATCTCGCGCCGCCTGCACGAGCTGGCCGAGAACCTCAAACTCATCATTGATGGCACCGATGAACACTACGTGTATTCGCTGCAGGTCAATCGCAGACTTCGTGCCGGCGGAGAGTCGATGACCGCAGAGCGCATCGACATTGGCGAGGCCTTGGCAACCGAGTGGCTACCCGAGGTTCACACGGCTATCTTTGCCTCGGCGACCATGACGGTGTCCAAAAGCTTTGAGCACTTTAACCATGCGGTCGGCCTTGATCGCATCGGTGCTTCAACGTCGTCATCGCTGCACTTGGATTCGAGCTACGACTTCGATTCGAACATGGCTGTAGTCGTTGCGGGCGATATCCCCGATCCGCGCGATCGTGAGAGCTATCTTACGGCGCTCGAGCGCGTACTGGTCGACGCCCATCTTGCCATGGGCGGATCGGTGCTCACGTTGTTCACCAATCGGCGCGACATGGAGGACCTATACGCCCGCGTTGAGCCCAAGATGGCCCGTGCGGGTCTGGAGCTCAACTGCCAGCAGCGCAACTCATCTCCTCGTCGCCTGCGCGACCGGTTTATCAACGAACCGACCTCGTCGCTTTTTGCGCTCAAGGCCTTCTGGGAGGGGTTTGATGCCAGCGGCGAGACGCTGCGCTGCGTCATCATTCCCAAGTTGCCGTTCTCAAGCCCCACGGACCCGCTCTCGTGCGAGCGCAACCTGCGCGAAGACCGCGCATGGGCGCGCTATTCGCTGCCCGAGGCGGTGCTCGAGGTTAAGCAGGCCGCGGGGCGTTTGATTCGCTCGTCGACCGATAGCGGTGTGCTGATCTTGGCGGATCCTCGCCTGGTGACGAGGGGCTATGGCAAGAAGTTCTTAACGTCGCTGCCCACGAGCTCCTACCAGCGCATCGAATCGGCGCAGATCGGGCACTATCTACAGCTGTGGCGTGCACGCCACGAGCGGCGGCGCTAAAGCGGACAGACGAGGGTTTTTGCCATATCGCACAGACGCTTTGACAGGGCGGGGTCATCCAAGATGCGGATGGCTCCGCCCGCTGCGATTATCTGGCTCAGCAGCCAACGCTCGGAGCCGTAATGCACGGTTACCGTTGCCATGTCTGTCCCGCTGCGCTCGATGAGGGTGATGCCGGCCCAGTCCAGATGCTCCGCCATATCGAATGGCATCAAGAGCTTTGCGCTACGCTGCGTCCGGGCAAGGGAATCGTGGAGGGATGCAACGTCCGGTACGTGAGGCACGACGGAGTCTTCCGTCAAGGCGAGTCCCTCGATTTTATCCATGCGATAGGTGCGCTGCTCATCGACCGCGATGTCCCAGGCAATCAGGTATGTTTGGTCGCCGTTTGCCGTAATGCGCAAGGGGTCGACCAGACGCTCGCGTGGCCGTGCATCGTCCATCGAGCGATACGAGATGCGGCAGCGAACGCCGTCCTGAATGGCGCAGCTCAGCTGCTGCCAGTGCGACCCGTGGCTGACGGTGTCAGAGACGCGCTGGTTATAGCCGAGCTCTTCGGGTAGAAGAGCGTGTCGAATTCGAGCCGCCGCCTGGGGCTCGATCCCCAACGATTCAAGTTCGTGGTTGAGCACAGCGCCCTCGGCGGCACTCAGACGCAGCGGTAGTACACGCCCGGCGTCACCGGTGAGGACCACGCGCTCGCCGTGGCATTCGCAGATGATACGCGCACCCGATTCTCGGTCCGCGAGCGTCGAGACGATCTCGAGAATCTCGTCGAGCGACGCCCCCGTGATGTCAAAGCGACTGCAAATCTCGGTTCGTGTCATGCCGCTCTCGCCGGCGGCGTAGAGGGCCTCCATGATGTCGATGGCGCGCGAGAGCCTCTGCTCGCTGGTGAGTTTACGCACGGGCATGCTCGTGCACCGTCCTTTCAATGAGGTGGTTCCACGCCTGCTTGAGCGATTTGGGGGCCATGGGCCTCATGCCGTCCATGGCGTGGGCCATGCAAAATGAGGCGGCGGCTTCAAGATCGCGCACGTCAACGGTCCAAGTCCATCCCGAATCGGTGTGTGCGAGCTCACCTCGCCCGCGCGTGAGGCCGTTGATCATATCGATCTGCGTCTGCGGGGCGAACGAGAACGTAGCCGCAACGGGCGGGCGGTCGGCAAAATCGAATTCAAAGAACAGGTAGTCGTTGAGATTGAAGTCTGCAGGGATGGCGTAGGCCTTCGAAGGACGCCAAGCGCGAACGATACGGTCGCAGCGGAATGTCCTGATGTCGTCGGTGGCATTGTCGAGGCCGCAGAAGTACGCAACGCCCTCGCGCTCGAACATGCCGTAGACGCAGACGGTACGCTCTTTCTGCTCACCGCGTCCGTTCTGATATAAAAATCGCAGCGCGCATCGCTCGGCAAAGGCGCTCCATACCGCATCGACGGTGGGAGAGCGGCGGATCGGTGCTTCGTCCGCCGTCGTCCTGCCGGTGAGGTAGGCAATCTTGGAACGAATATCGGCAAGCGGCGCGGCAAAAGTGGATGAGCCGGCCGCTATTGTCTGGTCGATAGCGTTGAGCAGGATATCGGCGTCGTCTGCGGTGATGAGGCCGCCTGCCGCAAACGTGTGCTCGCGGTCGATTGTCCATGAGCTTTCCTCGGTCTCCTGCGCGCCGGCGGGGCGAACCTCCTTGATTAAGATGCCGCGTTCGAGCAGTTTGTCACGATCGCGCCGAAACTTGCGCTTATCCGAGTCGATATTGCCCGAGCCATATCCCAGGTCAGAATCCAAGACGATCTGCTCGGTCGTCAGCGGTTCGGGGGAGCTGTTGAGCACAAAGAAAAGATTGAGGATGCGCTGAGTCGTTTTATCGAAACTGGGCTCCGAATTCCCCTTTTTAATTGTCGCGGTCGCGTCGCTTGCCGTCATAGAGTCCTCGCATGAGAAGGTGGTTTGCTGCCATGATTTTAGTCCGATATGGAGATTAGGCTATATCCTTGTCCGCTCGGGGCGTTAAGATGGGCCGAATTCGGTCGTTTGCGCTCGCTCGGGGTATACTTTCGACTATATACGGTTCTAATGTGCATGCATTGGGCCTATTTGTCGGATTATGGATGTGGAGCGCACATGGCGAACACCCAGAACTATATTAACCACCTGCTGCAGAACACCGGCATCACGCCGGCATGCAGCGAAGAAGAGCGCTTGGCTGCCGAGGATATCGCTCAGATCTTCCGCAACCACGGCTTTGATCCCGAGGTTCAGGAGTTCAATGCCCCGGCGCCCAGTAGGTTGGCATTTGCCGTTACCGGTATTCTTGCGTTTGCCGCCGCCCTGCTGATGGGCATTGGCGGCGGCATCGGCTTGGTCGGCACCCTGCTGGCCATTGTCGGCGCCGTTCTTTACGTGCTCGAGCGCACGGGCCACCCTGTGGTTTCGCGCCTGGGCAAGACGGGCGTGAGCCAAAATGTCATTGCCTACCACAAGGCCTCGGGCCCGCTCGCGTCTCCGCGCAACCGCCCGGTGGTCGTTGTCGCACACTACGACTCTCCCCGTGCTGAGCTGCTCGCTCGCGAGCCCTATGCTTCGTATCGTGCGCTCATCGCCAAGCTGTTGCCCGTTGCCACGGTTGCCCCTGCTGCCGTTGCCATCTTGCGTATCCTGCCGCTCCCCGGCGCGCTCAAGGTTCTGCTGTGGATTGTCGCGATCCTCGCTTCCCTCGTTGCGCTCGCCAACGCGGCAAACATCATTTCTAACCGTTTTGTGCTTCCCTATACGTCCGGCGCAGTGTGCAACAAGTCTTCTGTCGCCGCTATGCTCGGCGTTATGGACAACGTTGCTCCCTTCCAGGGCGAAAACGAGTTTCCCGACGATGTTCCGTTCGATACCTATTTTGGGGAGCAGAAGCGTCGTGCCGAGGAGATGGCGCGCGCAGCAGCGGAGTATGCCGCGGCCCAACAGCAAAACGACTACGGCAACACCATCGAGTATGAAGAGCCTACCTACGCCGAGGACGAGTTCGGTCAGCCGATTGCTCCCGACGCTCAGACCGAGCCCGAACAGGGCGAGGCTTTCGACGAGCAGATCGAGGGCTTTGAGGGTGCGTCTGCCGACGAGACGCTGATTGGCGCCATCGTGCCCGAGGATCAGAATCAGGCTGTCCAGGCCGAAGAGTTCAATGACGAGGTTCCCACTGCCGAGCCGGCGGAGGAGCCTGTCGCGGCCGAGCCCGAGCCCAGGCTCTATCGCAATGCCGCCGGCAACATCCGCTTTGGTTCGGATGCCATCCGTGCGCTCGGAATGCTTCCCGAGTCCTGCACGCTCGATTACGAGGAAGGCGAGGAGCCGACGTTTGAGCCCGAGCCTGCCCCCGTCGTGACTGCATCTGCGCCCGTTGTCGCCGTGGATGATGAGTCTGCCGCGGTTGCCGCTGCCGTTGCCGAGCCCGAGGCGGTGTCCGCGATCGATCCCGCGGCAGGACTGGACATTTTGGCTCCCGCCGCGCCGGCGCAAGACGTTACGGACGAGCCTGACGACGATTACGCTGAACAGCCGAGGCGCGTGTCTTACGAGAGCGATACTGATTTCTCGGCCGAGATTCCCGCGGCAACGCCCCATGCCGATATTGCATCCGCGTTCTCTTCGATTGGCGCCAGCGCTTCCAACTTCTTTAAGGGTGCGCTTGCAAAGGGCAGGAAATTTGTCGACGATTTCGAGGGGAAGCGCGCTGCCGCACGCGAGGCTGCCGAGCAGGAGGCTATCGCTCAGCAGCAGGCAGCCGAGGCGGCACGTGAGCGCGCGGCGCAAGAGTTCGAGCAGAACGAGGCTATGCAGTCCGTGCCTGTCGACGCCGCCGAAGCTACAACGTCCTTTGAGGCTCAGCAGCACGTCGATAGCACCATGTCGTTTGATGCCGCGCAGTTCGATTCCACGATAACGTTTGAAAAGCAAGGCACCGCGATTGCCGAGCCCCTTCCTGTTTCCGATGAGCAGGGCGACGCGGCAGACGATGACGAGCCTATTGATGCTGCCGAAATCCAAGATGTCGCCGGGCACGAGCCCGTCGAGGTCAACTGTGACGAAGAGCAATACGCGGCAGCCGATCAAGGTGATTCGACCGAGGTCGAGCAGGAGGAAGTGCCTGCGGTTTCCGAGGCTCCCGAGACAGATGGGTCGAGGCCTTACTCCACGCAGATTTTCACCATGCCGATCCCGAGTGGTTCCGGTGCCACGGTTGCCGATGTCGCTCCCACTCAGGACGAAACGGTCGATTCCCTTATGGCCCAGATTTCCTCCCAAGCATCGCCGCGTCCGCAGATGAATGTTCCCGATCCGGCGTCGGCACCGTCGCCTGCACCCTCCTCGTCTCCGCTGGCTTCGGTTCCCGATCCGTCGCTGCCGTCGATGAAGCAGACAAACGTTGCGTCTCGCACGTCGCTGTTCGACCTTCCCGATCCCTCCGCACAGGTCAACGACCCCTTTGCTACCGCTCAGGGTCCCGAACCCACATCGGCACCCGTTGCGCCTCCTATGCCCGTTGCGTCGGGCGCACAGCCGATCGAGACCATTTCGGCTCCCGCCCCTGCGGCACCTAAGTCTCGCAAGCGCGGCCTGGGCGGCCTGTTCGGTCGTAAAAAGAAAAACGAACAGGACAGCATGAGTGACTGGCTGGGCGTCGAAGACGATTACGATGCCAAGAAGTCCGGTCGCGGCATCGGTTCGTGGGATAATTTCGAGGACGATAACGATGGCTGGAAGGGCGGCGCTACGTCTTCCGACGGCGCTTCTTCCGAAGATATGCTCTCGGCTGTCGCCTCTATGGGCGACGATGAGCTGCTCGGTCACGATATCTGGTTTGTGGCAACGGGCGCCTCGGATTGTGATGGCTCCGGTATGAAGGCCTTCTTGGCTTCGCATCGCGATAAGCTCCGCGGCGTCTTCTTCATCAATCTTGAATCCGTCGGCGCCGGTAGGCTTTCGGTGGTGACGGTTGAGGGCGAACAGCAGCTGCTCAAGGGTGATCGCCGCATCATGAACCTGGTCAGCAAGGTGTGCAAGTCGTTCCATGTCGATTGTGGCGCGCTCGAGATGCCCTATGCCAAGACCGATGCCTACGCCGCGCTCGAGGCGAGCCGCCGAGCCCTCACCATCGCCGGCGTGGACGGCACGCGTCTGGCTTGCGCTCGTACCGAGGACGACCTGCCCCACAATGTCAACCCGACGAACATTGCCACGGTATCCGAGGTCGTGACCGAGGTTATCCGCCGTTCGTAGACGGAGCTCTAAGGAGTCAACGTGTTTTCGTATATTAAGCGCCATTGGCCTGTCTACGTGATTTTGACCTTGATTGCCATTGCGTTAGGGCTTGGAGCTGCCTACATCGTGGGCGCGAAGGGCTCGACCCCCGCCTCCGCAATCAGCGAAGAGGTGGAGCAAGAACAGAGCACGGGTGCCGATGGGATTCCTGAGTCCGAGCAAGCAATCGTTGATGGTGGATCTTCGTCTGCAGAGTAGATACGGCGATTTAAATGATTGAAAGCGGGCGAGCCGGGGGACTGGCTCGCCCGCTTTTTCATCGCGCTAGCGCTTCTTTGGGATTGACCTAAGGCGAGCGAACCATAGGGCTGCGGCACCCGAGGTCAGGAGCGCGGTGATGCAAGCGGCGATGGGGGCTGATCCTGTTGCCGGTAGGTCCTGCGGTAGGGTACAGCGTTGAATGACACTGTCCTCGTCATGTGACTCAAGTTTATCGCCGCCGCCGTTGCGGCAAAGATCGACGCGTGCGCTGTTGGTGAGTGCAGTTTGGGGTGTATAAGCCGACGTTGCCTGCATGTGCACGACTGCGCCCCGAGCGTCTGTGCCAAGGATTGCTCTGGCATCGTCAAGGTCGTCGTGCTCATCTTTGAGATCATCGCGGGTCCAAGAATCCGTATCGCTTCGAGTCGTAAAGTCGGCGGCTGCTGCACCGTATTCAATGCGAATGCCCGTCACGACGGTATTGGATGCAAGGTCGAGTTCTTTCGCCTCGAGCGTGGTGGATTCCGTGGTCGAGACATCCGCCTTCCAGAGGTGCCAGCCGTCGTAATCGACGAGGCGGCAATCCTCACCCAGACTCTCTTTTACTTCGTCGGACTCAAGCCAAGGATTTTCGTGCCCATCGTCAAGCGTCGCGTTTGCCGGCTCATCGATGTCTGTCGAGTCCAACGGCGTCGTGCGATACCACACGTTGCACAGACCGTTGAGGTCGCCGATGGCGACGGGGGTTTCGATTGAGACGAATCTCGCCGTGCCGTCTTTGGCGCACTCAAGATCATCGGTAATCGTAAACTCATCAACCCAAGTAGCGGAATCGTTTCGAGCATCGATGGTATAGGAGAAAAGCCCATCCGTATTGGTTTGCATCGCGGCGCGGTTTTTTCCATCGCCGTTAGCCAACAGACCCTTCCCGATAGGTTGGACAAGTTCCTGACGCTTGTCGACCTGTCCTTTGATCTCGATGGGCGCATCCTTCATCGCGACGGATTGGACTTCTCCCGTATCCTTTATTTCAAACGTTATCTCCTCGGCAAGGTCATAGGTCCGCGGAGACATCGTTTCGCGCAACGAGTAGGTGCCGGGTGCAAGATGTTCGATGCGGTGCGGCTTGTCGGATGAGGTCCAGGAGTCTATTTCGGTTTTATCGGGACCATATAAGGTGAGTTGTGCGCCTTTCATTTCCTGCTCTCCGCTTGCATCGACCTTGGAGATATCAACCTTGGTGTAATCGTCGGATACGTTAAGCCGTGCTTCTACAACGGGTGTTTTCTGGTCGGCATAAGTAAGGTCGACAATATGGGATGTCCGATCGAGTAAGAAGCCTGCCGGTGCTTGAGTCTCGACAACCTCGTAGCGTGCGGTGCCAGATCCCAGCGGGAGGTCGTCTGCGCGTGCTTCTCCAGTTTCATCCGTCGTGACGGTAGCGACAGTCTCACCGTCAAGCGCGGCAATGCTACCGTCGGGGCGCACGATATCACCTGAGGCACGGATCTCAAAGATGGCGTCCGCGAGGCTGCTGCCGTCTACGGCATCGGTTTTAACGATCCTGATGTTTCCGGTCGCGGCGTGGTCATAATACGAGACGATTGCAACGGGCGTTAGGTTTGTATCGGCGGGTATGTTTACCTCGATCTCTCCGCCGACAAGATAGGGCTCTTTGGCCGAGGTTTCGCGTACATAATAGGTGCCCGGCACGAGCGATTCGGGCAGTGTGACGGTGCCGGTCGCGTCAGTCGTAAAGGTGTCCATTACGTTGTGTGCTGGATACCAGCATGTTTGTGAGACAGGTTTGTGATTGCTGTCGAGGAGTTGGAAGGTGAATCCGGCTAGGAGAACAGAAGCGCCTGTTTGGGCATCGCGTTTTACAATCTGGAGATGCGTCGACAGAGCGTGGTTGTCCACGATATATTGAAGCTCGGCGCCGTCGGAAATCTGATTGGCCTCGACGGTCCATTCCCCCGCACGTTTAAAACCCTCGGGGACGGTTTCCGGAACCTCACGAACCGTGTAGCCGGCGCGGTCGTATGGGACGGCTCCGTGGACACCGGCTGGTCGCTTGCCTGTGCCGAACCATGCTTCGGGCTGGTCTTTGGTGGAGGCAAAGCCATAGATGTTTGTAGTCAGTGTGCCAACAACCTGCTGAGAGCTGTTACTGACAACCTCAAAGACAACATCTCCTGCCGGCTGCTCCAGGCCGGATTGATCGCTATTGCCGTAGTCCTTGAATTTTGAAATCTCAAGGTCAAACGCAATGGGGATATCGGAAACGCGAGATTCGATCTCGACCACGCCTGAATCGCCGAGTTGGTCGGCTCCAACGGTGTAAGACCAACTGTCACCGGAGGGCAAATAGCCCTCGGGCGCCTTCGATTCATAGATGGTAAAGGTTCCCAGGGGGACATCGGTGAGGGTAGCTCGACCGCTTTCATCGGTCCTGAGAGTTTGTGTCCATCCAGGGGTTGATTGCGATACGCACACGAATTCTGCTCCTGCGAGCGAAGCCCCAACTTGGGGGCCTGCATTCGTTGCGGCGTCGAGTTTTACGACATGCAGGGTGATGGCGCCGGGTTGTTCATCGATGGCGACCTGCCCGCCATCATTCCCCGTGGTAAAGGCAACGCGATCGGGGCGGGGGACATAGCCGGCCGGCGCCTTCGTTTCAACTAGGTAGTATGCCGTGTTGGGTAGGAGTGTTGCCTGCGCTCGACCGTTGCTGTCCATCTGGACGGTGCCGACACGCGCGCCGCTGGCGCTCTCAAAAACATCGAATGTTGCCCCGTCAAACTGATAAGTATTGTTTCCGCTGGTAATGGCAGCGTTTGCAGACTGCTTTTGGAAGGAAACAGAGACCGCCGGCAGTACATAGAGCATGTCTTGACGTTTGCTGCCGCCCGATACGGTTCCTATATAGCGCCGCGCGCGGTGCGGAGCGGCTTCGATGCTTCCTGATTTTGCGCTGTCGTGGAGCCACCGCGCAGCCGCCACGACTTCATTGTCGGCGGTAAAGTGCCCGCTCTTGGTTTTGCCCTGAGCGGTCGTGTAGGAGTAGGTGCCGTCGACATGGGTAGTGCCGTTGAGCATCCATACGGCAAGCTGGGTGGCAGCGCGGGCGCGATCGGGTGAAAGATGGTAACCGCCAAACGACGTGGCGGTAGGATATCCGTGACAAACGATTGCCGCGAACTCGTCGTCGAGCCACACCCAGCCTTGATCAAAGTTGAGCCATGGGCCGCCCGGCTTGGTGGGGCCGGGGCGCTCCTGGTTCATGCAGTAGGCAATCGAGGCGTCTTGAGCTTCATACTTGCCGATAAAGAAGGGCCCACAATTATCGCTGATAGTGCGGAAGCCGAGCTGGTCGTAGCCATCGACGGCAAATGCGGCTCCCGGTGCCAGGCAGCCGAAAAGCAGGAAGAGGAGCAGGAGCAGCGGACCTGTTGCGATTGCGCTGTGGACAGAGTGCGTGGGTGCGTTGGACATGGCTGCTCCTTATCCCTCGTGCGCCGCACGGGGAGGCTGCGACGCGTAGGATGAGGCTACCCCCGAGGTTCATGCGGGTAAGTACCGGAGCCTGACCAAAAGCTTGCCCAATTCCTGACAAATTGAGCTCAAATACAACAATCAAGCAAAAGCGCAGGTAGAAGATAAGGTGAACAGGAAGTCAAAGGTCATCGTCTCCACAATTGACGCGATTTTCAAACGAATCTCCACAGCTAAAACAAGCATCGCCACCCTTGTATCGAACAAGACAACCGCGTTATACTATCCCCCACATATGCGGGCATCGCCAAGTGGTAAGGCATCAGCTTCCCAAGCTGACACTCGCGGGTTCGAGTCCCGTTGCCCGCTCCATTCGAATTTCAGGCACGGTAACGTTTCGTTACTGTGCCTTCTTCAATAAAGTGCCGGGACTCGAACCCGACAGGGTGCGAGCGTTAATCAAATGTCCAAGTGTGAATTCTCACACTATGCCGTTAACCAACTTACTACGATACGCGTTGCATTTTGTTTGTGTTGAGGCTATAGGCTTAACGGCGGTTAAAAGGTCGCCTCACTAGGTGTTGGAGACAACCTTCTCGATGGCGATATCGACCTGCTCCTGTGCCAGCTTGGTAGCCTCGTTCTCAAGTTGGTCAGCCTTGGCCGAGGTACTCACGCTCCTGTCCATAAGGTCGGCGATGGCAGATTCGACGTCCGCGCCAAGACGGGGAACGCGAATTTTTTTGATATCGATAGGGCTAAGTTGAGGCACCGAGGTTCCGTATGCGCAACGAACGACCGACGGCCTGCCAACGGTGGGACTGTTCAGAAAAGCAAGCAGGTAGCCAGTTCGAATCTTTGTAACGTCGGGATAGATTCTCAGCAGATGGTTGCTGCCAAACATTCCCTCATGATTCTCCGTGAGCAAAAGAGCTCGTCCTAGGATGCCGTACTTTTGACCAGAACATGCCATGACGAGAGTTCCCGGCTTTAGGATGTAACGCTCCCAGTTTTTAATGAGCTTGGCGTAAACAAATTTTGTCGGTTGAGTGTTAACGTCAAAGACCTCGGACACACCCACAAAGGGAACGTTGGAATCGCCATAAAACCGCTTGAAGCGAGGAAGCTCTTCGACGTCCTCTACAAGTTCAGCAAGTGGCGCATACTCCATTACGTCAACCAATGAGTCTACGGCGCTTATAGAGCCGGCATAACTGTCAGCATCAAGGCGCGATCTGTTGTCAATAACTTTGGATAAACTCACCACGCATGTTCCTGCAGGACTTTCTGCCTCACAAGCAATACCGACCTCCTTCTCCAACAGCTTAAACGCCCCGTCCCGCAGCTTCCAGGCCTCGCCGCGCAGGCGCACAGCCTCGGCAGCTTTGTCGCCGATGGCTTTGCGCGTGGCCGCATCGGGCATGATGACCGGAAACTCGTTGGCGTGGGCCACCTCGATGTGCTTGATCATGTGACCGTACTGAGACGCTCGTGCGATCTGCTTGAAGAAGTCCGTCTTCATATACGCGTAGAGCCAGCCGTACTCGTCTTGGTCCTTCGGCTCGATGCGCAACAGGTCGTCCGTGATGACCTTGTTCAGGTGATGCGGGTACACGGCGGTAACGTTGCCCACCACGCCCGAGCGCGAAAGCAGCAGCCAATCCTGATTGACGAATCTAGAATCAGCCTGGGGCACGAAAGGCGCGGCGAGCCACTTCCTCACTCGGGGAAAGTCCTCGAACACCTGGCCGGCGGTAAAGAAGGGTAGCCCTTTGCCTTCCGGCACGGTATACCCCGTCAGTCTGCTCGGCTGCCAAATGTCGGTAAGGTCACCGAGCCTCTTGTGGTTGTCGCACTGGTTGGCAAGGCGTACGAAGCCGTACCCGTCGCGCAGGTAGGTTGACGCCTCGAGCCTCACGTCGCCGCCCAGCACGGTGGAAAGTCGGACGCTCTTCACCAAAGGCGCGATCGTCATTGGTCTCGCCTCCATTCAAAGAAGGCGCCGGCGATCGCCATCGTCTCGTCGTCCACCACGCGCTCCTTCGAGGTGTGGCTGCTCTCCTCTTCGGAGCCCACGTTGCCCGTCACCGCGGTGGTCTGCTCCTGCACAATGGGGTAGCCGTCATCGTCGCGTACATAGGTGGTCTGACCACGCTTGTCGTGCCCTACGTGGTCACAGATGGCCATAAATATCTTGTAATCCTGGAAGGTACCGTCCTTGCAGTATGCCTCTTCCTCACTGTCCCAGCGTCTCAGCACAAGGACGGATGTCTGCACGCCCACGTTGGGTTGGAACGCATCCGGGTGCATGTCTACCGAACCCAGGATCTGCGCATGGCGCAAAATCCACTGGCGCACGTAGCCCAGACCCGGGTTGCCCAGGATGCCGTTGGGAATGACGAGCGCCGCCACACCCACGCCGGGCTCAAGCAGGCGGATACACCGCTCGATGAAGAGGATCTCGGGCGGCTGAGATGAGAAGAGCTTGGGTTCCATGCTCCACTCGGCATCTTCCTCGGACCACGACCAGGTGTGTCCAAGGTCGAAGGATTCCAGAATCGCCGGGTCTTCGATAGGAATCTTGGAGCCAAAAGGTGGGTTGGTCATAATCGCCGTAACGCCGTGCCCCGGCTGCAGCGCCTTATTTGCCGCAATGTCGGCGGCGTCCAGGCGCAGCGCCTTTTGCAGTTTGGGTTCAAAGCCCGAGAACGGCTCGAGCGAGTTGGCGTGGAACAGCTGTCCGGTGCCGTCGTTGTTCATAACCATATTCATCTTGGAGGCACGCACTAGGATGGGATCAAAGTCGATGCCCACGATATGCTTGGACAGGAACTCGCGCTTGCGCGCGATCAGAGCCTCTTGCTTGGCTGCTTTGCTGCGCCCGCTCACCTCGACGGAGTCTCTGATCTTCTCAAGCACGTAATTCATGGCCGTGACCAAAAAGCCGCAGGTGCCCATGGCGGGGTCGAGGATGACGTCGTTTTCGGACGGGTCGACCATCCGCACCATCATGTGGCACATGTTGCGCGGCGTGAAGAACTGGCCCTTGTCACCACGCAGGTTGGAGCCCACGATTGTCTCGTACGCGTGGCCCTTAACGTCCACGTCGCTCTCGAGCAGGGAATACATTTGCAGCTGCGCCACGATGTAGGCGAGCACATCGTCGGTTAATGCGATGCGCTCGTCGGCCTTGAAGATGGTCTCGTACGACTGCTTGACGTTTCCAAAGAGTGCCTCGATGCGCTTGCGGCACTTCTTCTTACCCGCGGCGCCCTGGCGCTCGGTTGGCGTGATGTAGAACGTTGGCGTCTCGGAGTCGCGCTCATCCTGGATTTTGCAGAAGATGATCTTGAGCAGTTCAAGGAATGCCTCGGCCTTTTGGATGCCTTGGTTTCCGGCGATGTAGTTGTGACAGCGGCGGAACGAGTACAGCAGCGAGTCACTGGCGGCGGGGCGCAACTGGTCGAAGCGCGGCGCGTCGTCGGGTACCTCGCCACCAGCATGTGGCAGATCGGGCACGGCCTCGGGGCCGCGCTTGCCGGCATCGTCCACCACGTAACGGAAGGTAAGCAACTCGTCGCCGTTGGTCCACATGCCATAGGTCGAGTTCATGCAGGCAGACGCATAGGAGTGCATTTGATCTACGCCGTCTTTTTTGCCTTTGGCCTTGGTCTTGGGGTCTTTGCACTCGACGATGATGTGGATGTTTTCCTGGGTGTGCGCTTTTCCCGGCTCCCAGATGGCGACGTCGACCGCTTTTCGGTTGCTGCCGAACTTGATCGACTCCTCGACCCCGATCTGCTCCTTCTTGTAACCGTACTCACGCACGAGGGACTTTAGGATTTCCTGGCGCACTCGCTCCTCGGGGGTGTCCCTGCGCTGCGTCACGCCGTCGATGAAGTCCAGTATAGTCTCCGGCTGGATGACCGAAGTCTTGCTCACTTGCGACATTACGATTCCGTCCTTCCAACCTTGGTGTTGGTATCAACGCGTGCGGGGCCGCCCGATGCGACGCCCATCTCGCGGCTAATCAAATCTTTAAGAAATCCCTGCTTGTTTTCCTGTGCGGAGAGGAATGACCAAATCTCCTCTTCGGCGGGATAGAACCGCAGACAGAACTGCTGGGTCTTGTCGTGCTTGTACTTACGATCGGCTCGCTTCTGAGCTTCTGACGGCATGGCACCTCCCAAGGACATAGCTTAGCCATAATAGGAATTAGTATAGGTCTACACCTATATGTAGACAAGCAAAATATCACGAATCAGCAGGTAAAGGATGATTTTTAATTAAAGAAATAGAAGCCAACAAATGTAAAAACGGCCTCTAAGACATTGGACGTTTTTACGGTTGAGGAAGGTGGAGCTTGAGAAATGATCCGCCATGAGCGCTCCCTGCCGCTCGTGCATGGAGTGGCAGGGAACTATTTTTGTTGTATGAGACTGCCGTCTCGCAAGGTTGCAATGCCCGATTGGATGTCGACTTCAGTTGGATCAACCATATGCGCTGTTGCCTGACGCTGCGCGATGCCAGACGACGGAGGATGCGTCCTATCACGACTGGTAGTCAGGCACATTCTGGGCTAGTTGCGAACTTGGCTTGGAATGTGCCTGTTTGGCAGAATCGAAATCGCGAGCCATATCACTCGACTATGTGCCACTCAGCTGCCGAAGTGCTTCCAGCGTTGGTGATGCGGCCAGCTTTCCGTAGGCTTTGGAGCAGATAGCTTACATGGTCGCCTTTTTGCTTTGCCGTAAGGTCTGCCGGCAAGGCATGATCCAGCCCTGCGATAATCTCCGCTCTTGAACATGGGCGCACGCGCAGGAGCTCCAAGATCAACTCCTTGAAGACGCTATTGTCTACGCCCTTGTTTCGCACATACTCGCTGTGGGCACCGGTGGCTGCTGCCACCTCGGCTGAGACCGTCAGTTTGGGGTAACGGCCCCTAACGAGGCCTTGTTCGTGAAGCAGACGTGACTGTTCCTTTGTGACGGGTAGTCCCTTCTGAACGAGGTCCAACAGCAGCACTGTCACCAAATCAAGATTTCGATTGCTTGCGAGAAGTCGAGAATAGTCCTCGTTGAGAACCGTACCGTACAGCGTTACGGCAACGCGCCCAATCTCAGATAGATCGTAGGTGGGCATTGGTAATAGGCGGTTGCGCTGAATATCGAAGACGTTGCGAATGCCTATGGCGTTGCGGTCCATCATGCCTGTTTTGTTCATAGCGCTTGAAAGCAGGGGGTTACGGTAGTAGGGCGGCTTGTAGCCGCTCGCGAGCGCGTTCTCTATCGTCTCGGGGATAAAGGCACCCTCGTTCTTGAATATAAGCTTGTCCTCATACTCAAGGACATTGATCTTTCCTGACATCCTGAAATCTTGATGCGCAATAGCGTTGTGGAGAAGTTCTCGAATGACTTCGGGACTGTAGCGATGCGCTTCGGTGGGAAATAGCGTCTCTTCGCGGTCGAAGAAGCGATACTTTTCGTTTCTTATCTTTCCCAGGATACGATCGACCTGCAGAATGAAGGGCGGCTCAAAGTGTTCATAGGCCATAGTGGAGCCGTCGCTCGCGTAGAGCGTCCAAGTGATGCGCGGCTCAATGCCACCCAGAAAGACACTCGATTCCGGTTTGCCCAGAAGAACGAGCGCCGCATTGCTCACGTGGCCGTGGATCACAAGCGCCATCTTGCTAAGGATAGATTCTTCGTCGAGGCTACGAACGGCAGGCTGGCTTTCTCCGAACTTTTCGACGAATTTGGAGCATGCAAAGCTAACTGCATCTGGATCAAGGTCACCGAAGTTTGCCTCGTAGGCAATCTGGCGCGACCAGTCGGGCCGGCTCTGCCCGTAAATGGCGTCGAGTTTGAACTTGGGCATCTCTACGAGGGACTCATTCTCTCGTGACCAAGGGATTCCGTGCCAAGTCGTTGGCGTTGCGAAGCTGCCAGCCGGTATCTGGAAAGCAATGACTCTTTTGTCATCAACCTCAAACTCGTAAATCTCTTCGAAAGTCATGCCGTTGTTGGTGTATTGGGCGATTTCGTGCTTTAGGCGTCGCAGGCCGACACTTGGCGATTGGGGTTCTTTACGGTAGGCGGTTCCCTTTATCTTGCGGTCGTTTGAAATGCCAAAGAAAAGCCATCCGCACTCTGCCTTGCGTAAATTGGCCTCGTTGCTGAGGGCGGAGAAATACCTGCCAATGTCCTCGAAGTCATAGTTCTGCTTTGCTGCCTTGTATTCGACGACCTCGGTCTCGACGTCTGCAATGATGCGCAGAAGTAGGGAGGGCATTTCGCTCGTTTTCCGTATCATGACACTCCATATAATGTAATTTTATCCGCAACTAATGTAATTATATCTCCTGTTACATTAGCCGCCCGTGCATAAGGCTGTAGGCCGACTGTAAGGTCATATATTTCAGTGCATATAATGTCTGTACTTTTAATTTACCTCGCAGATTAGCTGCCAGGGGAAACGGAAAATAATGTGTCTTCTTCTAATGTAATTTCGCATGTAGCTTCGCGGATAACGCGTGAAATTACATTAGTACACGGAACTATTGCCGCCTGCTGCGGTGACGCTGCTGTCCATCTTCGTTGCCCGCTCCAATTCCAAAATGTTAGGTTCATGCCTGCTGCCCATACTTGCACCTGCGCACGGTACAATGGTTGGGTTACGACCAACGTGCCAATAACCAAAAAGGAGCCGCTATGATCGATCGCTATACCCGCCCGGAGATGGGACACATCTTCTCCCTCGAGAACAAGTACGCCATTTGGCAGGAGATCGAGGTTCTGGCCTGCGAGGCCCAGGCGGAGCTCGGTAAGATCGGTATTTCCAAAGACGAGGCCCAGTGGATCCGCGATCATGCCAACTTTGAGAAGGCGAAGGTCGATGAGATCGAGGAAGTCACGCGCCACGACGTCATTGCCTTCCTGACCAACATGAAGGAATACATCGATGCCGATGTTCCCGAGGGCGACCCCAAGCCCAGCCGCTGGGTTCACTATGGCATGACCAGCTCCGATCTGGGCGACACGGCTCTGTGCTACCAGCTCACCCAGGCCTGCGACTTGATCATCGAGGACGTCAAGAAGCTCGGCGAGATTTGCAAGCGTCGCGCCTTTGAGGAGCGCAATACGCTCTGTGCCGGCCGCACTCATGGTATCCACGCCGAGCCGATGACCTTCGGCATGAAGTTTGGCTCTTGGGCCTGGGAGCTCAAGCGCGATCTGGATCGTCTTGAGGACGCCCGCAAGAATGTTGCCTTCGGCGCCATCTCGGGCGCTGTCGGCACCTACAGCTCCATCGAGCCGTTTGTCGAGGAGTATGTCTGCGAGCACCTGGGCCTGGTTCACGACCCGCTGTCCACGCAGGTTATTAGCCGCGACCATCACGCCTATCTCGCCGGTGTTCTTGCCACCACGGCGGCCACCTGCGAGCGCATCGCTACCGAGGTTCGCAATCTGCAGAAGACCGATACCCTCGAGGCCGAGGAGCCGTTCCGCAAGGGTCAAAAGGGCAGCTCCGCCATGCCGCACAAGCGCAACCCCATCACCATGGAGAAGGTCTGCGGCCTGTCGCGCGTCGTGAAGGCCAACGCGCAGGTTGCCTTCGACAACGTCGCCCTGTGGCACGAGCGTGACATTTCGCACTCCTCTGCCGAGCGCGTCGCCCAGGCCGATAGTTTCATCGCGCTCGACCACATGTTCCAGTGCCTCATCCGCGTTATCGACGGCCTGCAGTTGTATCCCGCTCGCATGATGGCCAACCTCAACAAGACACGCGGCCTCATTTTTTCCTCCAAGGTCCTGCTGGCCCTCGTCGACACGGGCATCACCCGCGAGGACGCGTACGCCATTGTGCAGGAGAACGCCATGGCAACCTGGCACGAGGTACAGGATTGCGTCTCCGGCCCCACCTTTAAGGAGCGTCTCGAGGCTGATCCGCGCTGCACCGTCAGCCAGGAGAAGCTCGACGAGATCTTTGATCCGTGGGACTTCCTCACCCGCATCGACACGGTCTTCGATCGTCTGGAGCAGCTGAGCTTCGAGTAGGGTTGACCTAATTCGACCGCCTGCGGATGCATTTCAACCATTGGCGCCTTGCCCGTTTTGGGCAAGGCGCTTTTTTCACTGCCGCATTGGCTCCCGGTAATAAAATGAACTTTACTGCTGTTTCGATGAAAGGAGGAGCGTGCCCAGACGTATCAAGCGAGTCGCCATTGTCTCGTTTACGCTCATGCTCCTTGTTGCTGCCTGTGTGGTCGCCCTGACGTATACCGTTCGAAGCAGTTCTTCCTCCTCGAATGAAGCCGACAAAGATCTCCCAGTACTCAAAATCGGCGTTACGGATAACGACCCCTATGTGTATATCGATACCACGGGCGATTACGTCGGTATCGATATCGACATCGCCCGCGAGGCCTGCAAGCGTGCGGGGCTCAAGCCACAGTTTGTCGATATTGACTGGAACGATCGCGACCGGCTGCTCAAAAACGGTGATATCGATTGCCTGTGGTGTGATTATTCTCCCTGCTATCGCGAGGATAAGTATTACTGGACCGAGCCGTATCTAACCGTGCCGGTCTCGGTTGCCGCCAAGAAAACGAGCGGCATCAAGTCCTTGGCGCATCTCGATGGAAGCAAGACCATCGCGGTGATTGCGGGCTCGGTGAGCGAACGCCGATTGCTCGCAGGGGATCTGGAAATCTCGCCGGACGTGCAAATCAAATCGTACGGTTCTGCCGAGCTCTGCAAAGCCGCCCTCGCCAAAGGGTATGTCGACTGTTGGATGGCGGACGTTCAGTCGCTTGATCGACTTGTCGCCCAGTATCCCGGCCTTTACCGCGTGTTCGCTGACAACGTTATGACGGTTGACCTTGGCGTCGCGTTTAAGGACGGCTATGAGGGGGAGTACGTCAAAAACCTCAATACCGTGCTGTTCGAGATGGATCGAGATGGCACGATTGAGCGCATTGTGGGCAAGTACAAGGCAGGGGCGACGACGGACGGGCAAGGAGCGGAATCATGACAAATGATGAGCGCCGCTTGCGCCGAAAGGCATTAGTCACCGCGGCTATCTGCGTTGTGGTCAGCGCTGTCCTGTTGGGTCTGCTGTATATGGTCGGCACGCATCGCTGTCTCGATAAAACGCTTGGGTTTGGTCAGGAAACCATGGTGTTTTTAAAAAACGCCTGCGAAAAATATGACCGATATGAACAGGGAAGAAAAACCGAAGCGACGCACAATTTGGATGCCGCGCTCGAGTCGTTTTCGACGTTCTTGCCGTCTGATCACGTTGAAGTCAACGATGACCTCGTCGAGGAGTACGTCCATACCGAGCACCTTTCGGGAATGTTGGTCATGGACGCCGACGGCCATATGGCCGCTCATTACGATATTGATGGTCGCGATCCGCTGATGCTGTGGCGAGAGGAGCTGGCCTGTTCGTCGGTCGCATCGATGTATCGAGGATCCAAGGTGTCCTACTCGACGGTCGTTGAGCGTCGCGATGTCGACTTTGCCGTGAGTGTTGTTCCGTACGGTGATGGCGTAGCGCTGGGGTATCGATCGCTTGCGCCCGAGCCCGCCGATGATTATTCGTATACGATCGCCGACGTGCTCGTGAACAACACATTCCATCAGAGCCCAACGGTGCTCGTGATGCGCGATATGCAGATCGTTTCCTCAAACGATTCGAATGCCGATCTAACCCTTGCCCGGCTTCTTGCCGATAGCGGAATTGATTGGAAAGACGAAGGCTTAACACGTATCGAATATCGGGGAAGTACCTGGTATGCCGTGCGTGCGGCGTATGAGGACTATCGCCTGTTTGCGCTTTATCCCAAATCTGAGGTCATGTCGGGCAGGATTTCATTTATCGCTGCCGGCGTGCTGGTGTGCTTGGCGTTTTGGGTTGTAGTGCTGTTGGCGCGCAACATTGCCGATCGTCGCAATTTGGCCGAAAAGGACAAGCAACTCGGCATCATCAATGCTATCAGTTCCATATATGAGTCGACCTTCCTGCTGCATCTCGATACGCTCGAGATCGAGGGAATTAACATGTCGCCATCGGTGGCAAAGATATTTTCCGAGCACGCCGAGGTGTATGACTTTTTGACAACGGTTTGCCGAGACATCGTGAGTCCCGAAAGCCGCGAGGCGGTCATGGAGCTAATAGATATAAGCACGCTTCAGGACCGTATGGAGGGCATGCCGTACTTGGATGCCGAGGTACGAGATTGCCGAGGTACGTGGTATTCGCTGCAGGTTGTTCCACAGCGCCGCGATGAGCAGGGTCGACTGGAATCGGTCGTCGTGGCGACGCATAACATCTCGATGACAAAGCGCGCCGAGGAGCTTTCTTTCCAGGACAAGCTGACGGGACTTCGCAATAGAAATTACCTTGAGTCCCTTGGCGACGACCTGGTGAACGAGTCCCTGCCCGTGAGTGTGATCATGATGGACTGCAATTTCCTCAAGCGCACCAATGATCTCTACGGTCACGAAATGGGCGATGAGCTGCTACGGCGTACTGCATCTGTATTGAAGCGGACGGCAGGCGAGAAATTTGTACCCATGCGCGTTGGTGGAGACGAGTTCTTGCTGATTTGCCCTCACACCGATCGCGAATCCGCATGCAAAGTGGTGCAAGATCTTCTCCTCAGCCTTGCTGCTGCGAGCGATGAGGTGCTGACAGTCAGTGCGTCGTTTGGCGTCGCGACGGCAGAGACACCCGGATGTTCGCTGACCGAGATGTACCACATCGCTGACCACAACATGTATCAAGAGAAACGAAAAGTTCACGCTCGGGAAGCAGATTGCTAGTATTGCTACCGCCGGTTTGCGCATTGGGGAATGTTGAATCGGTGCCCGCGATACTTTATCGGTTCGGACGGGGATAATAGACGTCTGAAATTGCTTTACGAGAGGGGAACGCAATGATTAGTTTTGATTACAAGCCTCAGGGCGTATGCACTCGCAATATCCACCTTGACCTGTCCGATGACGGCAACAAGGTGGTGGGCGTCGAGTTTACCGGTGGCTGCAACGGCAATCTCAAGGCTATCTCTAAGCTGGTCGAGGGTGCTCCTGCCGATCGCGTCATCGAGGTTCTCGCTGGTAATACCTGCGGTATGAAAAAGACTTCTTGCGCCGATCAGCTCACGCGCGCTATCGAGGCCGCTCGCGCCGAGATCGCCTAATGAGTATCGCCGACCACGTCAAGAACGGAATATCGCGCCGCGGCTTTGTGCTCGGAGGGGCTGCCGCGGGCGCTGCCACGGTGCTTGCCGGATGCTCAAAGAAAACGGGTACCAGCGACGACGCCGCCGGCGAGCCGCAGGTTATCAAAGACGACTCAAAGATTGTCTCGATTACGGATGAGTATGAGGCCGTCGATATCGATCTTGAGCCCATGGCGACATGGACATTGCCATTGGGTACGCTGCTGTACTACTGCGACGGCGATTACGCCGCGGCGATGATGGCCCCGGCGTCTGCGCTGCATGCCAACACGCTTGGCGTGCTCAACTTGGGCGACGGCTCGCTCACGACGCTCATCGAGGATCCTATCGAAGGTGCGGGGTATTCGTTTTACGATGTCCGCGCCGGCGATGGCGTGTTTGCGTGGGTTGAGATGAACTTTGCCAATTCATCGTGGAAGCTCTACGCTCAAAATCTGTCGGGCGCTTCGCTCTCTGGCGACGTGGTTGAGCTCGATCGGGGTGGCAAGGACTATGATCCGCCCCTGTTTACGGCGTTCGGGTCATCGGTCATCTGGTATAAAATGCCTTCGGCAGGCGGCAATAAAACGAGTAGTGATTCGTTTTGCTATCGTCGCTCGCTTGATGAATCCAAGGCCGAGACAATTTGGAAATCGACGGGCCGCTTTGCATCGGCCCCGCGTGCGAGCGACGGCATTTTGACCATCTCGCCGCGTGTCCGCAACGACGAGGGCGTCTACTACGGCATAACGGCAATCGATCTGACCGACGGCAACAACACCAAACGTGCCCAGCTAGTCCTTCCCTCGTCAGTCTCGCCTTTCGAGGCCGTATATATGGGCGATACCTTCGTGTTTTCTATCGAGGCGACCTATAGTGGCGTGGGCAGCTTGGGCAACATGGGCACGTATATCGGTAATGAGGGAGGGTCGTACCTCTTCCTGTCACGCGAGCCGCTCGCATGTGCGGCTGGCAAGAAGAATAAATACCTTGTTAAGGTGCAGGCATCGCATTTCCTGATCGACACCTCTGCCAAGACCTATGGCTCGCTGCTGTCGCCCGACCGCGCTTTGGAGTATGGCGATTATCCAGCTACGGCGGGAAAATCGGACTCATTCCTTACGTACGCCACGGTGCGCAACAGCCAGGGTATACCAGAGACGGTCACTGCACGCCTATTCTCTCTTTAAGCTTAGAGGGGTTAAAAAGGCGCCAACAGGGGAATAAACGCGTTGTAATTGTGAGTACCGCCCGCCGAGCTGCCGCGTCATAGCGGCATCCGGCGGGCTCAGGTGCGTTAAAATGGGCTTGTTCTTAGCTAATTGAGACAGGGGGGCCGTGTTATGGCTTCAGATGCAAAAAAGATTCTGCTGGTCGAGGATGAGAAGGCAATCCGTGACGCCGTCGCTGCCTATCTCGAGCGCGAAGGCTACTGGGTTGTGGGCGTCGGCGACGGCCAGTCCGCGATCGAAGAGTTCGAGAAGCATCAGTTTGACCTGGTCGTGCTCGATCTTATGCTCCCCAAGATCCCCGGTGAGCGCGTTTGCCGCACTATCCGCGATACCTCGGATGTGCCCATTATCATGCTTACCGCCAAGGGTGAGATCGAGGACCGTATTATCGGTCTTGAGCTCGGCGCCGACGACTATCTGATCAAGCCGTTCTCGCCGCGCGAGCTCGTCGCCCGCGTTCGCGCTCTGTTCCGCCGTGCCCATCAGGCCGACGAGCCCGCCGTCGAGGTACTCGACTTCGGCGATCTGGTCATCGATATCTCGGGCCACAAGATCTTGGTCGAGGGCAAGGAAGTGGACCTGACCGCTTCCGAGTTTAAGCTGCTCACCACGCTTGCTCGTCATCCCGGCCGTGTGTATAACCGCATGGAGCTGGTCGAGAAAGTGCTCGGGTATGACTTTGAGGGCTATGAGCGCACCATCGATAGCCACGTGAAGAACCTTCGCGCCAAGCTGGGCGATGATCCCAAGAAGCCCAAGTGGCTCTACACCGTCCACGGTGTCGGCTATCGCTTCGAGGCTCCGGCCAAGACCGATAAGTCGGACGAGAAATAGGGAAATCACATATGACACCTGCGCGCTTTGAAATCGGACAAAAGCACAAGCAGGAGAGCGAGGCGGGTTCCAAGGCTAGTTGGAACACGCCTCGTTCCGATTCACGGCCAACGATGAGCTATCCCTCGCGCATGGCACTTGCTTTTGCTCTGACATCGCTCATGACGGTATTGGTGCTGGTGGGCGTTGTCTCTGTTGTGTGGGGCACGGTCTTTTCGGATTACACGCGCTCCAATATCGTCGAAATCGCAAATTCCGCAGCCGAAAAGCTTGCGACGTCGTACGAGGAAAACGGCAATTGGACTGCGGGCGAGCTGCGCACGGTCGCGACATCGAGTTTGGTGTCCGACGATTTGGGCATGCAGGTCGTCAATAAAAAGGGCGTTGTTGTCTATGACGACTCGTGGCCTTCGGCAAGTGCGACTGCCGATGTGCGCGAGAGCGAATCGGCGTCTCGCAGCTCGAGCGGTAAAAAGGCCTCGCATAGCCCGGTTTCGTCGGCGCCCACCGACTCCGATAGCGTGGCCAACGTCGAAATCATAACGCCTTCCGGCCAGCATGTCGGACAGGTAAAGCTATGGGCCATCGGCTCCGATGCTCTGCTCACCAAGGCAGATTCTGCGTTTAGAGAGAAGACCTTTAACGCCATGGTCCTTGCCGCGGTTGTTGCAGTCTGTATCTCGGTCGTTATCGGATCGTTCATGTCGCGTATGCTCACCAAGCCGATTCATCGTATTACCAGCACGGCCAAACAAATTCGCGATGGCGATTTGTCCGCTCGCACGGGCTTGCGCGGCGATGACGAAATCGATCAGCTGGGTGAGACCTTTGACGAGATGGCCACTTCGCTCGAGAAGGATATGAAACACGAGAAACGTTTGACCTCGGACGTGGCTCACGAACTTCGTACTCCGCTTATGGCCATGCTCGCAACGGTCGAGGCCATGCAGGATGGCGTATATCCTACCGACGATGAGCACTTGGAGACTGTTGCTTCCGAGACGCGTCGCCTGGCTCGTCTGGTGCAGCAGATGCTCGACCTGTCGCGCATGGAAAACAGCACGGCTCCGCTCAACCTTGAGCCGGTGGACATGGTTCCTTTCGTGCGTTCCATCGTCAATGCCCAGGAGCGCCTGTTTGTCGACCGCGATCTGCGCTTGCGCTTTGCTGACGAGACCCAAGGTCACGACGATGTCGTCGAAGCCGATCCCGACATGATCACACAATGCGTCATCAATCTCATGAGCAACGCCATGCGCTACACCCCCGAGGGCGGTTGGGTCGTGGTGTCGGTGCTCAGTGACCGCAAACACGTCAGCATTGCCGTTTCTGATACCGGCATCGGTATTGCCAAGGATGACTTGTCGCGCATCTTCGGCCGTTTTTGGCGCGCCGATGCCAGCCGTGCCCGTGAGGCGGGCGGTCTGGGCGTGGGCCTCGCCGTGACTAAACAGATCGTCGAGCGCCATCACGGCTACATATCTGTGGAGTCGGAGCTTGGAAAGGGTACGACTTTTACGATTCATCTGCCTCGCGAGCACACGGCGGACGCGGCATCTACTACAATGGAGCACTAGCTTTTCGCTATTCGGTGAAGGAGGGGTTTCGTCCCTGCCGCTCCGAGTTTGCGAAAACGTGCGGGAAAGAACCCGCATTACTGTCGTATTTTGGTAAGGAGTGACTCACGTGACAACGATGGAGCGTCGTCCGGATTCCCGTGGCAAGGTTCGTGATATCTACGATGCCGGTGAAAACCTGCTGATGGTCGCCACCGACCGCATTTCTGCGTTCGACTTCATTCTTCCCGACGAGATTCCGTTTAAGGGAGAGGTGCTCAACCGCATCTCGGCATTCTGGTTCGATAAGTTTGCCGGCATCGTTCCCAACCACCTCGTTTCCATCGACCCGGCGGATTTCCCCGAGGAGTTTGCTGAGTATCGTGACTACCTCGCCGGCCGCGCCATGCTGGTTAAGAAGGCCCAGACGATTCCTATCGAGTGCATCGTCCGCGGCTATCTGACCGGTTCGGGCAAGAAGACCTACGACGAGAACGGCACCGTCTGCGGCATCCAGCTGCCTGAGGGCCTGACCGAGGCTTCCAAGCTTCCTGAGCCGCTGTTCACGCCGTCCACGAAGGCCGAGATCGGTGACCACGACGAGAACATCTCGTTCGAGCGTTGCTGCGAGATCGTGGACGAGGACATCGCCACGCAGATTCGCGACCTTTCCCTCAAGATCTACAAGGCCGCTGCCGAGTACGCCGCGACCCGTGGCATCATCATTGCCGACACCAAGTTCGAGTTTGGTGTCATCGATGGCAAGGTCACGCTGATCGACGAGTGCCTCACGCCCGACTCCAGCCGTTTCTGGCCTGCTGCCAGCTACGAGGAGGGCAAGATCCAGCCTAGCTACGACAAGCAATTCGTCCGCAATTGGCTCAAGGCCAACTGGGATATGACGGGGGAGACCCCGCACCTGCCCGCCGAGGTCATCGATGGCACGTCCGAGCGCTATCGCGAGGCCTTCCAGATCATCACGGGCTCCCAGTTCACAAGCATGAAGGAGAACGCATAAGTGAGTACCCGTAGCGCCACGAACAAGCGCACGCAATCCCACGAGGTTACCGGGGTTGCGCGCAAGTCCGCCGCATCTGCTAAACCCGCCCGCCAGGCAGCGAGCTCCGTTCGCGTCGTGCCGGCTTCGTCTAAAGCTCGCCGCAAAGAGCTCGAGAAGGGTGAAAACCTGGAAGGCCTTTCCAAGGAGGAGAAGCGCGCCCGCAAGGCCAAACAGCGTGCTCGCGAGGATCGTATCTACACGGTGTCGAATATTCTCCTCAAGCAGGACGAGGACTACACCAAGCGCCGTCGTATCTGGTGGGCCGTGCTCGCCATCGGCATGGTACTCGTCGTGGCAATTGGGGCTTCGCTCTACTTCGCTCCCGGCGGCACGGTGTCCAGTCCCGTCCAGATGGTCGGCATCGTTTTGTCCTATGTCATCATTCTGGGTGATTTTATCTACGACTTCGTTCGTATTCGTCCCCTGCGCAACATGTACCGCACGCAGGCCGAGGGCATGTCCGAGAACAAGCTCAACGCTCTTATCGAGCGCTCGGCTGCCGAGGAGGACAAGAAGGACTCCAAGAAGAAGTAGCGTTTGCATTCACACTTATCGCTAAGATATAAGGCGTGTCGTTTTTGCGGCGCGCCTTATTATTGTCCTATAGATAGATGGAGTGGCACATGATTCGAGCTGCCCTGACGGTCGAAGAAGCTCTGGAGGGCATGAAGGCCCTGGAGCCCAAGATTAAAAACTATGCGCGCCTGGTTGTCCGCAAAGGCGTAAACGTCAAGCCCGGCCAGGAGGTTGTCGTTCAGTCTCCGGTCGAGTGCGCGCCTTTTGCCCGCGTGGTGGTCGCGGAGGCTTATGCCGCCGGCGCTGGCCACGTGACGGTCATTTGGGCCGATGATGCCGTGACGAGGCTCACGTACGAGCATGTCGATAAAAGCTATTTTGAGCAGACGCCCGAGTGGAAGCGCCTGCAGTTGGATTCCCTGGCCCAGGATGGCGCCTGCTTTATCTTTATTGAGGGTGCGGATCCTGCAGCCCTCAAGGGCATCGATCCAGCCAAGCCGGCCGCGGCATCCAAGGCGAGGAATACGCAGTGCAAAGTTTTCCGCCGTGGACTGGATTACAACATCAATCCGTGGTGCATCGCCGGCGCTCCGGTCGTGGCTTGGGCGCACGAGGTGTTCCCGGGAGACGCCGATGAGGTTGCAATCTATAAGCTATGGAATGCGATTCTGCACACCGCTCGTGCCGATGGCCAGGACCCGGAGAGCGACTGGGAGCTTCATGACGCGGCGTTCGAAAAGAACCTGCGTTTCCTGAACGACAATCGTTTTGACCGCCTGCATTACACCGCGGAAAATGGAACCGATCTGACGATTGGCATGACGAAGGGTCACGAGTGGGCCGGCGGCAAGGGCAAGACGCCCGATGGACACCCCTTCTTCCCCAACATTCCCACCGAGGAAGTCTTCACCTCGCCTGATCGTATGCGCGCCGACGGTATCGTGTACTCGGCCATGCCGCTCATTCACCACGGTAACAAGGTCGACGATTTTTGGATTAAGTTCGAGGCCGGCCGCGTGGCGGACTACGATGCCCGCGTGGGCAAGGCGACGCTTGCGAGCATCATTGACACCGATGAAGGTGCCGCTCATCTGGGTGAGGTCGCGCTTATCTCCAAGAACACGCCGATCCGTGAAAGTGGCGTTTTGTTCTATGACACGCTCTATGATGAGAACGCCAGCTGCCATCTCGCGCTAGGTGTCGGTTTCCCCGAATGTATCGAGGGTGGGTATGACATGTCCAAGGAAGAGCTCCTGGAGCATGGCGTTAACGTCTCGAGCACGCACGTCGATTTTATGATTGGCACGGACGACATCGATATTACGGGCATTACGCCTGATGGACGTGAAGTTGTGATTTTCCAGAACGGCCAATGGAGTTGGGAATAGTCCCAGACCGTGGTACAATGCCACCCGCGGGCCGTTAGCTCAGCTGGCAGAGCAGGGGACTTTTAATCCCAAGGTCCAGGGTTCGAACCCCTGACGGCCCACCATAGAATGGAAAAGCGACTGGTGGATGCCGGCCGCTTTTTTGTTGCCGCGACGCGGGTTCGAACCCGAAAGGGCGCGGAGCTGAGTAAACGCGTGAGCGTTTGCCAGCGCAGCGCGCATGGCGCGAAGCGCCGCAGCGGCCGCCTGCGGCGCAGGCTGAACCCCTGACGGCCCACCCAAAGTAAGGAATACGAAATGAAAACAAATAGATACGGAATTAGCGGCAGCACATTAAAGATAATAGCAGCCATTTCGATGGTTCTCGATCATGTAAGCAGGATCGTCCTGACCAATGGAATCATGACTCACGCATCGTACAGTCAGATATCAGACGAACAGTGGGCGATTCTAAGCGAGGCTTCGGATGTGCTTCATGTTCTTGGCAGAATTGCATTTCCCTTATTTTGCTTTTTGATAGTTGAGGGATTTTTGCATACTCATGACTTAAAGAAGTACCTGCGAAATATGCTTGTCTTCGCAATCATTGCGGAGCCCATATACGATTTCGTCCAAACCGGGCAACTATTTGACCTTCGGCAACAAAATGTTATGTGTGAGCTCCTGCTTTCCTTGGTCTTTTTGATTGTTCTGGAAAAGATACAAAGTCTTTCAAAACGGAAAAGATACATCGCAGAAACTGCTCTGATTGTTTTGACAGCACTGGCAGCTGAATACACTAAACTAGATGGCGGTGTGTATGGCATTATGCTTGTGGCTGCATTCTATTTATTCCACGACAGCAAGGCCAAGATGTTCTTTGCTGCAGTATGTGCAGTGCTCCTTTCGTCATGCCATATAGTTGGCGGCGGATTTGAGTTTGCTACAGCTAATGTATTTAATCCTGATGTTGCTGCCGCGGTCGTTTCGTTGCTGCTTATCAATCTTTATAATGGTAAGCGAGGGCTGAAGCTCAAATATTTCTTCTACATTTTCTATCCGGCACATCTTGCTCTGCTTTATGGTGTCTCACTTATTGTTTTGAACTGTCTTTAAAAACTCTCAAACAAGTCTCTGAAAACGGAAACAAATTGACTCTAAGACTGCTTGTGAATTTCCGGAAGACCTGAGAGATGCGAGGATAGGCAACGAGGGCTGCAGAGAGATGCTTCTCAGTTCTCTGGCGGATCGCACGTATCTGTATGAGGATCACTTCCACACACTCATTAATAACAGTGATAAACACGGCAGATCCTCAAAACATGAGGCTGTGGAGGTCGAACGATGCTTCGAAAGCATGAATGGCAGCGAGAAAATGAGTTCGGAAGCGCCCTCTGGATGATCCAGCATAGAATAGAAAGCGATCGGCTCCGGCTGGTCGCTTTTTTGTTGCCGCGCCACGGGTTCGAACCCGAACTTCTCTATATATAAGAACGCTTGGCGAACAAAACCTGCCTTTTACCGACGGGAAACAAATAGCTGATGCTTTTGGAGTAAAGTGGCGCTCCAGAGATGACCGATGCCTTAACACCTATAAACCAGCTGGTCATCGCCAATATCAGAAGCCAATGCTTCAGTTTTAACCTCAGTGATGCGACTGAGGGACCTATTCATTTGTGAACAAAATATGGAGTGCGCGATTCCCGCCCCCGGCGCCCCTCCGGTCTGGCATTATATCTCCTTGCCGCGCGGCCCGGTTCGACCGGATGGACCGCAGAGCGTGCACCTTGAGAACCGGATACTGCGAGGATGGACACATTCAGTGTCGCATCCGGGCAGACATCGAACCATTTGAAATGGTCTAACTTGGATTTGTTTTTCGCAAGGCCGCCGAGAGGCGGCCCCGAGAAATTCCTTTTCCTATACAGAACCATATGAATCGAACGGAACCGATCAGCGATGACTGAGAGGACCGGACGGGCCCGAAGCCCAGATATTTTTGGACGGAGAGTTCGATCCTGGCTCAGGATGAACGCTGGCGGCGCGCCTAACACATGCAAGTCGAACGGCACCCCTCTCCGGAGGGAAGCGAGTGGCGAACGGCTGAGTAACACGTGGAGAACCTGCCCCCTCCCCCGGGATAGCCGCCCGAAAGGACGGGTAATACCGGATACCCCGGGGTGCCGCATGGCACCCCGGCTAAAGCCCCGACGGGAGGGGATGGCTCCGCGGCCCATCAGGTAGACGGCGGGGTGACGGCCCACCGTGCCGACAACGGGTAGCCGGGTTGAGAGACCGACCGGCCAGATTGGGACTGAGACACGGCCCAGACTCCTACGGGAGGCAGCAGTGGGGAATCTTGCGCAATGGGGGGAACCCTGACGCAGCGACGCCGCGTGCGGGACGGAGGCCTTCGGGTCGTAAACCGCTTTCAGCAGGGAAGAGTCAAGACTGTACCTGCAGAAGAAGCCCCGGCTAACTACGTGCCAGCAGCCGCGGTAATACGTAGGGGGCGAGCGTTATCCGGATTCATTGGGCGTAAAGCGCGCGTAGGCGGCCCGGCAGGCCGGGGGTCGAAGCGGGGGGCTCAACCCCCCGAAGCCCCCGGAACCTCCGCGGCTTGGGTCCGGTAGGGGAGGGTGGAACACCCGGTGTAGCGGTGGAATGCGCAGATATCGGGTGGAACACCGGTGGCGAAGGCGGCCCTCTGGGCCGAGACCGACGCTGAGGCGCGAAAGCTGGGGGAGCGAACAGGATTAGATACCCTGGTAGTCCCAGCCGTAAACGATGGACGCTAGGTGTGGGGGGGCGATCCCCCCGTGCCGCAGCCAACGCATTAAGCGTCCCGCCTGGGGAGTACGGCCGCAAGGCTAAAACTCAAAGGAATTGACGGGGGCCCGCACAAGCAGCGGAGCATGTGGCTTAATTCGAAGCAACGCGAAGAACCTTACCAGGGCTTGACATATGGGTGAAGCGGGGGAGACCCCGTGGCCGAGAGGAGCCCATACAGGTGGTGCATGGCTGTCGTCAGCTCGTGTCGTGAGATGTTGGGTTAAGTCCCGCAACGAG